>JAANMT010001325.1_pt1 | contig 24649 bp, 23 predicted proteins | sample 7279711 | NCBI WGS metagenome assembly JAANMT01 (sample SAMN14094538, study PRJNA606508) | bioreactor metagenome | isolation source: A lab-scale SPAN reactor treating ammonium-rich wastewater day 1 | place: Ireland: Galway | collected 2017-01-16 | reverse complement strand
TGTGGCGCAGCGGCAAGCCTCGGCCGTAAGCGACGAAACTTTCGAGAATCTGCGAAGCGAGTTCGCGTGTTGGGGCGAGAATGAGAGCACGCGGCGCGCGTCCGCCGTGCATTGGCTTGCGACCACCCTGTCGCTCACCATCGCGCGGCTCTGGCGTGAGCCTTTGGAGGATTGGCAGAGCGAAGGCACAGGTCTTGCCGGTACCGGTCTGAGCGCATCCGAGCACGTCGCGGCCTGCGAGCGCGTGCGGAATGGCCTGTGCCTGAATGGGAGTGGGCGCGGTGTAGCCTTCGGCAGCGACAGCGCGAACGATGGGCTCTGACAGCCCCAGATCAATGAAACTCATGCTTTTGAACCTTGATATCCGGATGGATCGGGCGTTCCGGCGTGTATGGAAGTTGCCGGAGTGCCTCTGGACGCACGTCGCGTCCCCAACAAGCCGCCGGTAGTGAATCTGCTGTGTGGGTGGCCCCGATCATCCACGGATTCGCAGAAAGCATAGGTTCGGCGAGTCTGGAAGTCCAATCAGTACGACTTGTTCGATTGCATGGGCGAAGATCTCCGTCGCCAGCGGCAGCACGCGATGCCAGGGTGTCTGGTGGTTTCACGCAAGACGGAACACTGTGTGCCCGCGAAATCGAAGAGCGACGCGCGTTCGATGCGGACGCAACGGTGCAATTAGATGCTTGCACTACGCGAGCGAACGTAGTGGTTTGTCATGATTCTTGGGGGTTTGTGTGCAATCACACCTCGAAACTGAAGACTCGGGTTGATTCAAGCCTGCATTCACGCGTGCCGATACCCGGATCGGCAAGGCAATGTTGCCTGCCGGAGAACATTGGCCATGAGTACCCCCAAGCACTTGTTCATGAACTCTGGAATCCGCAAGACTCGCAGCAAGCACACTGAGCACACATCACACGCCCCTACTGCCCCCTCGCCTGCGTCGGAGAGCTACGAAACAAGCTGCGCTGTGAAGGCGGCAAGCGAACATGCCAAGGTCGAGCACGCGCTGCGCGACTTTGAATCGTTGAGCAAGTCACTGGAGAAGCACTCGATTGTCTCGGTGACTGATGCAAAGGGCAAGATTATCAAGGTCAACAACGCGTTCTGCGCGATCAGTGGATACTCGCGCAAGGAACTCATCGGGCAAGACCATCGCTTAATCAACTCCGGATATCACGACAAGAAGTTCTGGTCGACGATGTGGCGCACGATCGCGGCAGGCAATCCGTGGCGCGGAGAAGTCTGCAATCGGGCTAAGGATGGTTCTCTCTACTGGGTTGACAGCATCATTGCCCCATTCTCGGACGCAGATGGCAAGCTTGAATCTATCGTGTCGATTCGCAGCGACATCACGTCGCGCAAGCGAGGTGAACTGTCGCTACAAGAAACGACCAGCCGACTGAGTCAGGCGGTGCAGATCGGCAACCTTGGTGTGTGGGATTGGGAATTGGATTCTGGCTTGGTACACTGGGACGCGAAGATGTTCGAGTTTTATGGGCTGGAACCCACACCGGACGGATTGGTCGAATATGCGACCTGGACTGCTGCTTTGGATCCTGAGGATCTGGCCACGCAGGAAAAGATTCTGCACGACACCATTGCACGAGGCGGACGAAGCGAACGTGAGTTTCGTATTCGCCGACCCGACGGCACGACGCGGGTTATTCAGGCTGCTGACCTGGTTCGACTCAATGAACGCGGCATACCCACTTCTGTCGTCGGAGTCAATCGTGACATCACGGTTGAACGAGAGTCGCAGACACGTCTCAAGAATTCGCTGGCGATCATCGAACGGCAAAACGTGGAACTGTCGGTTATGGCCGAGCGAGCGCACCGCGTGGTTGACGACGTCTCGCACGAGTTTCGTACACCTTTGTCGGTCATCAAGGAGTTCGCTTCGATCATTGTCGACGGACTGGCCGGCCCCATCACTCCGGAACAGGCGACGTATCTGAAGATCATGGACGGCGCGGTGATGGACTTGAATCACATGGTCGAGGACCTGCTGGATTCGAGCAAGTTGCGGGCCGGCCGACTTCGCGTAGATAGAAGGGCTCATGATGTCGCGAGCATTCTGACGTCAGGCCGTTCTGTCCTTTCTAACAAGGCCTCAGCACGGTCGATCGTGATCGAGGAGCGCATTGATCCTTGTCTGCCTCTCGTCTTTGCCGATGAGGAGAAAATTCGCCGTGTGGTCGGGAATCTCATGACCAATGCGATCAAGTTCTCGCCCGAACGAGCGTCGATCATTCTGGGGGCTTCGTGCTCTGAGCAACCTGATGAAGTCATGATTTCGGTAACCGATCACGGCCCTGGCCTGACGCCCGAAGAGATGGATCGATTGTTCGGTCGATTCCAGCAGGTGACCACATCGCGAACAGTTGCTGCAAAGGGCTTTGGCCTGGGGCTGAGCATCGCGCAGGAACTCGCCTGGCTGAATTTGGGTTCGCTATCTGTCCGAAGCGAGAAGGGCGAGGGAGCAACGTTCTACTTCACGCTTCCAATCAATCAGCCCGAGTCGGTACTCGATCACTACCTCAGGACCATTCGGACAAGTGAGCACACGGGAGAAGAAATTGCGGTACTCAGGGCTGAAGTCGAGTACCCGGCCGGCAACTGCGAGCCCGATGAGCCTCAGTCATTTCTTGCGTCAGTCACGTACGCTACCGATTTGATCTATCCGATTGTGCTCGACAGATGTGACGCCAGCAAAGAGCAGCCTCCGACGGCATTCTGGATCATTGGGCGCACGAAGTCGGCCGAAGCGTGGACCGACAGGCTCCGCCGAACACGATCTCAACTCATGAGCGAGAACCAGATCGACCTGGCCCCACTCAGAATTGAAATGCTGGGGCACTGGAGTTTCAAATATCAGCTTGAACGCGGGTTTGAGGATGTCAAGAACATGATTATCGGGGAACATATTCATGTCTCATAAAGTACTCATCATCGATGATGAATGGATGATCGCGCGGGCACTCGCGGCCCGGCTCGGTGCCGCGGGATTCGAAATGCACACTGCATCCGACGGGTTCAGTGGCATCGAGGCTGCACGCAAGTTGCTTCCGGACGCGATCCTGCTCGACTTGCGCATGCCGGACATTGACGGATTTGAAGTCCTGCGTCGAATGCGTCTCGAACCAAGTCTTGGCATCATACCTGTCATCATTCTGACCGCAAATGTGCAAGACACTGTGCGGCAGGAGGCGCGCGTGCTCGGAACTGCCGGCTTCTTCTGTAAGCCATATGACCTCGAACTTCTCATTGCCTGTTTGAAGAGAGCCATCAACCGGAAGGCTGTGCCTTCGCATGGAGAATCGTCATGAACTCACGAAACGCAAAACATATCCTCATCGTCGACAATGACCCCGCAGTTGTGACTGCACTGGCAGCACGACTCGGCGCGAACGGCTATCGCTGCACGACGGCCAACTGCGGCTCGCAAGCGATCGCTCGATTTGATGCTGACCAGCCCGATCTCATCATTTCGGATTTGAACATGCCTCAGGGCGACGGCGTTGCGCTGGCCGAAAGCATACGGCGAGTGTCGCTCGTGCCAATCATTCTCATCAGTGGATTCAAGGACGCGTATCGCAAACAACTTCGTCATGTGCGGGATATTTTGTTTCTGCACAAGCCATTTGTGACAGAAGAACTTGTGACACTTGTGGCATCTGCGATTGCAAACTCAGAACTCTCTGTTGCGACATCGAGTCGCACAAGTGATTGACAACTTATCTAACAGGAGGACCATTTCATGGCACATAAAATTTTGCTGGCAGACGACGATCAGAATTTGCTTCGCTCGCTTGGTGTGCGTCTGCGGGCCGAGGGATTTGAGGTCTTGTGTGTGCAGGATTCGTATCAAGCCGTGGATCAGGCTCGCCGCAAGTGGCCGGATGTTATGATTCTCGATATCAACATGCCTGCGGGCGACGGCTTCACAGTCCAAGACCGCGTGGAGAAAATGGTACACCTCAAGGGTGTTCCAGTGATCTATCTGACGGGTGAGCGCTCGGAGCGCGTTGCGCAGATCGCGCGAGCGCATCAGGCCTTTGCACTGATCTACAAACCGTTCGACACAAGCGAGTTGCTCTCGACTATCGGAGCGGCCCTCGATGCGCCGAGGCCATGCCCGGCGTTGTGATCGGGGTCGCGAGGTAGGGCCGAGACATAATCAGACACGGGTGCAAACCAGGCGTGAACGATGCGCGGCGGAGCGTTTTCGCCGAGCCATCGCTTGGATCCGCGAGATGCGAAGCACAAGGGTGACGAGGGTGGTGGACAATCAAGGCGCATAGGCCCAAACGGCTCAAGTCCAGCTTACGTTCCTTCTTGATCCTGCGAACCGTCGCCGGCAAGCCCCCACGCCGGGCATCCTCTGGCCGGCGGCTGATGCCATCCGCCAGGATCTGGGCGATGGTGTGCAGTTGCTTAGTCGGGGTCAGCAGGCGGAGGAGATGCGAGGTCATCGCGCTCGACCTGCTCGTCGTTGTCGTTCGTCATGCCTACGCCCGTGCGCGAGCCCCGAATGCGGACCGGCGATGGTGGGATGTTCCTGCCCAACGACGCGGCGGGCTGTCAACCACCAACTACACAAGCACTTTCGAATGTGACAAAAATCAACCAACCCGCCGGTTGGTCTTGGCTAGTTCGCGGGTCGAACCTTGTCGGGAACACGAATGGCAGACTCAGCATCGACCGATCACTCAGCGGTGGTGGACGAGCGGTGCTCTACCTATTGAGCGTCTCGTGAATGAAGAACCGCTGGCTGTTGAGTCGCTGATTCTCGGGTTCCAGCCTGAAGCCCTCGTCGCAGTACACGGCGGCCTCTTGGAACTCGCCACGCCGGCAGCACGCAGCTTGTGAACGATCTGCTCCGCACTGTAACCCTGCTTCGCCACCAATGTACCCTCCGTAGCCCACATTTAGAAACAGCACCCGAACCTAGACCGGTTTGAAGCGGGCAGGTCTTCTTGGTGGCACGATAGAACCGCCCCTACAATCGCGCCCGGGCCGGGGGTTCGGCCCGCACTGCTCGCACCGCCCTGTGCCGCCGCCCGCGGCCAAAACGAAAGGTCAATTTCTCCCATGCCCACCCGCATCGGCATCAACGGCTTCGGTCGCATCGGTCGCCTCGTCTGTCGCGCCGCCTGCCAGCAGGGCGATGTCGAAATTGTCGCCGTCAACGATCTGGTCCCCTCCGACAACCTGGCGTATCTGCTCAAGTACGACACTATGCACGGCCGCTTCATGATCGGCGGCAAACCCGCCAGCGTCGAAGCCAGCGAAGGTGCCTTCACCGTCAACGGCAAGACCACACGCACGCTCGCCGAGCGCGACCCAACGAACATCCCCTGGGGCGATATGGGCGTTGACTACGTCCTTGAATCAACCGGGCTCTTTACCGACTTCGACGGGGCGCACAAGCACATCGCCAGCGGGCCCGCGGGCCGCGGCTGCAAGCGCGTGCTCATCAGCGCCCCGACCAAAAGCACCGACACCGTCAAGACCCTGTGCTACAAGGTCAACCACGAGCAGTACGACCCCAAGACCGACGTGATCGTCTCCAACGCCAGTTGCACCACCAACTGCCTGGCGCCCATCACCAAAGTCATTCTCGACACCTTCGGCTTCGAAGAAGGTCTGATGACCACCGTGCACGCCGCCACTGCCACCCAGCCCACCCAGGATGGACCATCGAAAAAGGACTGGCGCGGCGGTCGCAACGCCTACATGAACATCATCCCCGCCAGCACCGGCGCGGCCAAGGCCGTTGGCCTGTGCATCCCGCCGGTCAAGGGCAAACTGACCGGCATGAGTTTCCGCGTGCCCACCGCCGACGTCTCGTGCGTCGATCTAACCTTCCGCACTAGCCGCCCGACCAGCCTCAAGGACATCAACGCCGCGATGAAGGCCGCAGCCACCGGACCCATGCAGGGAGTTCTGGCCTACACCGAAGAAGAAGTCGTATCGAGCGACTTCATCGGCGACGCGCACAGCAGCATCTACGACGCAAAGGCCGGCATCGAACTCAACGACCGCTTCTTCAAGATCGTCTCGTGGTACGACAACGAAGCGGGCTACGCCCACCGCTGCCTCGACATGCTGCGCTTCATGGCGGGTAGGGACGCGTAAATCCCGATCGACTCACTCACCCGACGCAGGCCCGACGGCACACGCCGAGCCTGCACAGCACGGAGAAGCGCGATGGGCTTGAATGATCTGAAATACAAACTCGGCGATGTCGGCACGAACCTGAAATACAAGATGGACGATCTCAAGGGCTCGGGAAAGGGCAAGACGATCATCCTCGGCGGCGGCATCGGCCTCGTGCTCCTCGTCGTCTTCGTGCTCGTCTGGCTGCCGCGGCTGACCGGCGGCAGCGGACCCAGTGAGGCGGTCCGCATCGCAGAGCACCGTGGCACCGATCAGCAGTGGATCGACAAGGCCAATGCCGCCATCGCCGGCGATGCCCGCTTCAGCAATATCGTCATCGAATCGGCCTCCAACGAAGACGGCGCCGCGATCATCCGTGTGCATGGCCGCGTCGCGGGCATGACCGACCGCATGGCGCTGCTGGGCAAGTTCGTCGAGGTCGGCAAACGCGACAACGTGGCGGTCGATGTCATGGTCACAGAGTAACCCCGGCCCGCCATGACCCCCCCTATCGCCGCGCCAGATGTCCCGCCAGCCGCTGCGATTCTCGCGATCGGCGATGAACTCATCCTGGGCCAGTCGCTCGACACCAACAGCCAGTTCATCGCGGCCCGCCTGAGCGAACTCGGTTTTGCCGTGCGCGAGCACGCGACCTTGCCCGACGACCAGAGCGCCATCACCGCCGCCATCACGCGCCTGACGCGCGACACCAGCGTTCTGGTGATCAGCGGAGGCCTGGGCCCCACCGCCGATGACCTCACACGGCAGGCACTGGCGGCCGCGATGGGCGAAGAACTCGTCACCGACGAGGCTGCGCTGGCGGTGATCGAAGCCTGGTACACCCGACGCAGCCGGGCCATGCCGCAGACCAACCGCGTGCAGGCCCTGCGGCCCGCAGGCGCCTCAATGATCGACAACCCGCACGGCACAGCGCCCGGACTGGCCGCCGCGATCGGCGATTGCCGCATCTACTGCCTGCCCGGCCCGCCGCGCGAGATGAAGCCGATGTTCGAGCGGGCCGTCACGCCGCTGGCAGCCAGCATCGGCACCATCCGCACACGCGTGCTCTCGACCTTCGGGCTGGGCGAAAGCGCGGTGGCCCAGCAACTCGGAAGCCTCATGGACCGCGCTCGCAACCCGCTGGTCGGCACCACCGCAAGCCAAGGCGTCGTGAGCGTGCGACTGCGGGCCACGGGACTCGATGAGGCGGCGCTCGACCAGACCGAGCAGCTCGTGCGCAACGCGCTGGGCGATGTCATCTTCGCGCGCGACGCCTCGCTGGCCGAGCACGTCATCACACGCCTGCGCCAGCGCAGCGAAACTCTCGCCACGGTCGAAAGCTGCACCGGCGGGCTCGTCGGCAGCGCGCTGACCGACATTGCGGGCGCAAGCGCGGCCTACCTCGGCGGACTCGTGACCTACACCAACGAACTCAAGACCGCACTGGCCGGGGTCGAGCCCGCCATCATCGCCGAGCACGGCGCCGTCAGCCGTGCGTGCGCCATCGCCATGGCCCAAGGCGCCCGCACGCGACTCGGCGCGACCCACGCCGTCGCCGTCACCGGCATCGCCGGACCCGAAGGCGGCAGCGAAGCAAAACCCGTCGGCACCGTATGGTTCGCGCTCGCCTCAGAGAATATGCCAACCGACGTGCGCCGCTTCAGGTTCCCTGGCGACCGCGCAAGCGTGCGGACCTGGGGCGTCGCAACAGCGCTCGCGATTGTGCGGCTGCGGCTCGATGACGTGGCGACGTCGATGCTGTTTGAACAGACTCAGGCCTGACTCGCACGCGCCTTCGGCCACCACAGATCGCACACCACCAGCACCAGCGCCGCCACCAGCCCGATCTGATACGCAATCCCGCCAACGAGAATCACCTCGACCAGCACCGCATGCTGCCGCGCCGGCACCCACGCCCCAAGATCCGCACACAACCCCGCAGCCGTCACCAGGCACACAGTCCCCACGATCACGGCCGGCAACCGAGTCAGCGACAGCAAACCCAGCACCACGATCGTCAATGACGCCAACCCCAGCACATGCGTGTGCAAACTCGCGTACAGAATCTTCTCATCGACCGGCTTGATCGTGCGCGAAATCGACAGCGCCCGCACATCGTCGAAATACTCGAGCGACATCTTGGGCATCGCGTCCGGTCCGGTGGCGCTGCGAGCATGACACGACACGCAGTTGCCGACGATGATCTCTTCGGGCGCCAGATCGCCGAGGTCGAAGTTATCGTAATCCTGCGCAAGCCTGTCGCTCTTGAGCCAGGTGATCAAGGCGTCGCGCTCGCGCTGGGGCAGCTCCGGCGGATGCCCGCTCTCGATCGCCTTGAGCATTGGCGGATACGTCGTCAGGCCGTGATAGTGCGCGCGAATGTCATCGAAGGTAAAGCCAGGCCTCTCGTCGCGATTCTCCTGAAACTTCTTCATGTACAGGCCCGACGCCGCGCACCCGAACACCACGAGCATCGCCAGCAACGTCAGCGACAGACGCACGCCAACCCCGAAATCCCTCAGTCGCAACGCAGGCCTTGACATGCACATCCCCTCGCACGCTCGATCCGTTCAACTCACCCGCAGGTCGCTCTCGGCAATTGAGACCGTCTGCCCGGTTGCGACGGCTTGCGCTGCCTTGATGCCCACGACCGTCGCGCGATAGCCTTCCTCAGCCGAGCACGCGACATTCGCCCCGCTCGCCACACTCTTGAGAAAGTCCCCCACCGCATAATACAGCGGAGCGTGCGGCAGGCCGATGCCTTCCTGCAACTTGCCCTGCGACGCCAACTGCGTCGCGCCCGCGATCAGCGTGATGCCCTCATCATTGTGGAACTGCTGGCGATTCGCATAAACCTCCCACCCCTGCGTCGGAGCGTCGGCCTCCTTGAACATCCACGCATGCGTACCCGCAAGCTTGATCGCGGCATTGGTCCCGAACAGTGTCTCGAATGTCCCGCCATACGAGTTGGCCAGCGTCGCGTCATACGTCATCACAGCGCCATCCTCGAACGCCAGTTGGCAGCTGATCGTGTCCGCGACTTCGCGCCCGTCGCGGTGCAGCCGCACCGAACCGAGCCCACGCACCGAGACTGGATACTTCCCCGTGAACCAGCACACGGTATCGATCTGCTGCGTGCCCAGTTCGCCCGCCAGACCGAGCGTCACGTCAGGGTCGAGCCGCCAGTTGAGCGCGCGGTCGCGATCCGGGCTGTCCGCCGGCACGCGCCACGACGCCTTGCGGTTCTGCTGCGCGTGAATGCTCACCAGATCGCGCACCGAATCGGACCGGAAGAACGATCGCGCCAGCGTGTAGACCGGATTCGACCGCCCCTGCATACCCGACTGAAACACCGTCCCCGCCGACCGCGCCGCACGCGCGATCGCAGCCGCATCTTCAATCGTCGACGCCAGAGGCCCATCGCAATAAACATGCTTGCCCGCCGCGATGCAATCCTCAACTGGCTTGCGATGCAGATGCGTCGGCGTCGCGATGAACACCGCGTCAAAGGAATCCGCCTTGTCGAGCAGTGCCTCGTGCGCCGCGTACCCGATCGCCCCTCGCGTCCGCCTCAGACCTGCATCCAGTCGCGTCGCATCCACATCACACAGCGCCGCAATCTCCACGCCATCAATCTTCGCAAGTTCACCGATGATGGCCCGGCCCTGTCGCCCCGCACCGATAATCGCCACACGCACCGCTGCGCCCGAGAATCCAAACGCATACAAACTCTTTGGCATCAGCGCAAAAGCTGCCAGACCGGCGCTCTGACCCAGAAATGTCCGACGATCCGATTCAAACATGCCGTTCACCTTCCGTCTTGAGTCCCACTCGTCACGAACACTGCGCTCTGTTGCTCGACCGTCCAGCGCCCATCTCCCGCTATGGCGCTCGACAGTTCGACGGGCATCCTATGCGGCCTCTGCCCAAGAACCACGAGCGCCGTCGCCCAGGCGTCGGCCTCGGCTGCCGACGCCCCTGCCACCGCCGCCGCCCGTGCCCCTCGCGCAGGCTTCCCGCAACGTACATCCATCACATGCCCGACCATCAACCCCTCCTCAACTCTCTCCCGCCCGCTCGGCGACGACACTGACAACGCACCATCCCGCAAATGCACATCCAGCAACCCCGCCTCGCTCGCACCAGAAGGCACCTGCACCCGCCACGCCCCAAACTCTGGTGGCGACCCGATCGCGACGACCGTGCTCGTCCCCCCGTGAACGATCCCCCGCTCGACCCCCAGCGCCCGCAAACGTTCCCACACCCGATCGAGCGCATACCCCTTGGCAACGCCCCCAAGGTCCAGCTCCACCCCCGCTCCGAGCTTCACGCTGCTGTTCGCTTCGTCGATCTCGACCGACTCGAACCCACCAGCCACTGCCCCTGCCGCTGGCCCCACTTCTCCCCGAAACCCCCACCGTCGCATCAACCCTCCGACGGCCGGATCAAACGCTCCATCCGACTCCTCCCACACCCGTCGGCACAGCATGAGTAACGCAAGAAGATCGCGATCAACCTCGACCGGCCGGTCCGCCCCGAGTGCATTGACCCGCGACAGCAGACTGCCCCGATCGAACACACTCAGCCTCGCATGCTGCTCTTGAATCTCCGCAATCGCCTCTTCGCCTACCGCGCGCAAAAAAGACTCGCCCTGACCGTTCAGGACGAGTTCAAAGCGGGTCCCCATCGCGTGCGTCGCCAGACGGACGTTCACGCTCTCCATAGTGTCGATCTCAGAGTTTGCGAGCGCGCATCGTCTCAGGGTCGAATCCGTATGCCGCGCCATCCCACATCGACCGTGTCGCAAGATCCACCGCGACCATGACCTTGGTGGCCAGTTCCACGTTGCTGATGGCTGGCTCGCGGCTGCGCATGCACTGCCACCAGTTCAGACGCAGCTTCTCCTGATCGTTGCCGATGTCCGCGCACTCAACCGTCCGCGCGTCGATGTCATCGACGTACAGCCGTTCGGGGCGAATCACGACATGGCGACTGTTCAGGAACATGTTGCCCTTGTGCCCGCGAATCAGCGTCTCAAGCCCGACCTCATTGGCAGTAGAACCCGCGATGATCATCGTGTGCCCATCCTCGAACTCCACATTGAGATTCACCGTGTCGTGATTCTCCATCTTCTTGTCGACGTAGTGCCCGCCCGAGGCGCACACCCGCGTCGGCCAGCCCGAATCAAGCGCCATGATCAGAGGCGTGATCTCGTGGACCAACAGATCGCCCACGATGCCGGTCGAGAAGTCCTTGTACCGGCGCCAGCGGGCGTAGATCTCGGGGCTCCAGGGCCGCTTGGGCAGATCGCCCAGCCACGCTTCCCAGTCCATGTTCACCCCGGGCTGCCACTTTGGATCCAAGCCGTAGTACAACCACTCCCCGTCCTTCGAGTTGCGGCAATAACTCGTCTGGCTCATCGTCGGCTTGCCGATCGCGCCTTCCTTGATCAGGCGACGCGCTTCGATGTACTTGGGCAGGATGATCTTCTGCGTCCCCACGCAGAAGATCCGGTCCGGATTCTTCAGCACCACTTCGCGCAGCGCCAGGCCTTCTTCAAGCCGCAGCGTCATCGGCTTCTCGCAGTACACATCCTTGCCAGCCATCAGCGCATCGGTGCAGTGCTTGCCGTGCCAATGCTCGGGGCTGGCCACCAGCACACCATGAATGTCATCGCGTTCCAGCAGTTTGCGATAGTCCGTGTATTGATCGACCGTGATGCCCTGCTCGCTCTCGCACCGGCGGTGTGCATCAGCCATGCGCACCTGGTTCACATCCGCAAGCGCGACGATCTGCACGTTTTCTTCGCCACGCTTGGCCATCGCCATCGTGCTCTGGCAATGCCCCGTGCCCATGCCGCCAGTACCGATGACCGCCATGCGGATCGTCTCGCCCGGCGCCAGCCTCACAGCCTTCTTCTTCGACCGCTCCGCCACAAACGCCGGCTTGCCCGCCCGATTGCTCGCCGCAGCCGAACCCGCGATCGCTGCAACACCAGCGACCGCCACGGCTTGACCAAGGAAACTTCTTCTCGACTGCTCAGACCCTCGTTGCTCAGACATTCTCATGCACTCCGCATCGTGCCTGCTGGCACGAGATCCCATAGGTTCCTGCGGCTTCGCCCCGCAGCCAATCACCAGCATATCCGATTCTCAGCCCAGCTCAACCCAAATCTCTGCTCCAGCCTATCGAATCACCCACCCGGGAGACTACCCCTCTACGCCCGATCCCTCCTTCAAAGGCTTTCCGCTGAAGAACAGGAAAAACACCACCATCACAACCCCCGCAAAGATCGCAGGTGCCATCCACACGCTCTGCCAATCTGTCGCCTGCATATACAACCGCGACGATTCTGCCCACAACCGATCCACCTCCGGCACATTCCCGCCCTTGGCGAGTTCCGTGGCCTGTTCACGCAACGCCTTGGCCTGCGTCACCAGTAGATCAAAATCGTCGGCCTTGTACAGGTCAACCAATCGACCCGATGCCTTCGCACCGATCAGCATCCCAAGACCCTGCGTGATGAGCACCAAGAACCCCTGGGCAGCTCCGCGGATCTTCTTGCTCGCCCGCTTATCCACATAGATCTGCCCGGTAACAAAGAAGAAGTCATAGCAGATCCCGTGCAGAATGATGCCCGTCAGCACCATCCACCGCACCTGTTCATCCGCCGCCTGGGCAAAGAGCACATACCGCAACACCCACGCACCCATGCCCACCAGCAGCATCCATTTCACACCAAGCCGCACAAAGAACAGCGGCATCACAATCATGAAGAAGATCTCGGACATCTGCCCCAGCGTCATCGTCGTCGCGATCTGCCTGAAACCCGTTTCCCCCACATACTGCCCCGCAAATGCGTAGTACGCCGCCAGCGGAATGCAGATCAGAAACGAGCACAAGACAAACACAGCAAACGAACGATCCTTCAGCATCGACAATGCATCAAGCCCCAGCGCATCGCGCACCGAAAACGCCGTCCCCTTGGCCGGTGGTGGCGTATGAGGCAACGAAAAACTGTACAGCCCCAGCAGCACGCCCGAAGCCCCCGCCACATAGAACATCCGCGCATCTGTGTCGAACGCAAGACGTGAAATTGTCAACCCGGCCACAATCCACCCGATCGTCCCCCACACCCGAATCAGCGGGAACTGCTTCTCCTGATTCGTCATGTTGTGAAATGCCAGCGTGTTGGTCAGGCCCAGCGTCGGCATGTAGCACAACATGTGCAGCAGAACCGCCGCAAGAAACAGGTCTGGGCTCCGCTCCATCGCCAGTGGTGCCGCCATCAGCAGCACCCCGCCCAGCACATGCATCACACCCAGCACACGCTCGGTCGGAAAGAACCGGTCCGCAACCATCCCCAGGAAGAACGGGCTGAAGATCGCCGCAATCGGACCGAGCGAATACGCCGACCCGATGAACGATCCTTCCATCTTCAAGCCGGCCAAATATGGCCCCATCGTCACATACCACGCCCCCCACAGAAAAAACTGCAGGAACATCATGATGCTCAGCCGCATCCCGATCAGACCGCCCTTGCCCAACGCTGGTTCATTCATGCCTGATGTACCCTTTTTCTGCAGAACGCACACCCGTGTGCTTTCTTGATCGCTTACTCGGCTTTCGGCTTTGCGCTCGCAGGCACAATCTCCCGAATCCGCACATCACGATACATGATTTCATTCCCCGGGTGGTGCCCCTGAAGAGCGATGTGCCCACGCGAGAACTCCTCCAACTCCGCATCCACCATCGCTCGCCCGTTGATCCATGTCTGAATCCGGTTCCCCACCGCTAAAATCCGGTAGTCAAACCACGCCTCATCGCGCGTGATCGGCACCGTCGCCTTAGGCCACGCCTTGTTGTACACACTCCCGGTAAAGTTCTTCGGATCGTGGTTATCCACCTGCGCCTCATAGCCAGTCGGCCACGAATCGCGGTTCTGCGCGTTCGGCACCGTGCGAAAGTAAATCCCGCTATTGCCCCGCCTGTTCACTTTCACCAGCGCCCGCAACTCGAAATCGCCAAACTCCCGTTCGCTGAACAGGTGCCCCGGGCCGTCGCGCCCGACCAACGTCCCCTCCACCACCTCCCACCGAGCAATCCCCGTTTTGAACCACCCGCTCGTGTCGCGCCCGTTGAACAGCGGCTCATAGCCCCCACCATCGGTCCCGTCCGGTTCAGGGTCCGGCGACAAATCCCGCACATCGATCTTCCGATACCGCACCGCCTGCCCATGATCCTGAAGTGAAATGAACCCGGTCGTCAGCCGATCCTTGAGCGGCATCGCATCCTCAGCACGGTGATGATGCCCGCGATCATCAAGTTGCTGGGCCTTGTGAATCTGCTCGCCGTTGAGCCACACATCCAGCGTGTCACCCACCACCCGAATACGCATCGCATTCCATTCGCCCGCGGGCTTGACCGCCTGCTTCGTCGGCGCAATCGCGTTGTACACAGCGCCGCAATGCTGCACCGTTGGCTCTTTGCCAAACGAATCAAAAACCTGAACCTCAAACCCCGTGAACGCCGGATCGCCCACACTCGAACCGCGAATCCCCACCCCGCTGTTCGCACCCGGTGGCAGCCAGAACTCCAGCCTCAGATCCACATCGCGGTACATCTTGGCCGTCCGCAGCCACCAGCCCTTGCCGGGCTTGGCCACGACGATCTCCCCGTCCTGCACCGCCCAGGCTCCCTCCTCGCCTACCTGCACCCAGCCTGCGAGGCTCTCGCCGTCAAACAAAGGCCTCCAGATGTGACTCGGATCGGTCCATCGCCCCACTATCGCCTCGCCATCGCCTGTGGTAGAACCCGCAACGTCAGGCAGACCGATCGCCAACCCCAAGGCAGCGGCAAGAGTCAACCGCATCCAGTTTCGCATCATCGCAACGTCCTCCCCGAGGCCTGGGCCAAGCCTTGCGCGGAGTGTACCAGATTGCTCCTGAACCGGCGTTCTGTTCTCGCCGTGCCTGATGCTCGACCAATGGGCCCGGTGGGACTTGAACCCACACTCCCCTTTCAGGGACGCGGATTTTAAGTCCGCTGCGTCTGCCGTTCCGCCACAGGCCCAAGGCAGGCCCTCGCTCAGCCTGTCAATGCCGGAGGGGGGAGTCGAACCCCCACTCTGTCTCCAGAAGCGGATTTTGAATCCGCCGCGTCTGCCATTCCGCCACTCCGGCTTCTGACCGCCCAACTACCGCCATGCTACCGCCATTTCCCCCGTCAGACTACAACGGCGGCACTCCAAACAACGATAACCCGAACCCGATCACCTTCATCGCAACTCCCTGCCCGAAAGGCCACAAGAATCGGCCCGCAGTCCAGAACACGAGCACAAACAGCCCAAGCCCAACCCACTGCCCGTTTGGACCACTCATGAACCGCGCATACTCGTGGTTGAACGACGCCACAACACGCGAACCATCCAGAGGCGGCACCGGAACCAGATTGAACACCGCCAGCACGACATTCAAAAACGCTCCAATGTAGAAAAAGTGCCAGACATTCGTGCCCAGAGGCTCATCAATCCCGAACCGGTGCACCGCAGACGCCCAAACCACCGCTCCAACGCAACACACAAGTGCCAACCCAACGTTCATCAATGGCCCAGCAATGGCGACCTTCGCATCTCCGTGCCGCCCGCGCAGCCTCGACGGGTCCACCGGCATCGCCCCCCACGCAATCCCGATCAACGCAAAAATCACCAGGCTCCACATCCCAAGATGCACCACCGGGTTCCAAGTCATGTGCCCCGTGTGAATCGGCGTGTCATCGCCCAGACGGATCGCTGCCCACCCGTGCGCCAACTCATGCAGCGTAATCGACACGACAATCCAGACGATCCACGACACCAGGAACGCCGGACCCCAATACGTCAGCACATCCGTCACCCACCATCCATTCATCGCAGGCAGTGTAGCCGCACAAGGCCTCGCGTACCCGCTCGCGTACCTCCTCCGGAGCACGATATCATGGCCGTATGAGTGACTCCATCTTCAGCAAAATCATCCGTCAAGAGATCCCCGCACACCGCCTCTACGAGGACGAACACTGCATCGCAATCCTCGATATCGCCCCCCTGAGCCCCGGCCACACCCTCGTCATTCCCAAAGAGCCCGCCGTCACTCTCGACCAACTCTCCGACTCCGCCGCCGCAGGACTGGGCCGCGCACTCCCACGCATCTCACGCGCCATTCTCAAAGTCACCGGCGCAACCGCGTACAACGTGCTCCAGAACAACGGCCCCGACGCCTCGCAATCCGTTCCCCACGTCCACTTTCACATCATCCCTCGCTCGCCCGACCGAGCCCAGGGCCTGGGTCTGCAGTGGAAGCCCACTTCTCAGGATGCCGAGACGCTTGCCGAACTCGGTCGAAAAATTGCCCGCCTCCTCTGACCCCACACGAACCCCAATCCACCGCGCCATCGACCCGATAATCACTCCCACCCTGCCCGCTCCTTTGTCTCTCGTAATCCCGGACCACCACAACTCGGCGCTTTCCCGATACCCGTCACAGCCGTCCCGATCCCAGCCCAGGGTTCGCCAATCCGCCACCTTCGCGCTCAGCGCCCTCGGCCGTTTCGCCGATGCTTTCAGTCCGATGACCATGCTGAACCACCCGAGTCGTTCCGGTTCGGCCGATGCGAGGCTCCTGCCCTCGACAGCGGTCGTGCTCTGCTCCGCCGCCGCTCTGGTGCTCACCTCGTACTTCCTCGGCGCATCATGGCTGGCCAAACCGCTGCTCGGCCTCCCGCTCGGGCTTTGGTTCGTCGCCGCAACGTACACCGTCTGGCGCAGGGGATGGCTCAACCTGCTCGACCTCACGCTTCCCGCCATGCCGCGCGTCACGACACCGAAAACCTTCAAACCGATGCCCCTCCATCTCCGCACCTCGCGCCGCCTCGCCCACATCGCTCGCGCCGCATTGGTCGAGGTCGCACGCTCGCTCTGGCATCTCGAACCCATCACCGCCGAATCACTCAAGGCCCGAATCGCCCGATTCATCGACGCCAAACCTGAACTCGCCGAGCCCCTGACCATCGCCCTCCAAGCCAAAGGCCCACTGACACAGGCCATCCGCGACCACGATTCAGTTGTACCGCTGAAGTGGATCGCGATCTCCCCCGATGACTCCGGATGCGCCGCTGAGTCCTCGCGCCACGACGTGACCTTCATACCCGACCCCGCACAAGGCGGCCGCGCCATCACCGCCGAAACTCCTGACCACTCGGCAACCTGGTTCGACTGGTCCCGCCCGCGCCCACTCGCATACCCGAGCGTCTTCCCGCATCAGATCGACCCGGCGTGCATTTCCTTCGCCTCACTTCCCGACTCCGATCAGCACGATCCGCTGATCGGAGCGCTGCTCGTCGCAGCCGCGGTTCAAAGTCGCTCACCTATGCGATTGACGCTCGCCGATCGCATCCGAGGCCGCCTCCCCCTCGATGGACACGACCAGCCAGGACTCATCGACCCGGGCGCGTATACAGCCCGCTCCATGACGCGCATCGCCGACCTGCTGATCGCACGCAATCCTGATCCACTTGAGCCCGCGCAACGCATCGCCGCCAGCGCCCTCAGCGCCTTCCTCGTCACCCCCGCAGCACGCCTCTCAATCGGTGCCCGCCGCGCGATCATGGAGCGCGTCTGCCCCTACATCGCCGACCGCCCCGAAGCGTGGCTGCGCCTCGCAGCACTGCGTTTCGCAGATATGGACGATCAGGCCGCACTCGAAGCCTTGCACCACGCAGATCCACTCGTGCGCGCACATGCCGAGGAACTCGTACTCGATCAGATTCCCTTCGTGCAATCCGAACTCGACCACGGCTCATACGACCCGCTCGCGCTCGGCCGCGTCGCCGCTGGTCTCTGCCTCATCGCCGCACAGCACGAATACTCCCGCCTCACCTTCCTCAAGGACGATCTCGTCGAAGACCTCTCCTTTGTCGGCTGGCTCGTCGGACGCGACCCCGACACCGCACTCCTCCACCGCGTGCTCGATGAACTCCTCCGCGTCCGCCGCGCTGACTCCCGAGGCTTGCCTGCATCAGATCACGATTCCATCGCGGCATAGCGCAACGCGAACCCAAGGCCAAAGTTCCCTTCAACCACGACGCACAAAGCCACAAATCGCCTATCCCGCCACATCGATCGAAGAGCCTCGCGCGTTGTCTGCCGCAAGCCTCCCGTGCGGGTCGTACGCCGGGTGTTCCTGCCGATCCTCTTGTGCTTCTTCCTGCGTCTCGTCCTTCAGATTCCGCACCGCTTCCGCGTGCTCGACCTCGACCACGTCCTGCGACTCGGCGGCCGGGGGCTTGGACTTCTCCTTCCGCTCCGCCTCACGCGACTTGTCGGCTTGCACCACTCGACCCGCATGATGCGAGCCCGCCATCGACCCCGCCAGATTGGAGATCGCGTCGCCCATACTTCAAATATCGGTTACAACATGCGATCGACAAGGACCGAGAACCGCCGCGCCAAACCAATCAACGTTATCGGTCTTCACCCGCCACTACCGAGATCTGCCTCGCGACCACGACGCCCGCCTCACGCACCGATGATGTTCACGCCGCAATCGACGTAGATCGTCTCGCCCGTCACGCCCTTGGACAGATCCGACGCCAGCCAAACCGCCGTGCCCCCGACATCCTCACCTTCGACGTTCCGCCGCAGCGGCGATCGTTCGAGGTTGCGCGCCGCCATCGTGTCCGTTCCGCCGACAGCACTGCTGGCCAGCGTCCTCAGATAGCCTCCCGAGATCACATTCACGCGGATGTTCTGTGCGCCAAGTTCCGACGCAAGATACCTGCTGGTGCACTCAAGCGCAGCCTTGGCAACCCCCATCACGTTGTACCCCGGCACGACCTTCTCCGCGCCGTAGTAACTCATCGACATGATCGACCCGCCCCCGCCCGCAGCCATCAGTTCGCGCGAACGATGGGCCATCGCCGCCAGCGTATATGCACTCACATCGATCGCACCCAGAAACGCCTCGCGAGGGGTGCCCGCAAACTTGCCCGGCAAAAGCCAGTCCCTATCCGCAAACGCGATCGAGTGCACCAGAAAATCCAGCCGCCGATGATCCTGCTGATACTTCGCAAACACCTCGTCAAGGTCGGCATCGCTCGATGCATCCAGTGGCGCCAGCCAAGGGTCGCTCACCCCGAGTTGCTCGACCGCCCGCGCCGTGCGTCGCTCGTTCTTCTCGCCCGGCAGATGCGTGAACGCGCAGCACGCGCCGTGTTCGGTCATCGCCTTGGCAATGTGCCACGCATACGAACGATCGTTTGCAATCCCGACTATCAGACCCGTCTTTCCAGCAAGCAGCCCCATTGTGCCTCCAGTTCAGTCCGCAAGAACCCGACGTCTCAGTGTGCAGAACGCACGCCGAGCATCGGCGAGAGTTCCGAAACGGCCGCCGCCAGCGACTCCTTGTCTTTGGCCTCTGCATTAAGCCTGAGCAGCGGCTCCGTGTTGCTCTTGCGCACATTGCACCACCAACCCTCGCTCTCGAAGCAGTCAATCGTCACGCCATCGAGTTCGTCGATCTCGCCGCGGTCGCCGAAGTGATCCTGCAGCATCTCGAGCGCCGCGTCCTTCTCCTCGATCTCGAAGTTGATCTCGCCCGACTGCACATACCGCGCAATCGGTGCAATCAACTTGCTCATCGGCTTGCTCGTCTCCGACAACGTCGAAAGCACCACCGCCATCGCGATCGCACCAGAATCCGCATTGAAGTTCCGCGAAAAGTAGAAGTGTCCCGACAGTTCCCCGCCGAACGCCGCCTTGTGTTCTCCCATCAGCGCCTTCATGAACACATGCCCCACGCGCCCACGCACAGGCTTGCCCCCAGCCGCCTTGACTTCCTCGGGCAAAGCACGCGTCGAACGCAGGTCATACACGATCGCCGATCCCGGCTTCTGCTTCAGGAATCGCTTGGCCAGCAGCGCCGTCAGATGGTCGCACCCCACGATCCCGCCCTTCTCATCGACTGCCACGCACCGGTCAGCGTCCCCGTCGAAACAGATCCCCAGATCCGCCTTGTGCTTGAGCACTCCCGCCTGCAACTGCGCCAGATTCGACGCCACCAGCGGGTTCGGCTCATGCACAAACTCGCCCTTGCTGTTGTCGAAGTTCAACTCCACAATTGAAAGCCCAGGTGTGTCCTTCCCGTTCCGCCCGAAGATCCGCGGCACCATCGTCCCCGCCATGCCATTGCTCGCATCAATCACCACCTTGAGCGGCCGAGTTCCCAGTTCCAGAAACGACCGCACATGACGCGCATACGCATCCCACAGATCACGCTGCTCAACCGATGTCTCAGGCTTGATCGCAAGCCCCCGATCCACCATCGCCGCGTGCTTGCGCACCTCCGCCAGCCCCGTCGCCTCGCCCACCGGCTTGGCCTTGCGCTTCGACACCTTGAACCCGTTGTACTGCGGCGGATTGTGACTCGCCGTCACCATCACACCCCCAGCACAATCGAGATAGTTCACCGCAAAATACACCATCGGCGTATCCACCAGCCCAATGTCGATCACGCTCGCCCCATACGCCCTGATCCCCGCGATCAACTGCTCCGAAATCTTCGGGCTGCTCGTCCGCATGTCGCGTCCCACTACCAGATTTCGCATCATCGGCGTCGTGTCGCCCGCAGCCGCCGCATCCTCGAGCAAGAACCGCGCACATCCGAACCCGATCTGCCACGCCATCTGGTCGTTGAGCAGATCCGGATACGTTCCTCGAATGTCATACGCCTTGAAAATCCGTCCAAGCATGAACACCCCATTTCAAGTGGTCCGGGACCGGTTCCCCCGAAGAACACGGATCGTAGCGTCAGATCACAAAAAGTCAGCCCCAAGCGCCCTTTGAGCCACCTTCGGATCATTTTCTTCCGGGCCTCTCAATCCCCCAAATCAGGGCATTTCTCTAAACAACGCCGCACAGGCAGTCAATCCCAGTAGCCTCGTCGTTCCCCCGATCGGACCGATCTGCCCCGTCGTCATCGCCCCCGCCACTGGCACCGGGCCTTCGTGCGACGAGATCTCGTAGCCCGCACGCGCCACCGCCTCGCCCGCGGGCAACTGATCGAACGCCCGCGCAATGCCAACCGCATCCGACCATTGCTCGTCGAACATCGTCCGCCCGCGCGCCAGGTCGGTCAGGAGCAGCACCCCCGCAGGTCGATCGTGCAACTTCTCCACATCAAGCAGCAAATCCAGATCCGCCCGCGCCACCGTCGGATCGCGCAGATGCAACTGCACCGTCCGCCCAGTCGGAATCGAGTTCTCGAGCGCGATGTAACCCGCCTGCTCGTCACCCCCGATGATGCGGCTCACTACGAAATCACCACGCCCGAAACGCTCCCGATACTCGTCAACCGCCACTCCCAGATACAACCCGCCCGCCAGCAAAGGCCGATCTCCGGGCGCAAACTTCTGCGCCAGTTCTCTCAGCACCGCAATGGCCGGTCTCCCCGCCATCTCCATCACGAGGTTGTTCCGCGATGCCGTCACCACAACCGGGTGCCCAACTGCCTTGCACCCTTGTGCCACAAGTGTGCGAACCTCGACAGCTCCGGACAACGACACCCCCACCATGCCCCCACGTTGCACGCGCCCGCCATGAATCAGAATCGTCTCCGCATCCGGGGTTTCGGGCCGCATCGCCGTTCCGCCCAAAATCGGCCTCCCACCGGCCGCCCGCCCGAGCGCCGGCAGCAGTTCCCCTGTAGGCATCGATCCCGCATCCACAAACACAAACGAAGCCCGGTGCTCGTCTCCGATCCCGACGACATGCGCCAGATCCGCGTCGTACGCCGGGCCTTGAGATGTCGGCATCGCGTCCGCACCGACCCCGAACTGTGTCCCCCTGATCCCGTCGCCAGCCAGTACCAGAGCAGCGACTCCAGCACGCCTCTCAAACATCACCCGTCCGCCCACGACCCCGGCTGCCGACATGCCTGCCAGCACATCAGTGCCTAGACCTCGGGCCAGGGTTTCGCCGATCTTCGCCGCGGCGTCGGGCTTGAACCCACTGAAGAACACAAACGCGGCTGCCGGACCCCTCCCATCCAGTTGCCCTGCGATCTGCTCAAGGACATGGGCGCACGCCAGCGAAGCGTCATGATGCCCCGAAAGCCCACACCCGAGCGTTATGTGTCCGCGCGCAGTTCCTGACATGCCGGGTCACTGTACCCAGTCGCCATGCCCGGAGCGCGTGTCACCGACAGACGAGCGGCTCGTCACGGACTTTGAGCACGCCAGACGTCACCGAAGTGATCTGCACCACCATCGGCTCAGGAGCATCGCACACCGGCATGCGGGCTGGCTCCAGTGCGCGCAGGTCAACAAGCATTCGCCGTGCCACGGTTTCAAGAACTTCCTCGCCATACCCCGCGTCAAGATTCGCCAGGCATCGCCTCGCCGCCTCACGCTCGGCCCGAACAGTCTGGCTGCGACGATGCTCACTGGCGACAAGTCGTGGTTCAAATGGATATCGATCGGTCATGGACCCTCCACCTTCTCTTCAGTTATCCCTTCGTCCGTGGAGGGCCGGCAAAGTCCCACGCCGCAGCGAGGATCATTCCAACCGGTGACTGCTTCCCATCCCTGGGGGTGTCGCTGCTCATCCAGAATCGCGACCCTCACTCTCAACGGCTCAAAGAGCGATGGACTTGAGCCACTTTTGTCACATTCCTCAAAGATTCTTCAAATTGTGCCCAAACGCGCGCAGAGTTTGCGCATTGCATCAATCCTGACGCAAAGCCACCGATTCATGGGTACGCAGATGTTGCGCATCGAGCATCATCAAATTCGACTCAGGGCGTCTCGAGGAAATCCACCCGACTCGGGGTGACGATGCGCACGCCAAGAGCCTGATCAAAGCGCGTCGATCCAATCACCCCAACCACCGCGCCCGTGTGGCGCTTGAGGTCGTCGGTTGCACCCGGGACGATATACCCCACCGTGCGCTGCAACCCTGGGCCTTCGATCGCTTCGATACGATACATGAGAGGCAGGCGATTGCCGTCATAGAGCGTACTCGGAAGTAGACGCCCGATCAGGGTGTATGAACGCTGATCCTGCCACGCCTTGACCCGAGTCGCCAGTTCCGTCTGACGCTTGTCCGCGTCGGCCAAGGCACGTTCGAGTTCCAGTCGCTGGTCGCGCAACTTGATGCGCAACTCAAGCCACGCAATCCGCTGGTTGATCCCTGCGACCAGTGAAGGCTCGTTGCTCAGGGCAGCGGCCGACCGACGGCACTCTGCCAGCATTTCTTCCAGTCCCGCATCCATCTTGTCGCGAGGCATCGCCCGCAACTGATCGAACGACGCATTCAACTGGTTGATCGTCAGGGCGATCATCTCCTGCTGCGTTGTCGGCTCGGTCGGCTGAGCGTTCGTGCCAAGGGGTGCGTTGGTTTGACCGGAGGGCTGGGCTGTCTCAGGTTGGCGCACCACCGGAGGCAGCGGGTCAGTGTTGATCGGAGACAGCAAAGAGGTATCCACGGGATCAACGCTGGTTTCCGGGGTTCGGTCCGCTGTCGGAACCTGAGGCTGGGTCACCGGGCGCTCGGCTTGGTTGCCAGGATTGGGCTTGACTGGTGTTTCCACCGATGGGTCAACCGGGCGAGGCATCGGCGCGCCGGTGCTGGCAAGGTACCGGGCTGCCTCGGCCTCGGTGGCATCCCTCAAACTGGTAGAGAGTATGAAACCTCGGGCTTGTGCGGTCACCTGGGGCTTGCGAGGCGTGGCCACGAGGTACTTCGAGACCTTTCCACCGATTCCGGCGATTTCTTCTTTCAGTTCGAGTTCGGTCCCAACCGGAAGCGGGGATTCAAAGAGGGCACACCATGACCCGCTGGCACCGAGCAGTTCGCTGGGCGCGAGGAGGGCCGACTCGCGCGTCAGGCGGAGCGTGTTACCGTTGACTTTCTCGACGCGGTCGGCTTCGACATAAGCATCAATCCCTTTGGGATAAACCACCTTGGCCCACCCATTGGACTCGCCGATGACCTCGACGACCGTGCCGGCTTTGAGTTCGGCGACCCGGTAAAACCGGGGCATATCGCCGGCCCGCATCGCTGTTCCATCCTGCGTGACCACCCTCAGTTGAAGGGGTTGACCAAAAGCACTGTTGACGAACAAGTACTGCGACGCAATGGCCACGAGCGTCAATCCGAGCACCATGATCGAGCGGGAACGCATAATCGAGACTCCTTTGGACAGACTATCTGCCTGTTCATCGACACGACGAGTCTAGAAAGTGTACCCCTTGGAGCAGCGGGTGTCGCGCATCCGTGGCCGGGTTCAGGCTTTGACCGGCCCGCGGGGGTGCGCTACGTTGATGGTCTTATGCACACACACCGCCGGGGATTCTGGACGCTGACAGCGGGAGGGCTTTTCCTCTTCGCCGGGGGCTGCTCATCGCCTCTTGGCCAGCGCAGCGAACTGGAACTGCGTCGGGCCATGCATGACGT
>JAANMT010001323.1_pt1 | contig 24714 bp, 19 predicted proteins | sample 7279711 | NCBI WGS metagenome assembly JAANMT01 (sample SAMN14094538, study PRJNA606508) | bioreactor metagenome | isolation source: A lab-scale SPAN reactor treating ammonium-rich wastewater day 1 | place: Ireland: Galway | collected 2017-01-16 | reverse complement strand
GATACCGGCAGATTGTCATTCTTCAAACGGGTTGGTGGTGATCTCTCTTCCGGAGGGAAGGCGATTTTTGAAATCCTTGGCCCTGGCAGCTCCATGCCGCTCTGGGTCGCAAAAGCGGCCCGTTCACCCGAAGGCAATCAGACACTCCGCCAGGAATATGAGCGGTTGAAAGTCCTGCATCAACGGATTCCTCCTGAGCTGGAGTATTCTCTTCCACGGCCCATTGCATTCGATGAGCGTGAGACCGGTTCTGTCAGCCTTGAAACAGCATTGCCTGGTGAGAAGGTCTCACGCCTCCTTCGTGAACATGGCCAAAAAGATCCCTGGCGGACCTGGAAAGATCACTGCGGGCTGGCTCTGGACTGGTACATCCTGTTTTCTCGAGATGAGCCGCGCCACACTCGAACACTCGATGAAGACTGGTGGCAGCGCAGGGTCATCCGCCCGCTCGAAGAAGCAGATGATTTTCTCCGGGATCTTTCACCCCACTGGAATGAGGTCCTGGAGGCAATCCGCGGCGCACAATCTTCCACATCGAAAAGCCTGTTGCAGGATTTGATCCCACATGGCGACTTTACCCCCACCAACCTTGTGGTTCAGGGGGATTCCATCGGTGCTTTCGACTGGTCCCCGGTGGATTCGGAGCTTCCACCCGGGTGCGACCTTTTCCATTTCATGGTCAGCTCCGGCCTGTACCTCGGGCAGAGCATTGAAAAAAAACTGCACCTTTCCGAACTGAGGATGAATGTCCTTTCAGACAAACGCTTCCTTGAGCCGATTTGCCCTTATCTCCGTCAGTATTTCAATGACTTTTCAATCCCATTAGAACTGGTCCATCCGCTTTTTCTGGCAGCAGTCGGCTGTAAGATTGTGGCTTATGTCCGCCGACCGGAGCCGATCCGTGAATCGATATGTGGCTGGCTATTTTCAGTCCACTGCTGGATGGATGGAAAACTCGACCAGGCCGTCCATAGAGCATGCAAAGTTCACTCGGACCTGATTCCTTGACAGAAAGCCTGGATATTGTTTAGCTTCATACTGCTCAAAGGATTTATTTAATCCGGATCCGGGGAAAGGATATTCTTGCCGTGGCGCCTGCCACTGAACGCCCGACCATTCTGGTTGTGGATGACTCCGAACAGACTCGTGTCATGCTGACCGGGTATCTCGAAGCACAGAACTTTCGAGTTCTGACTGCGGTCAATGGCCGTGAAGGGCTTGAGCTGGCTCAGCAGCACCGCCCTCAGTTGATTGTCATGGACCTTGTCATGCCGGAAAAGGATGGCCATGAAGCATTGGATGCCCTGGCGGCCAGCCCCGACACACAGGAGATTCCTGTCATTATCATATCCGGCAAAGGGTCCCGCCTGGATCAGGTTTTGTCTTATGACAAAGGGGCTTATTTTTACCTCGAAAAACCTTTTGATCTGAAGCTGATTGTCCAGCGTGCCAGGGAGCTGATCCCGACCGAGGAAGTTTGACAAAAGCAGCCGCCCAATGCCGCTATCCATTTCTCCTGCTGCATGGATTGTTCGGATTCAGTGAACATTCCATCGGTCCCTGGAAGTTTTCCTATTTCCGGCAGGTGGTCCCATTTCTTGAACGGGCTGGAAATTCAGTTTTCACTCTGGCAGTGCACCCGGTTCATACTATTGAATTTCGAGCTCGGCAGGTCCGGGCCTTCATCGAGCAACACCCACTGTTAAGCCAGACTCGAATCAATCTGATCGGGCATTCCATGGGTGGATTGGATGGGAGATACCTCACATCGCGTCTGGATCCGGAAAAGCGGATCGCCAGCCTGTCCACTCTGGCCACTCCTCATCATGGCTCTCTGCTGGCGGATCTGTTCATGCAGATTCCGGTTCTCAAGCGAATCCTGAGTTCACACCTGCCAGCCATACCGAATCTTTCGGAGAAAGAATGCCTCGCTTTCAATCAGTCGATCATGGACCGTGATGATGTCCTGTATCAATCATTCTCGGCCCACTGCGGATTCATTCGTGCCTGCCCGATCCTGTGGCCTTTCTGGCTGATCCTCAAATTGGCTCGTGGGGCGAATGATGGCCAGGTGACAGAACAATCGGCTCATTGGGGGGAATGTCTCGGATCCCTGCCCGGGGACCATTTCGAGTTGATCGGACTGCATCTGGGAGCCAACATTTTCAAGCCCCTGGATCATCTCCAGGCCATCGCTCAGATTACCCATTCCCTGGCGCAGAAGGGGCTTTGAGTTCCCTTCCTTAACCTCAGTCGACCCCATTCGAGAAGAAAAACAGGAAAAAAAGATCTCCTTGACGCCTGACATCAATATGATATCATGACACTATCTTTCTGATAGGAGGTCTTCAATGTCACAAGAGAAAGAAGTTCAGCCTCTGTCCGGGTGGTTTTTCCTGACGGTCGTAATTGCCATGCTGATCGGTGCGGTTTATCTGTTTATTTCGGGCATCAGAATCATTGATGGACCCGAACCGGACACACCGGGGATCTGGCTGGTGATCCTTTCGGTATTCACATTCATGCTCGGGATATTCCTGTCGATTGGGTTTCTGGTGCTGCAACCGAATGAAGCTGCGGTGCTTCTGTTATTCGGCAAATACAAGGGATCGGTCAAGCAGAATGGATTCTGGTGGGCGAATCCACTGCTGATCAAAAAGAAGGTATCGATGCGCTTTCGCACACTCAATGGACAGAAACTCAAGGTGAATGACCATGCGGGAAACCCGATCGAGATCGCGGCGGTGGTGGTCTGGCAGGTATCGGACACCTTCGCGGCAATCCTGGAGGTGGATGACTATGCCCTCTATGTGGAAACACAGAGCGAAACAGCCCTCCGGCATCTGGCAAGTTCATATCCTTATGACTCCTGGGAAGAAGCTACAGTTTCCGCAATATCATTGCGTGGTGATATCGACCAGGTGTCCGAGGCTCTGGTAAAGGAGCTGCAGGACCGTTTGAAGATCGCGGGGGTCAATGTCCTGGAGGCCCGCCTCTCGCATCTGGCCTATGCCCCCGAGATTGCTGAAGCCATGCTCAAGCGCCAGCAGGCATCGGCGATTGTTGCCGCAAGAACAAAAATTGTGGATGGAGCAGTCGGGATGGTGCAGATGGCATTGGACCGGCTCAGCCAGCAGCATGTCGTCGAACTCGATGAAGAACGCAAGGCTTCGATGGTGAGCAACCTGCTCGTAGTCCTGTGCGGTGAGAGAGAGGCTCACCCGGTCATTAATACGGGAACCCTGTATCAGTGACCAATCAAGAAGCGATGAAGAAGAAGTTTCTCTTGCGGATCAGTCCTGAGTTGTGGGATGAATTGAACCGTTGGGCTGACCAGGAATTCCGGAGTGTCAACAGCCAGATCGAGTTCCTTCTGAGGGAGGCTGTCCTGAGGAGGAACAGAAACGCACGGATGGATCTGCCTGATGGCGACCTGGATAAAGGAGATGTGTCATGAGTGATGATTTCCGCATCGTTCCCGCTTCGGCTCGATGGCTGCTGATCATTGGCGGCATAGCGATCCTGATTCCTTTCACCATATTGATTTCACTTTTCATTGTGGATGGAAAAAAAGTCATGGATCCACTTGCGATCGGTATCGTGATTGCGAGCATGCTGCTCCTGGCGGGAGTTTTATCGGTGGTGTTCCGTTCAGCCAGATCCGCCATTTTTGAAATCAGCTCAGAAGGGTTGAGGTTGAAAGGAGATTTTTTCGGCCGGTTGATTCCTTTAGCAACCCTGGAGATAGAACGGGGAAGAATTATCGATCTTTCGGTTGATAAAGAATTCAAGCCCAGATGGAAAACCTGTGGCTCCAGTTTCCCCGGTTACCAGTCTGGATGGTTTCGCCTCAGGAACAAGGAAAAAGCCCTGCTCTATCTGACAGATCAGAAGAAAGTAGTCCATCTTCCGACAAAGAAAGGTTACTGCCTGCTGTTAAGCCCGGCCAATCCCGAAAGATTCCTCGAGGTCCTGAAACGCTACCGGCTCTGATCCCGGCCGAACACACGCCCGAAAAAGCGTGTCACCGCATTCCCTTGCGGTGGGGGAGTGGGAGCAGGCTGCATGGGCATCTGTGGCTGGGGCTGCATCGCTTGTTGCTGCATTGGCTGGCTGTAAGGAACTGCCGCAGAAGGAGGTTGCTGGACTTGCTCGGCCGGACGGAAAGGACGAGTGATCCAGTTTGTAAACCTGCGGAATGCACTTTCCTGCTCGACCGGAGCGGGTTGCATGGGCATCTGAGGCTGGGGAGGAGGCATTCCCGCAGCAGGTGGACGGTACATCTGGCCTGAGGGTGGCATCTGGCTGGCTCCACTCATGGGGACCTGGGAGAATGACTGCTGGGGCGGGCCAAAACTGGTCCTCGGTGGTGGGGGAGCCGGCAATACCGGCATCGGCTGGAATGGAGATTGTGGCGAAGCAGCCGGACCTGCCTGCTGGGAACGTGGGAGTGAGGGGATTTCCGATTCGATCGGACTGACCACAGTGAGTGGCTGCTGGCCTGCTGCAGGTTGTGAATATTGAATGGCAGGAGGCGCAGATGGAGCAGGCTGGCCTGTTGAAAAAGCACTCGGTGAGGGGGGGGCTGAGAGATCCTCGATCGGGCCTTCCTGGATGGGAATCTCACCCGGCTCCAGTGGTGGGGCCGGAGCGGGAACTCCCTGAACAGGGGGAGCCGGAACTGGTGTTGGCGCTGGCACAGCGGGTGCTGCGGGCGCAGCCGATATAACTTCATTAGTGGCTGGGGAAGCAGGGGCTTTTTCTGCAGCCGGCTGCTCTCCCAGAAGGATTTTCAGCAGTGTGGAATTCAGGTCCTCAGTAAAGTCATTCGGTTTTTCAGTCGATCCGAAGCGCGTTTCATCTTTGAGCAGCCGCCCGGTTTTGCCATCGACCACCTTCAGTGAAGCAGCAATGACCCCTTGCGAGACATTAAACGATCCAAGAACCACAAAGTCGGCGCCGAGTTTTTTAGCGATCGGAGGAACCTGGTCCGGTGAAATAAAATAGGTGTCGACTTTGAGCTCCTGAAGCGCTGCGTGAATCCTGGGGAATTCGATCAGCCGCAGGGTTTTTCTGGCAAAGACCACTCTGCGTAATCCACGCCCCCACAAGGACTCCCAATGGTCATACTGATCATCATTGGACAGATTGAAAAGGTCCAGAATCGCGACAGACGAACCTTGGGGAGCCAGTCCAGCCGATGGGCTGGATGGAGATGTCAGTGGTTGGGAGGCTGCATCCAGGTTAAAGCTGCTGCCCAGTGCTACCAGCCCGATAATACAGGTCGCCAGGAACCGTTGCATGGCCCTTTCTCCTCGACAGTCTTCTCAAGTTTTGATGAGCTTCTGGACTTCCTTGAATTCCAGAGTTCCAGCACATCCCAACAGTTCGAAAACCGCCATTTCTGTACAGGAAATGACCACCCCTGCCTCCCGAAGCCGCTTCAAGGCAATGCCGGCATGCTCCGGGTTTCTCGAGCCAACAGCATCCTCGAGAACATGAACTTGATATCCCTCACTCACCGCATGAAGCGCAGTCTGTGCGACACAGACATGAGCCTCGACTCCCCCCAGAATCAAAGTATTAACCTGAACTTTCCGCAGTTCTTCGAGGAACCTTCCCTCTTTGAAGCAGCTGAAATCTGTTTTCGCAATCCGCTCGACTCCTGCCAGAAAGGGTTGCAATTCCTCAACTGTCGGGCCTAACCCCTTCGGATACTGCTCTGTCACCATGATCGGTACCTTCAGTATACCAGCTGAACGGGTCGCGAGTATCAGTTTCTCGAGGATCCCCTCGAAATTCGCAATGACCGGCCTGAACTTTTCCTGAAAATCGACAACCAGGAGCGCGGTCTGGCTTCGTTGAGCCAGGCTGCACCGAGTCTTTTGATCAGGCACCTTTTTCCTCTACAGACTCATCGACCAGATCAAATTCTTTCGCCAGGGATCGGACTGCCAGTTCTGTATAATCCTCATCGATCACGACGGAAATCCGGATTTCTGAGGTGCTGATCATGTAGATGTTGATTCCTTTATCTGCCAGGCAACGGAACATCCGGGCAGCCACCCCCCCATGAGCTTTCATGCCCACACCGACTATAGTGACTTTGGCGATCTTTTCATCAACTCCCATCTGGCGGGCCTTCAGGGTGTCAATGAGTTTTTCTGTCACGCGCACCGCATCACTCAGGTCGGGTTTGGTGACAGTGAAAGACATATTGGCGAGGCCATCCTGGCCTTTGCTCTGGATAATCATATCCACAGAAATTCCCTGATTGCTGAGTCCTTCAAAAATCTGGGCGGCGATTCCGGGCTGGTCGGGGATTCCCCAGAGGGTAATCCGCGCCTCGGTTTTATCCGAGCAGATTCCGGTCACTAGAATATCTTCCATTTCCTTAACCTCCTCCGAGATCATGGTCCCGGGTTTGTCTTCAAAACTGGTGAGAACCTGCAAAGGCACCCGATATTTTTTTGCGAACACGACAGAGCGGGTCTGGAGAACTTTCGAGCCGGCACCGGCCATCTCCAGCATTTCATCGAATGAAATCCGTTCAATTTTCTTTGCGCCGCGAACAATTCTCGGATCGGCGGCATAGACCCCATCGACATCCGTGTAAATATCGCATCTTTCAGCACCCAGCGCGGCTGCCAGGGCCGCAGCGCTGGTATCGGAAGCTCCACGCCCCAGCGTGGTAATTTCCATGTTATCCGTCACTCCCTGAAAGCCAGCAACGACCGGAACACCGCCCCTGTCGAGCACTTCACGCAAACGGCTGGTGTCGATGGATGTTATTTTGGCGCGTGTATGGAAAGGGTCGCTGTGAATTCCGGCCTGCAGGGCTGTAAACGAGACAGCCTCGACTCCAACCTTATGAAGAGCCATCGCCATCAGAGCGATGCTGACCTGTTCTCCTGCGGAAGCCAGCATGTCCCGTTCACGCCCGGAGCTGTGGGGATCGATTTCATCGGCGAGCGCCAGCAGCCTGTTGGTTTCACCCGACATGGCGCTGACCACAACGGCAACCTGGTATCCTTTCTGGATATCGGCGGCAATCCTTCTGGCATTCGAAAGGATCCTTTCGATGTTCCCCATCGAAGTTCCGCCATACTTGTGCACAAGAATCGGCATGGATACAAATCCCTTTCTTTCCCTCAAAAACTCTTCCTCTCAAGCCCGGAAATGAGAGGAGAGACAGTCTTCCATCAATAAATGATCGGCAAAAGATAGCAATCTTATAACTTCTGTTCAATGCAAGCGACCTGAAAGGGCCTCAACAGGCCACCCGATCACCCTCCTGAACTGAGAAAAGAAACAATAAGAGAGGCTGAGATATCCCTGAATCTGCCACTGTTGTCAATAAAGCCTGCACCATTGAGAAGCTCGGGATCCCTCTCTAAACTCCTGTCATCCTCGAGTTCATTCCTCGATTGGTTCAAGGCCAGGAAGGAGATCCCATGAAAGATTACCAGCCCCTTTCCATCGCACTGTATGCCAATATCGACAACAGGGCGGCCGAAGACGAACGGGAATTTCCGACCGGCGATCAGCTCTATCATGGCCTTCCTTTCCAGATAGGCGATGGCAAAGGAATGATGGCTGGATTCGGCCAGTCCATCCGGATGGAGCCGGCTGAGCTCACTGTCGGAATGAAAGTCCGGACAGTCACCTTTGCGCATCGGTTGATTGACTCCAACTTCCACCAGGGAGGGACCCCGATCGGTGAAACCTGTGCGTCGTATGTGTTTGCATTCGAGGATGGAGAGACGGAGGAGGTTGCCATTCGGGAGAGGTTCGAAATCGGGAGCATCCCGATTCCCTGGGGACACTGGCCATTGCTGGCCAGACCGGAAGTCCAGGAGGGCCTCCACCCTCGTTATGAGGGAAAATGGAGCGAAGCGGGTGTACGGCAGTTGGAAACAACACATCCCTGGGCACAATTTTTCTACCTCTGGTATTGGATTAACCCGAACCCGGATAAAGAGCTGAAAAAGATCACGATTGTTCCCAAAGGACCACGTTTTTATATCGCAGGAGTTACGCTGGGATTTCTGGATGAGGATCCTTTGACACGCTCTGCAAGACGGCCGGTCAAGGTCAGCCTGCTTCGTCCGGAAGACCAGCAACGGCAAGGAGATCTGGATATCGAGGTCGACCGCGGGGTGGCCACTTACCCCTATTCCCTGCCCCGCAAAACCCCGGATGAATTCATCGAGGATTTCCATCGAGGCTGGGGGCAGGAGATGAATCACACCATTCATCCCTCCTATGTTGAAATCGCAGCCAGCCCTTCAGCCAGGGTGACTGTCAAACATGGCGGAGAAGAACTCGGGGCTGTTTCCTGGGGTGAGGTTGAGGCCAGGGGAACCGCCATTTCCGAAGACCGTGTCAAGATCGAACTGGTGGATCCAGGCAGGAACTGGGTTCACACAACAGTGGTCGATGACCACACCGGAAAGCCGATCCCCTGCCGAATTCATTTTCGCTCTCCCGAAGGCATCCCATACCAGCCGCATGGCCACCACCCGCATGTGAACTCGAACAATGGAACCTGGCATATCGATATCGGTGGGGATGTCCGTCTGGGACAGATCACCTATGCCTACATTCAGGGAGAATGCCAGGGCTGGCTTCCCCGCGGAGAGGTCCTGGTGGATGTGGCGAGAGGTTATGAATATGAACCTTTGCGGACCCAGGTCCAGATCGCACCCGGCCAGCAGGAATTGACGCTCCGGCTGAAACGGCTCGCGGATATGCGCAAAGACCGGTATTTTTCCGGAGACACGCATGTCCATTTCATTTCGACTCAGGGGGCGCATCTTGAGGCTTCAGCAGAAGGAGTCCATGTGGTCAACCTGCTGCAATCACAGTGGGGGCATCTTTTTACAAGCACTGAAGAATTCACCGGGGAGCCATCGGTCTCACGCGATGGAGAAACCATAGTTTATGCCACCCAGGAAAACCGCCAGCATCTTCTGGGGCATTTGACCCTCCTCGGGGTGAAAAAGCCGATCATGCCATGGTGTTCCGGTGGGCCTGATGAGGCCGACCTGGGAGGGAATCTCGAAGCCACACTGTCCCGCTGGGCGGATGATTGCCACAAACAAGGCGGAACAGTCATCATCCCCCATATACCGACCCCTAATGGGGAGCCGGCAGCCCTGATCGCAACCGGAAGGGCGGATGCTGTCGAATTCCTGATCCACAGCGAATATATCCACAAGGAATATTATCGTTACCTGAATTGCGGTTATCGACTTCCGCTGGTTGGAGGAACCGACAAGATGTGCTCTGGAGTTCCGATCGGACTGTACCGGACCTATGTTCATATTCCGGCTGATCAGGAATTTTCCTATGACTCATGGTGCAGGAATCTGAAAACAGGCAATACCTTCATCAGTGGTGGTCCGCTCCTGTGGTTTCAGGTTGAAGGCCAGGCCATGGGTTCCACTCTCCGTTTGCCAGGAGGCGGTGGGACAGTTGAGGTTGAAATTCTGGCCAGAAGCTGCCTGCCATTCCACTGCATTGAACTGATCAGGAATGGCGAGGTGGTCGATCGCCGGGAAGAATCCGCAGGAACTCATGAGATGCACCTGAAGTCCCGTGTCACCATTGACCGCCATTCCTGGCTGGCGGCCCGCTGCTCCGGGCCGGGATATGAAGCGGTTCCGCATCATGATTCCTGGAAGCGAGGGATCATGGCCCATACCTCTCCGGTCTATATCGCAGTGGGTGAGGACTGGTGGATGTTCAGCAGAGATACGGCCAATTACATGCTGACGTTGATTCAGGGGTGTATTGACTTTATACATACCCGTTCCCCTCAATGGCAGAAGGGGTCGGTCACGCATCATCATGGCCGGGAAGATCACCTGGCATTCCTCGAAGAACCTTTCCGGGAAGCCATCCAGGCGATTCACCGGAGGATGCATTCACTGGGGATTCCACATTGAGACACGAAATGGACCTGCAAAAAGATCCTCTCCACCCGGAGCTCAGGGAAACCAGGCAATCCGCCATCGACAAGCTTCTCAGCCTTTTCAGGGATCCGGGGAAACTTGGCAAAAACATTGTCCACTGGCAAGTGCTCCCTCCACGGCCGCCATTGTATGGCCCCTGGCCCGAGAGGCTTGATCCGTCAATGATGGAGATCCTGAGGAATCGAGGCATCGAGCAGCTTTACTCCCATCAATCCGAAGCGATCTGCCAGAGCCTTGACGGGAAACATGTGGTGGTGGTGACTCCCACAGCCAGCGGGAAAACCCTCTGTTACAACATTCCTGTGCTGCAGAGGCTTTACCTGAATCCTGAAGCCCGCGCGCTCTATATTTTTCCCACCAAGGCTCTTTCTCAGGATCAGATGCTGGAGCTGCATTCCTTTTCGGAAAAGCTGGAGCGGGATATCAAGGTCTTTACATTCGATGGGGACACTCCACCCAATGCGCGCCGTGCCATCCGCAACAGCGGCCACATCGTGGTGACAAATCCCGACATGCTCCACAGTGGGATTCTTCCGCACCATACCAACTGGATCAAACTCTTCGAAAATCTTGAAACGATTGTGATCGATGAAGTTCACCAGTACCGGGGCATTTTCGGAAGCCACATGGCCAATGTGCTGCGCAGGCTGAAACGCATCTGTGATTTTTACAACGTCTCGCCAAGGTATATCTGCTGCTCGGCCACAATCGCCAACCCGAAAGAGCTGGTCGAAGAACTGGTGGGCGAACAATTCACTCTGGTTGACAAATCCGGGGCACCATCCGGGGAGCGTCATGTACTCTTCTATAACCCGCCGGTGGTCAATGCCGAGCTGGGGATTCGTGCTTCGTCGATCAAGGCTGCCAGCCGTGTAGCTGCACGGCTGATTGTTGAGGGCGCACAGACCATTGTGTTCGCCCGCAGCCGCAAACGGGTTGAGGTCATTACGACCTATCTGCGGCGGATGATGCGACGATTGCGGGAGGATGCTTCGGCTATTCAGGGATACCGCGGGGGGTACCTCCCTCTTGAACGCCGGGAAATCGAGAGGGGAGTCAAGAGCGGAACAATCCGGGGAGTCGTCAGCACCAATGCCCTCGAGCTGGGCATCGATATCGGCCAGCTCGAAGCCGCCGTGCTGGCCGGGTATCCCGGCACTGTTTCCAGCACCTGGCAGCAGGGAGGCCGTGCCGGCAGAAGAGCCACCACTTCCCTGATCGTCATTGTCATGAACAGTTCGGCCATCGATCAGTATCTCGCCAGCCACCCTGGATACTTTTTTTCAGCATCCCCCGAGCATGGGATCATCAATCCGGACAACCTTTTTATCCTCACTGCACATTTGAAATGTGGAGCATTTGAGCTTCCTTTTTCCAAGGATGAAAAGTTCGGAACACTGGAGATCCAACCCCTGCTGGATTATCTGGATGGGGAACGAATCCTCCGGCAGAAAGGCGGCCGTTACTACTACACTTCGGACCGTTACCCTGCCGAAGAGGTGTCTCTGAGGACTGCTGACCCCTGCAACTTTGTGATTCTCGACATGGATCGGAATAACAATGTCCTTGGGGAAATCGATTATGCCAGCGCCCCTGAGATGATTCATGAGGAGGCTGTCTACCTTCATCAGACTCGCCCATATCTGATTGAAAGACTCGATTGGGAAGGGCGCAAAGCCTATGCCCGGCTGGCCGAACTGGATTATTACACCGATGCAGTCACGAAGCGCGATATCCGAGTCATGTCCTCCAACATGGAGATTGGGGTTCCCCTGAATCAGGAAGGGAGTTCCGATGAAGAGCGCTCTGAAGCAGCACCTGATAAAAATGATATTATCGAGCACCTGGAGCATCGAAAAGATGTTGTGCTCAACACCCCCGGCCGTGATGTGGACAATGTCATCTATCTCCATGGAGACAGCCCGGAGCCGGAGGTCCGATTTGACCGGATTGCAACACACACCTGGGGAGAGGTCTCTGTCACGACACTGGTCACCAAGTACAAAAAAATTCGTTTTGAAACCCATGAAAATGTCGGTTTCGGTGAGGTTCACCTTCCCGAGCAGGAACTCCAAACCGAAGCCTACTGGATTTCATTCGAAGATTGGATGGAGGGACACCTGGCTTCACGGGGCCTGAATATCGGAGGGGCCATCCGTGCCCTGTCAAGCGCGCTCGGATCGGCTGCTCCGCTGCATGTCATGTGCGACCCACGGGATATACGCAGCGTGCCGATGGTCAAGTCCCCTTTTGTTCAGAAGGCCACGATCTACCTTTATGATTATTATCCTGGGGGGATCGGGATCTCCCGAAAAATTTTCGAACTGCGGGACTCCATCTGGTCCTCGGTTCTGGGGATGATCGAGGACTGTCACTGTGAAAAAGGATGCCCATCCTGTGTGGGGCCGCCAGTCGAGGTCGGTTCAAATGGAAAGCAGAGCGCTCTGGTTCTGCTTCGAGGGGTGACAAAAAAAACTGCCATTTCGGCAGGGGAACCACCAGAATAAAACAATGGATTCCAGCAAAACCCTTTTTATACGCGAATTTTTTCAGACATTTACAACTACAGGAGCCATTCTTCCGAGTGGCAGACACCTTGCCCGGGGGCTGGCCGCTCCTATCCGGGATATTCAGGGGCCTCGACGAATCCTTGAGGCTGGCCCGGGGACCGGAGCGGTCACGAATGCGCTCATCCGTGAGCTGCAGCCCGAGGATGAGTTGACCCTGTGTGAAATCAACCCCAGTTTTGCAGATCACCTGACAAACCAACTGAATCAGGATATGTTCTGGTGCAGCAGACGACACCAGATCCGATTGGTACAGAAGGATGTCAGAGACCTTTTCGAGGAAGGCCGGTTTGATTTTATCGTTTCCGGCCTCCCATTGAACAACTTCCCCTCGCCACTGGTTTCCGATTTAGTCAAAGGATTTATAGGATCCCTCAGTCCTGAGGGAAGCCACACCTTTTTTGAGTACATCTGGATTCGTGAGATCCGGCAGCATCTCGGGAAGCAGAGTGATCGGGAAAGAATGAAAAATATCAGCCAGATTGTTGATCAGCACCTGTCTGAGCACCACTGGTCCAGAAGGCCGATTTTCGCCAATGTGCCCCCAGCCTGGGTGTACACAGTCAGAGTCTGAAACAGACTCCCGGAATTTTTCATATAAAGGGAATAGCCTGAGTCACCTCCGGTGCCAGGAAAGCGTTATTTATAAAAACCATGAGATTTGTCGCAAAAATCAGATTAAGGCAGAAATTCCTGGCCATTATCCTTCTGGCTTCATCAATATCTTTTGTTTTTTGTGCGTTTTTCATCGTCCGTTGCCTGGCAATGATCGAAGAAATCCAGACCCGGTCACTCGAGGATGATCTCTATGAGGTGGATGCGATTATCAGAAATCGCCTCAGCAGCCTGGATAAAGTTGGAGCCTATGTTCAGGCATCGATGAACCCTGGCTCTTCCAGCTTGCTCGATTTTGAGAAGGAAATCCAATTCGAAAAATGGTTTGAAACTGTCAGCCGGATCGATTTCATTGTTCAGATTGAAAAAGGGGTGGTCCATCCGATTGCCATCCGTGGCGCAACCGAAGAGCAATCCCGATTGAAGCTTCATCTGCAGGAATGGTATGCGATGCATTCCGGGCGGATGGGGTATTCAGGATTCATGAAGGTGAATGGGGCCATCTACCTGGCTCAGAGTGTGCAATTAAAAAGCACACCGGATCCTGGGATGCTCTTTATCGGTGTCGCGGTTGAGACCTCGCTTTTTCCAGGAATTGAGCAAGTCCTGAATGACAAACTGGTTCTGGTTGAGGATGATGCCCGGCAGGAAGCCACAAAACTTTCTGCCACGATTCAGCCACAATCAACAGCAGAGGGAATCAGTCTTGAAAAACAATTCCCCGGATTGGTTTCCGGCAGCAGTTACCGGCTGCGCCTGACCCAGGAAGGGGGGTTGTTTGACAGCTTGCAGACCCGCCTGGTATGGTTCCCCGCCCTGTTTCTGACCGCCATCATCCTCTCGGCTCTGTTCGGGGCAGCCTGGGCCACCCATATCGTCTTGCGTCCGCTGGGTGTTCTTAACCGCACCATGCTAAGAATCACCGGGCCGGAGTCTTATGGAATCCGTGCACGAGTTGTGAGCCACGATGAGATCGGGGAGTTGGCAGGTGTCTTCAACCATCTGATGGAACGCCTCGAAGAGGCACAGCTGCAGCTCAAGGCAGCCCAGCATCGTGAAATTGAAATCGGCAAGCTGCAGACACTGAAAGCGACTGTGGTCACCCTGGCCCACCAGATCAATAACCCTCTGGCGGCCTTGCTTGGAAAATGCGAGTTGCTGCTCCTCGATCAGTCCGAATCAAGCCCCCAGAAACATTCTCTTGAAGTCATCCGGGATATGGCACTGCGCATCACTGAAGTGATCCGCAAGCTGCAATCGCTTCAGGCTGTTGAAACCACGATTTATCTTCGGGATCAGGACATGGTTTCTATTGAAGAGGATGAAAAACAGGCACTCTTTGCCCTTGAGGAGCAACGAAAGCCATGATCCTTGCCCAAAACATTCAAGGCATTGCAATGTCCCACGGCCAGTTCTATTTCATCTTCAGAGAGGCCCGAACTTCATCCAGCATCTGACTGGCCTGTCGGCTGAAGATTTCCCGGGTAGTGCTGTTTTTCAATTCTCGTTCAAGCTGAGACCGAACCTCACTCAGAGGTTTTGTGCGCTCGGGCGCCATATCCAGCACTTGAACAATGACAACCCCTTTTTCAGTTCGGATGGGTTGGGAGTACCACTGTCCGACAGGCCAGCTGACGAGCTTTGACCAGGTTTCTTCCTGAAATTCGAGGCCTTTTGAGATCCACCGAACATCTTTATTCAGAGGTGTCTTCTCACTTTGAGTTGCCTTAACAGCCTGATCAGGGGAGGCACCCGCAATCAGTGAGGCAAGGATATCTGAAAGCCGTTTTTCACCTTCACGATACAGAAATTCATTTCGTGCCGGGTTTGAGCTGCGGTTTTTGAGCTCGTCGATGGGGTGAGTGATAACAGTCATCTGGTACTGGGCAGCAACACGATGCTTGTCACTTTGAAGGACATAGAGGTCCTCGATCTCATCTGTCGTGGGTTTTGGAAGCTCCCCGGCCAGCCTCTCTGTTTCCTTGCGTAAAAGGGCATTGGTAAGGAAGGAAGCTTTCTCGATGCGAATCCGTGCCTGCTCTGTTGCCTCCCGGGTATATCCTGCTTTTTCCGCTTCTTCATGCAGCAGCTGGGGTAAAATGAAGGCCTGCCAGGCAAGATTCATTGCCTCTTTTTTCTCTCGTGCACGGACCCATTCTTTCCGGTAAAGGTTCTTCAGGTAATCCTCAATATCTCCCGGAGGATAAAGTTTCCTGCCAACCCGGATAGCCGCAGTCGTCGAGGGGACCTCAAAATGCGCCCCCGGAAGGATCTGAGCAAATCGATCCTCATAAATTTCATAACGGCTTGTGTCATCCTTGAGTTTCTGGATGTAGTCCTTCGCTTTCTGGTTCTGCTGAGACCGGAGCACCTCCTGGCGAAGGGTATCCTTTACCGTGTCAAATTCAGTTGTTGCATCTTCGATGCGAGTTTCCAGGCGGATGATTTCATAACCATACCGGGTCGAGAAAACCTCACTCATTTCTCCCGGCACCAAGGTTAAAGCCATCTTTTTGATGACCGGCTGGAGAGGTTCCTTAAGAGTGAATGGACCCGCAATACGGGTGGGATCTCCCCGGACATCCGAATATTTTCCAGCGACTTCGTTGAAATGAGTCACCGCGACAATCCAGGGTTGCGCTGCATTCTGGCCAAGCGGTTTGAGCAGTTCCTGATGAGCCTGATCGATTTTTTTGCGAACTTCGGCGACCTGTTCTTTACTGGTGCATTCGGTGGTGTCCCCAAAGATGTAGCGAAAACTGAAGGAGCCAGGAACCACATAGTTCGTAATACGTTCCTGATAAGCCTTTTTGACTTCTTCGTCGGAGGGGTTGATTCCAGCAATAATCTGGCGTTCGAAAAGATCTCTGCTGGCGGCATTCATTCCGATCGCCCACAGCCTCCATTTGATATCCGGCTCCTGGTCAATTCCGGCCTGGAGCGCTTTTTTCTGGCCCAGAAGGTTCCGTGCCAGCTGCTCGATAATAAACTCATCGGTAGCACCGGCAGGAAGGGTCGGCCTGGCGACATCCAGGTCGATCTTTCGGATAACCTCTCCGTCACATTCAGCGACAACCTTGTCAGGGCCATCTTCCGGGGACTGGGCCTGGCACCAGCCAATTCCACAGACTTGCATGAATACCAAAATGAACCACAGTTTTCGCATTTCAGTCCCCTTCCTCCTCACATCGTGACAGCAGGTCATTCACCTCATCGAGATTTTCGTGATCATTGGATTGAAGAATGGCAGCCTTTGCCTGATTCAATACATCGACTGCCCGCTCCAAATCACCCAGTTCATAACAGCAGCGTCCGACCTGAATAAAGACCCGCATCCATGAGGGGCGGATCAGCAGGCATTTTTCATAATGACCGAGTGCCTCGGAAAACAGCTCCTGTTCCAGTAATTCATTGGCCAGTGAAAAGTGAGCCAGTTCGTTTTCCGGATCCGATTTCAAAGCCTCGCGAAAAAGCTCGATCCGATTTGTCATCACCTATTTCCCTCCGATAACAGCTCCTGCCGGTATGTCACTGATTGCCATGCAGCCTGCGCAAGTATGGCCGATTCAGGACCCTTTCGTCGAGAATACCAGGCCGGCTTCCACCTCAAATGGATCTTCTTTCATCGAGGCGGTTCAATACTTTTTGATGTAATCTTCACAAATGATCGCATTGGGGCGCTCACGCCGACGGCAGGCGCTTCCATAATTCAGTTTGCAGCTGTCACACAGGAACGTTTTTCCACCGATAAGTGTGGTCAGACGCGATCGGAAGCGTTTCCATTGTCGAATAACTTTATTCAAAAAAAGCGGCTCCTTGCTGATTCTTTTTCTCAATCACTTTATCATACCCACATAGACTCCATTTTTTGAACAGGACTCAAAGAGTCAATGGCACCTGATGAATCTGACGAAAGAGGGGATCCTTCACATGGAAAAGACAGCCCACACCTTACCGGAATCAGCAACCGGCTGGCTCCTCTGGATGATGGCGCTGGTTTTGTGTTCAGCCCCGATCCAGCCAGGCAAGGCTTCAGGTGAAAGCCTGGGGGAAATAGCCGCCAAAGTTTCTGCCGAGTTTTCGGAGGCCTACACCCGGAGTCCATTCTCATTTTTATCGAAGGATTTCTTCCTGCGCTTCAGCCATGATCCTATGGCAGTTCCTTCCCCTGATGAAACAGCGATCGATTCAACCTGGGTTATCAAACTTTCCCCGGACACATCCCAGGTCAATCGACGGATGGCCGTTCATCTTCAGGATTTTCTAAAAAGGATCATGGGAGCCGATCTGGCCATCGAGGCTGACTGGGGCGGTCAAACTCCTCAAGGCGATAAACAGGTCATTCTGCTCGAAAAATCATCTGACACCGGCCAGCCCGAAGGGTCATTCAGCCTGGCAGTTGGCCCTTCTTCCGTCATGGTTCAAGGAAAGGATATCGATGGGCTGAGGGATGGGATTGTGGAGCTGGCTCACAGGATTGGATTCCGGGAAGCTCCCATCCTGGCCCGGGGAACATCTGCCTCCAGGCCACGCATTGCGGTACGCCTCGGAGCGGTTCCACTGATGGGGTCCAACAAAGATCTGGTTTTCATGGGTTACAACACTGTGTTTGTCGGAGGCGGGAGCCTGTATGGTTTGTCCCGGAGCGATGCAATTCCCGAACTGGTGTCCCGCCGTGATCCTTCATCCCTCGACAACCTTCGCCAGGCGGTCAACCAGGCCTCTGAATACAACCTTAAATCTTTCACTCTGGTCGATATTCGCCAGAAATTCCCGGCTGATGACCCACTATTTAAGAAATACCCGGATTTGCGCGGGGCACTCACCTGGAAAGCCGATGGAGAATATGTTCTGTGCACCGAACATCCCTTGTTTCAGAAATATCTGGAGGAAAGTGTAGAGGAGCTGTTTCGATCGGCACCAGGCCTTTCGGGGATGACCCTCATTATCGGTGGTGAAGGCTTTTATCACTGCTACATGCGCCCATTCGGAGTCAAGAAAGGGCATACCAACTGCTCCCGCTGCGAGCCTCTTGGAGCCGAGACAGTGGTTGCCAACCTCCTGAACCGGCTGGCGGCAGCGGCACGCCGTGCCAATCCGGAAGCTTTGATAGTCGCCTGGCCCTATTCCGCCGAGCATGTCTGGTCAGCCGATCCCGCCCAGGCTGGCCTGATCGAAAAACTCGGTCCGGGAACCGCCATCTTTACCGAAATCGAAAAGGATGAATATGTCGAGAAAGGCCAGGGAGTCCGTAAGCATCTGTGGGATTACAGCATCGATCTGATCGGCCCCGGAGCACGTGCGGAAAATCAGATCGCCGCCTGCCGGAAACAGGGGATTCCAATTTTCCTGAAGAGTGAACCCGAGCTGGCGTTTGAAGCCCCTCGTCTGCCCCATGTACCCTGCCTGGACCGCTGGGTCGATCGTGCCGAAGCACTGGCCTCCTGCGGTGCAGATGGAGCCTGGGTTTTCCCGGCTTTCCGGTCCAACTATGGAACCAGCGCGGCTGAAGTCAATCGATTCTTCTGGTGGGATCCGGTTCCCAATAAAGACACAACTCTTGAAAAGCTCGCAGCACGGATTGCCGGAGATCAGGCGGGTCCTCATCTTCGCAAAGCCTGGGCGCATGTCTCGGAAGCCATCCCATTCTCTCCGGAGCTGCCCTCCTACTACAATGGGCCGTATTACCTCGGCCCTGCACAGCCCATGTGTGTCAGCCCGGAAGCTGAATTACCCCCGGTCTTCTATGGGCGCTATTTCTTTCTGGCCGAGATGACAGAATCGGAGGGATTGGCCCTGCGCCCGACATTTGTGACCTCGCCCACCGGAAATGTCCCGGTCTTTGGTGAAATGTATCGTGAAATGGAAAAGAATTTGAAACTGGCAGTTGAGGAAATCGATCGTGCCTCCGACTCGGTTCCCGAACGCAACCGCCACACCTTTCGTGCGGAGGAGATCCCGATCCGCTGGTTCTACCATACTGTCCGGACCGAAGCGAATTTTTATGAGTCCTGCAGGATTCGTGACTCCCTCAGGGAAGCAATCAAAAAGGAAAAGTTATCCCAGCCGGAGCGGGAATCCGCCCAGGGTCTTATGAAACGCTGGGAGGCAGTTCTCAAGGATGAGCTGGACAATGCGAAGACAGCTCTGCCGCTGCAGGAACAGGATATCCGCCTGGATTTCTATTTCGGAGGAGATCATTCTTTCTCACATGGAACAGAAATGATCCAGGCCAAGATCGATCTGCTTGAGGGTGAAATCTCCCGGGAACTCCCAGCCATCAAACAGAAATTGGGGTTGTGACCTTTATGCCACCACTTTTTTCTTGAGCTTCCGGTCAGTCCCGAATTGGTCAATCCGCTCGAGGAATTCTTTCGAGGATGAGGCAATCAGGGTTCTTTCGGCCTGGGATTTATGCCGATACATCTGGATGGCTGTCTGCATCCGTGGATTGTGTTTGAGCTGTTCCTGGTATGTCCCGACAAAATTCCAATACAGATAGTTGAATGGGCAGGCCTTTTCGCCCACCCGTTTGCGTTCACGGTAATAACAGCCTTTGCAGTAGTCGCTCATTTTGTCGGTGTAATGCGCAGAAGCGGCATAGGGCTTGGAGCCAAGCTGTCCGCCATCGGCATACAAAGTCATTCCAAGCACATTGGGGACGGCCGCCCACTCGGCGGCATCGATGTATGTCTCCATCATCCAGCCCAGCAGCTCCATCGGCTCGATTCCGATCAAAAGGGCGAAATTTCCGACCACCATGAGCCGTTGGATATGGTGGGCATAGGCTTCAGTCTGGGATTGCTGGACCACACAGGCAAGGCATTTCAGATGGGTATCGCCATCATTGAGAAGTTTCGGGATGGGGCGATGAAATTCGAGGAAGTTGTTATCCCGGAATTCCGGCATCCTCATCCAGTAGACACAGTAAAGATATTCACGCCACCCCATCACCTGGCGAATGAACCCTTCTGCAGAGTTGATCGGAACCTCGCCAGCGTCATAGGCATCCTCGACCTTCCTGAGCACCTCCGATGTCAATAGAACACCATGATTGAAATAGGGTGAGAGGAAGGAATGATACATCCGGTGCGATTTGCTGAGCATGGCATCCTGGTACATGCCAAACAGCCGCAGGCGATGCTCGAGGAAGTGCTGCAGCCAGGTGGAGATATCCTCCTGGCTGACCGGAAGGTCAAAGTCCGCGGAACTGCCTCGATGGTCAGCACAATATTCCTCGACAAGATCAATGACACGCTGTGTGATTGCATCGGGAGGAAAAGAGGGGGAATCCGGGATCGGCATGTTGCCGGTTGGGGGGACACGGTTTTCGGCGTCATAATTCCATCGCCCCCCGAGGGGTTGATCTTCCTGCATCAGCACCCCGGTCTCGCGCCGCCTTTTCCTATAAAAGGCTTCCATGGAGGTGTCATCGGCGCTGTTGAACCATTCAGCGAATTCCTGCCGATTCACCATAAACTGGTCATTCGGAATAATTTCGGTTTTTACACCCAGTTCGGTTTCGAGCGCTTTCAAAAACTGATCTGGATCATATTCTGTGGCTTCCATCACACGAAGCGATCCAATGCCCTGTGTCTGGACAAAATCTTTGAGGCAGGCCAGCTCCCCCTCCGCACATAACTCTGCTGTTCCCGCATCATCCAGGCTGTAATGGACAACTCGAAATCCCTGCTTCCGAAGGTCCTCCACAAAATGCCGCAGCAGAGAGAGTGTCAGTATGATGCGTTTTTTATGATGGCGGTATTTTCTGAAGGTCGGGAGTGATTCGATGAGGCACAGGGCTGTCGACTTCGGATTAATTCCATTGAAAAGGGAATTATTCAGGTTCAGCTGGGAGGCCTGAATCCAGATTCCGAGTGGTTTTTTGGGATTTGTCTTCCCATTGCTGTTTCGTTTCACCATTTTCTGGCATCCCCCTCCCGATCAATACAAGTTATTTTATGCCAGATTTCATTCATTGGCAAGAGGGGGTTCGGGTGTTCCTGAAAGCGCGGAAGGCCGGAAAACAGGAGAGATTCAGCCCGGGAAGGCTGGATACCGTGAAAAATTTCCCAACTGTTTATTGCAGGGATTTGAGAAGCGGCAAGGGCGGGCTGCCAGACCCGCCCTTGAGTTGACAATTTATTCAGTCATCAGGTTGAAAGATTCACGCCCTTCGGGCTGATCCTGATTGCCTGCCTGGAGGTAGCGCTGGCTGAGGCGGAACACCTGTTTGACCGGTTCATCGAAGGTGACCGGATCGAATTCGCCAGCCTCGGCCACACCCACTTCCAGTCCGTCATTTTCCTTGAAGGTGCCCCTCTCGGTAGCAGTGAAAGGATATCCTTCCAGCTGAACCGAAGAGAATGTGATTTCATTCGGCCCTTTGCCGAGGAAGGGATTCAAGTCGCAGTGGAACTCGGGTGACATGACATCCACCACCGGAACCCCATTGACTGCAACCTGAATGAGATGGCCGGTAAAACGCCCGGAACCATAAAGGACATATTTTTTAGCCAGCTTATTCGGATTGGGATCATCCCGGATGGTGAAGCGCATCTCAACAACCCCATCGCCGGCACGATGGATGATCGGGCGTGTGTAGACCACAGCCATTTCACGCAAAGTGATGGACAGGTTCCCGAATGCTCCAACAGATTCCCGTTTATATTCAGGGCCGATGATTATGTTCAAAACACTCTGGGCATTGGAACTCGAAGGTTGGCGCTTCTCATCGATCGCTGTAAACCTGACCGTATTCAGGCCAAGATGGAGATAATTGGTCACCTCCATGGTTTCACCAGGTTTTTTGATGGTTGTGATGTTCTGGCCATTGATAGCCACTTTGACCTTGTAACCGACCGCACTTCCCCCGGACATCAGCCAGTATGGATAAATCAATCCGCTGGGGGCCTGGCCGGAGCCGCCACCAATCTTCGGCATCAGCTCAATCGCCGGAGCGCCGGCCATTCCTGCAAAGAGGAGTAATACCGGAATTAATCGCAGACTCTGCTTGATAGACATCGCTCAAATCCTCCCTGAAATCCCCTGTACAGCCCGCTTCTTCGCCAATGGTAATACCCGGCGAAGCCCTTGCGTGACTCTGGTTTTACATCTTTCTACAATCCTCTGACGCTTCAGAACTCAATCTATTCGTTTCCGGCTCAGGAATTGCCATTCCATCGTATTTTCGGCACGATGATTGGATTTCTTGAAAAAACACCCTCAGGAGATATCGATTATGATCGGTCTTTCCCGCCGTGACTTTACCACAGGGATGCTGACTGCGCTCGGAGGAACCCTCCTCTCCGGGGCTGCGAGCAGTGAAAATCCAGTTCAAAATGGCGGGCAGAAACCACCCCCGAAGAGGAATATCCCACTCGGATTTGATAATTTTTCTGTCCGTGCATGGGGGTGGAATGCCGATCAGCTTCTCGACTATGCCATCCGGCTGAAGGTCGATTCGGTTCTGTTTTCCAACCTCGAGGTCTTTGATTCATTCGAGGATCCATACCTTCGAGGGGTAAGGGATCGAGCAGAAGCGCGGGGGATAAAAATTCAGGTTGGAACTGTCAGCCTCTGCCCCAGTTCAGAAGCATTCAATCCAAAGTTTGGAAGTGCGGAAGAACATCTCTCCCTGCTGCTACGGGTCGCTGAAAAGGTCGGCTCCCCTGTGGCAAGGTGTTACCTGGGTCATGGAGGAGACCGGGTAAAAGGTGGCGGAATCCGTGTCCATATCGACAACATGATAAAGGTCATCGGAACCGTAAAAGACCAGGCGCTGCGTTCCGGGGTAAAAATTGCCATTGAAAATCATGCGGGGGATCTTCAGGCCTGGGAGCTGGCTGAGTTGATCGAGAAAGCCGGGAAGGATTTTGTCGGTGCGACAATGGATTCGGGCAATTCAGTCTGGACACTGGAAGACCCCCTGGCGGCCCTGGAGATACTGGGACCCTATGCAGCCACCACCGGGATGCGTGACAGCGCTGTCTGGCAGAGCCCCGATGGAGCACAGGTTCAATGGACCAATATGGGGCGCGGGCAGGTTGACTGGAATCGCTACATGGATCGATTCCAGGAGCTGTGTCCGGGTGTTGCTTTTCAGCTGGAAATTATTTCCGGAGGCCCAAGGAGTTTTGATTATTACAAGCCCGAGTTCTGGCAGGCTTTTCCGGAAGCACGCGCCAGGGATCTGGCTGGATTCGTGCGGATGGCTGCGAACGGCAAGCCCCCAGTGGAACCTGAGGGGACGCCCTCCGGGAAAGATGAACAGGAAACTTCACGCTTGAAGCAGTCCTTTGATCTCGAGCAGAGCCTCAGCTACTGCCGGGAGGTGCTTGGCCTGGGATTGTCCTGACCGATGGAAGAGGGGGGGGAAGCCGCAGGGCCTGTTGCTGCCCGGCGGAGCCATCATCCACCAACACCATTCGCATTCGCTTCCATTGCCATTCTTGCTCTCTCCATCATCCTTCCCGCTCCCTTCATCGTCTTTCCCGCGAAAGCGGGAATCCAGTGGCAAGGCATTCAATTGGATCCCCGGTCCAGCCGCAAGCCGGGGTCCTTCCAGCAATGCCTCGTTTATTCGTTTGCTTCTTCTCTTGCAGGAGCGGGTTCTTTTCCTGAGAGGAAGTACAGGGCGATAAAGCCGATAAAGAAAATCGAATCACGTGCCAGGGTCAGATATCCCACCTTGGTATCCACTCCAACAAAACAACCACACCCAATATCCAGCCCCCGGATTATTGCCTGGACCATTCCCAGAAGAAACGCACCCTGCAGAAGCGCCAGCAACAAGCCGGTGGATCGCAGCCAGACTCCCGCCAGAAGACAGAGGGCACAAAGTGCTTCCAGAGTTGGGATTACCATCGCCGCCAGGTTGACCAATGGAACTGGAAGTACACGATAATTGTAGACACTGCGCGCGAAAGGCGCGATGTCGATCGGTGGAACCGGGTTCGCCCAGCTGGCCCCCTCCCAGTTGAAAAACTTCGGGACCGATGCATACAGCATCACCAGACCGAGAACCACACGGAGGATAATAAGAGTCCAGCAAACCCCTTGCCTGGATTGTCCCTCAGGATTCATTTGCCCCCTCCTCTTGCTCAACCTCTCCCCCCAGTTCGGTCCATTCCTGCCAGCCACCCGAAAAAATTTTCAACCTGGTTTTCACATACCCCAGCTCCTCGAGCCTGTCGGCGACCACCTGGCTGGCATGGCAATCCGCCCCATCGCAATAAATCACGACATCCTGGTCGCGGGGGATCATCTCAACCTCCGGTGGCTGGCCCTCATCGAAAAGGGTGTAAGGTATCGAGAAGGCCCCCGGGATATGCCCTTCGGCATAGGCCTCAGCACTGCGTGCATCGATAAAGATGGCCATGCCACTTTTCCAGAGGTCCATAATCTCATGAGACTTGGCCTCATTCTCATGAACAACCTTGAACTGGTCCGGGTGAGCCAGCAGGGACAATGGTTTGCTGGAAAGGGCATTAATACCCAGCCCAAGAACAAATGACACGATCACGAGAATCAGCATCTGAACGAATTTTTCTATC
>JAANMT010001321.1_pt1 | contig 24770 bp, 23 predicted proteins | sample 7279711 | NCBI WGS metagenome assembly JAANMT01 (sample SAMN14094538, study PRJNA606508) | bioreactor metagenome | isolation source: A lab-scale SPAN reactor treating ammonium-rich wastewater day 1 | place: Ireland: Galway | collected 2017-01-16 | reverse complement strand
GCTTTCCATGCCTCCTTCGCCAGCGAGTTTGGATTCTGTATCACTCCTCAAAAATTCTTCATTTCAGGATTGGCCGGAACAATCCAGGACTCCATCCGCCTGGCAGGTCAGGGATGCCAGCAACTACAATTATGTTCGTGTTCCGCTTGGCGGATCGGGTGAAAATCTGGTGGCGGAACTCCATTACAGCCCCCGTGGAAGGCAGGTTCTTTTCCAGAGGCTGGCAGACCAGCCTCCTTTAAACGGAAAAAAAGTGCGCCTGTCCGCGCTTGTAAAAAGCAACTGCATCGGGCAGGCAGTTGTTGCCCTGGGGATTCCCACTCCAGAAAAAGGGGCCTACCGGTTTGCCCCGGACAGCCCTTACATTGGCCGGGATGGAAATCAGATTCCATTGCGGATTTTGGGAGCCATTGATTTCGAGACCGGAAGTGATGTGTGGCAGGCACGGTCCGTGGAGTTCCTTGTCCCTGAAAGAGGAAAAGTATTCACAATTGCGCTCTACCTGAACAATACCGGGGACCATGGGGCAGCGGCGATGTTTGACACCATCGGCCTCGAAATTCTTGAGTGAGTCATGAATCCATGACCGGCAGCATCGATGGCTCATTGTCCATCTCTGCTGCCGGTCAATCATAAAAACACTTGTATCAGTCTGGAACTTCCTTCATGGAGATCCCAAGCGCTTTTGCGACCCCCTGGCCATAAGCCGGATCCGCCTTGAAACAGTTGCCGATGTGGCGGATTTTTATTTCTTTCGGAGCATCACCCATCGCACGAGCTGTGTTCTCGAACAATGCCTGCTGCTGCCCAGGTTTCATCAACCGGAAGAGCATGCCGGGCTGGGTGTAGTAATCATCATCCTCTCGATGATCCCAATGATCTGCCGCTCCATCCAGGCCGAGGGGAGGTTCAGCATAAGCGGGTTGCTGCTGCCATTCCCCATAACTGTTTGGCTCATACCCCAGAGTACTGCCCTGATTGTTATCGACACGCATGAGTCCATCTCGATGATAACTGTGAACAGGGCATCGTGGCGCATTAACCGGGATCATGTTGTGATTGACACCAAGGCGGTAACGCTGCGCATCTCCATAGGAAAACAGCCGGCCCTGCAGCATTTTGTCGGGGGAGAATCCAATTCCAGGAACCACATTGGCCGGATTGAAAGCCGACTGTTCCACATCGGCAAAATAGTTTTCCGGATTTCTGTTCAGTTCCAGGATGCCCACCTCGATCAATGGATAATCCTTGTGGAACCAGACCTTTGTCAGATCGAAAGGGTTGCATGGACACTGGCCTGCTTCTTTTTCTGGCATCACCTGAATAAACATTGTCCATCGGGGAAAGTCTTTTTTCTCGATCGCATCATAGAGGTCCTGCTGATGGCTTTCACGGTTCTGGCCGATAATTTCTGCAGCTTCTGCATCGGACAGATTTTTAATGCCTTGTTGTGTTCGAAGATGGAATTTGACCCAATAACGCTCCCTGGCCGCATTGATGAAGCTGAATGTATGGCTGCCAAAGCCATGCATGTGCCTGTAGGAGGCCGGAATGCCTCGATCACTCATGGTGATGGTAATCTGGTGGAGTGCCTCAGGCAGGGATGTCCAGAAGTCCCAGTTGTTTCTCGCACTGCGAAGATTGGTCCGCGGATCCCGTTTGACCGCATGATTCAAATCGGGAAATTTCAATGGGTCACGAAGGAAAAAAACGGGTGTATTGTTGCCGACCAGATCCCAGTTGCCTTCTTCGGTGTAAAACTTGATCGCAAATCCCCGGATATCGCGCTCGGCATCCGCCGCACCACGCTCACCGGCCACAGTTGAAAAACGAACAAACAGGTCTGTTTTTTTCCCAACCTCCGAAAAAACCCTGGCCCTGGTGTATTTCGTAATATCATGGGTGACTGTGAAAGTCCCAAAGGCACCGGAACCTTTGGCATGCATCCTTCTTTCGGGAATGACTTCACGATCGAAATGGGCCAGTTTCTCCAGAAACCATACATCCTGCAGCAACATCGGGCCATGGCGGCCAGCTGTCATAACATTCTGGTTGTCGACGATTGGTGTGCCAGCTGCGCTGGTCAGTTTGTTTTTCTCTGTCATGGTCCTGCTCCTTTCTTTGCCAGGCTTTTTTTAATCGAGACTGATTTTTCAGTCTGTTTTTTCTGTCTGCCTTTTCAGGCAGAGATTGCAGATTCCTCGAACTTCGACATGAGTTGAAACAATGCTTCCATTTTCCATGGCCGATACCGGGAGCGTGATCTCGTCGAGTTCCATGCTTTTGAAATCCATAACCTTTCCACATTCCAGACAGACATAGTGATGATGACGGGACAGGTTTGCGTCAAATCGCATTCGTTCCCGGCATGGACTGAGCGATGAAACGACACCAAGATCACTCAGAAAGTTCAGTGTTCTGTAGACTGTATCGAGGGAAATGGTCGGGATCTGTTTTCTCACTGCGCGGAAAACTGTTTCCGCGTCAGGGTGTTCGAGGCTTGAGGCCACTTCCTGGAAAATAATGAGCCGTTGATGTGTCAGCTTCGCCCCCGCTTTTTGGATGGCGCTCTTAAATTCCTCCACCCGGCGCGAAACCTCAAACTCATCGACTTTCATGATTCGATCCTATTTAAGAATATTTATTATAGAATAATGTTACTTCATTGGTTGTAAATGTCAAGATAAACAGCCCCGGCAATCTTGGAAAAGGCAGCCCTGTAATTTACAAAGAGGCCTTCTTCGGGTACAATTAATCTGGTTCGATAATTATCGGAATTAGGGTCGAAGTGCCCGCTTTCAAAAGAAACTTGAAATATGTCAAAAATATCTGAAACCGCTGCAGATAAACCCCATAAAGAAATTATCCTTGAATATTATGGCGCAATCCGGGAGTCCCGTGGGATTTCACGGGAAAGCGTGATGACATGCGCTGAGGATATCGATGAACTTTTCAAGGAGCTGGCCTCTCAGAACCTGATTCCTTATCCGAGGAACATTCTTTCTGTGGCAATCAATGATGAATTCGGCTCATTTTCTTCGGTCATAAAAAATGGTGACAAAGTGGTCTTCATGACCCCTGTGGCAGGTGGATGACCATGTTTTCCATAACCCGTGAACCGATCGATACAGCATATCTGAAGGCTCAATTTCAGGATGAAGAGTCAGGTGCATTCACCACATTCGAAGGCTGGGTGCGCTGTATCAATGACACTAAAAGAGTCGATCGGCTTGAATATGAAGCCTATGAACCCCTGGCGACAAAGGAAGGTTCCAGCATCATCGAAGAAGCCATGCAGAGATTTGAGATTCACAAGGCGGTGTGCTGCCACAGAGTGGGAACTCTTGAGCTGGGCGAAATCGCAGTCTGGATTGGTGTTTCCGCAGGCCACCGTGAGGCTGCCTTCAAAGCCTGCCGTTATGTAATCGATGAAGTCAAAAAAAGAGTTCCAATCTGGAAAAAAGAACATTACCGCGAGGCGGATTCTGCCTGGATACATGCCATGAGCGATCAAGGATGCAGTTCATGCGGGCACCCTTAATCGACCGCTTCGGCCGAAGGCACACATATCTCAGGATCTCGGTCACGGACCGTTGCAACCTGCGCTGCACCTACTGCATGCCGGAGGAAGGGATTGCTCTCGCCAGCCATTTCGACCTGCTCACCTTTGAAGAAATCTCACGGGTGCTTCAGATCTTTGCCGAGATGGGCATCAACAAGGTCAGATTGACCGGTGGGGAGCCGTTACTCAGAAAAGGCCTGCCCAATCTGATTTCATCGATCTCACAAACTTCTGGAATTGATAAGGTTGGATTGACGACAAATGGCATTCTGCTGACCGACTACGCAGAACCTCTAAGGAATGCTGGATTGAAGTCAGTCAACATCAGCCTCGACACTCTGAACCAGGACAGGTTCCTGCAGATCACCCGGGTGGGGCGAATCGAAAAAGTCCTCGAGGGGATTGAAGCGGCCATCGCCGGGGCATTCAGCCCGATCAAAATCAATATGGTTGTCATGAAAGATTTCAACGATGATGAAATTTCCGACTTCATCGAATACTTCTTTGAAAAGCCGGTGCATCTGAGGTTCATCGAGTTCATGCCATTCCGATCCAATGGCTGGAACCGTCAGAAACTGATACCGGCTACGGCCATACGGCAGATAATCGGTGAAAGATTTTCATTTATGCCGGCAGGAAGCGAGGAACCGGATCAGGTCGCACGCCCCTACCAGATCGAAGGAATGAAGGGATCCATCGGAATTATTTCATCGATGACTGAGGAGTTTTGTGAGAGTTGCAGCAGGCTTCGTCTGTCTGCAACAGGTGGAGTGAAAACCTGCCTTTTCGGACCCGAGGATGGGAATGTGCGGAATCTGCTCCGGGATGGAGCGACCGATGCTGAAATTGAAACCTTCATCCGGCAGTGCCTTGACAGAAAACCCTCCGGCCATCAATCCTTCAATGAGGGTGAGTTTCTGGTTGAAAGCCCCATGGTTGCAATTGGAGGATAGGGATGTTCGATATCTCCTCGAAGACAAATTCCGCACGATGTGCGACTGCGGTTTCGATACTGTCGGTATCACCGGCGACAATTGATCTGATAAAAGATGGAAAGATTCCGAAGGGTGACCCGCTTCCGGTTGCCCGTGTCGCTGCCATCCAGGCTGCCAAAGACACCAGCCGGATTATTCCCTTCTGTCATCCGATTCCTGTCGAGTGGGTTGAGGTTGCATTCGAGCTTTCGGATTCCACGATCAAATCCACAGTCACAGTCAAAAACACCTACAAAACCGGGGTTGAGGTCGAAGCCATGACTGCAGCATCAGTTGCAGCATTGACCCTCTATGACATGCTCAAAATGGTTGATGAACATCTCCTCATCAGCGAAATCCGGCTTGAGTCCAAAAAGGGTGGCAAATCCGCCTGGAAAGAGAAGTTCACTGTCCCACCGCGTGGAGCGGTGGTTGTCATGTCGGATACAATCGCTGCCGGAAAGAAATCAGACACAGCCGGATTGGCCATTGTTGACCGATTGAAAAAAGATGGTGTGGAGGTCATCGACTACAGGATCATCCCGGATGAACCCGAGCAGATCAAGCAGCTGCTCATAAAATATTCAGATGCCGATCAGCTGGATCTGGTCATTACTACCGGTGGGACTGGCCTGAGTCCGAGAGATTTCACACCGGAAGCGACTGCGGAAATACTCGACCGCGAAGCACCGGGGATAATCCAGGCGGCCATCGCCTATGGAAATGAAAGAACACCACGCGCCATGCTGGGACGTGGAAAGGCGGGAGCACGTGGCAAGACCCTGATTATCAATCTTCCAGGTTCACGCAAGGGAACAGAAGAATCGCTGGATGCCCTGTTTCCCTCTGTCCTGCATGCACTGAAAATGATTGCCGGTGGGGGCCATTGAATGTGATTTCTTTTGACCAGGCGCAATCCCTCATTCTCGAACATTCAGAATCACTCCCAATTATCACTCTTCCATTCACGGAATCCACTGGTTATTTTCTCTCGAAGCCGCTTGTAGCAACCTGCGATTCCCCGCTTTTCGATCAATCGGCAGTTGATGGATATGCAGTCCGTTCCGAGGATATTCAGACGGCATCGGCGGACAGCCCGGCTACGCTCAGGCTGATTGGAGAAGTGGCAGCAGGCTCCCAGAAAGTTCCAACAATCCAGGAAGGAACTACAATTCGGGTCCTTACAGGCGGGCAGATCCCCAGAGGTGCCGATGCTGTGGTCATGAAGGAGTACTGTGTCGTCGCGCAGGATTTCATCAACATCACTGTTCCGGCCAGGCCCGAGGATAATATACGTTTCCGTGGAGAAGAGTTCAGTAAAGGTGCCAGAGTCCTGGAAACAGGGACTTGGATCACCCCCCCTGTCGTGGGCATGATGGCAGGTTTCGGAATGAAATCTGTCTCAGTCCGGAGACCACCCCGCATCGCTCTTGTAGTTACAGGAAACGAGGTTCTTCCTCCGGACCAGAAACTTAAAAAGGGGCAGATCCACGATTCAAATTCGTATTCTATAAAAGCAGCCCTTCAACGGATCGGCATTACCGAAGTCCATGTGTCTTACAGCCCTGATGATGAAGCCCGCATGAAGGATGTATTAAAGGATGCTGAGCGGAATGCTGATGTCGTCATGACGATCGGCGGTGTCTCTGTTGGTGAATATGATCTGGTTAAAGAATTATTAAATCAATCCGGTGTGGAAACTGTTTTCTGGAGAGTGGCAGTCAAGCCTGGCATGCCTCTGTTTTTTGGAATAAAGAAGTCCCGGAAAGGTCCCCGGAAACTGTTTTTCGGCCTTCCTGGCAACCCTGTTTCGGCCCTGCTTCTCTATCAACTGCTTGTCGTACCAGCCCTGAAAAAGATGATGGGAAACCAGAAATGCCGGACATTGACCCTCGATGCAACCCTGAGGGGGAAATTGAAGAAGAAACCAGGCCGGCTGGAGTGGGTCCGAGCCAATCTGCTCATCGAGGGATCGACCCGTTATGCCATTCCACTTTCAGGACAAGGTTCTCACATGCTGGGAGGGTTTGCCCAATCCAACTGTCTGATTCGGTTTCCTGAAAACGAATCCCATCTCTCCGAAGGTTCCACAGTCGATGTGGTGCTGCTGAACTGGTAATTCCCGATCAACTCGAGCTGCTTTTCTTATGAAGGCGTTGCAATGCCGCCTGGTATTCTTCTTGTGTATTGATGTTGACGAGCTCGATGGGATTGCTGACCTCAACCGGATCGAATCCTGCTGAGATGATAAATGAGGTGAGGGAATAATTCCCCGACTTGTAGCAATTTTGCATTTCAACACCACAACTGGCTTCGTAAATCGTGGGAAAAGGCTCCGGGAAGCCGGGTTTGAGGGTGTATGCGGTCACCATACGGGAGATGCTCCTTGCCCGGATCAGGGCCTTGAGAGTCTCGCTGGTTACAAATGGCATGTCGCAGCTGATTGCCAGCCATGCGGCATCATTTCGATGCCTGAAGGCAGACAGAATTCCTCCCATCGGCCCGGAATCATCCCAGCAGTCTTCAATACAGGGAATCTTCCATTCTGCCACTTCCTCTTTCTGATCGCTCCGGATCGAAAGAAACACGGACTGGCAGTGTTCAGAAAGCAGATTCGCACAATAAAGTCCTTGAGGAACTTCATGGTAGCAGATATGCATCTTGCTCTTTCCCATGCGGCGGCTCTTTCCTCCGCCGAGAACGAGGCCAAAAAGAGGGGACAAACACTCCGGTTTCATTTCACGGTTTGTTTCACAGTTTTCATTGCTGAATCAGTAAAAGATCATCAGCATCTTGATCCCTGCGATGGTCAGGACAACAGCCAGCAGTCTGGATTGAGTCTTCTGGCACAGGATACCCGACCCGAGTCGGCTTCCAATCAGCGCTCCTGAGCAGACAGCCAGCACCCACCAGAGGATCGCAGGCGGGAGTGTGAAGCCGGCCACCCCCAGCCCCAGGATGCCTGATATCGAATTCACAAGAATAAAGCCACAGGAAATTCCGGCTGCAAGCCGCAGGCTGGTCCATCCAGTCAGCAACAGAAGCGGTGTAAGAAAAATCCCCCCTCCCACCCCGGTCAGTCCGGATAACAGCCCGATGGCAGCCCCCGCCGGGAGTGCTGCATAAATCGGAATGTTGGCTTCGACTTTGCCCGACGGCTGTTTTGCCCCCTGGGTAACCGTTTTCCAGGCCGCATAAAGAAGGACAAGGCCAACCAGGGTTCGATACCCCCATTCGGGGAGTTCAATCATCGCACCCAGAAAAGCGCATGGAGCTGAAGGAACGACAAAGAGCAGGACAGTCTTCCATGGAATGCAGCCTGCTCTCGCATAAAAAAAGGTCCCGATGATTGTGACGACAATATTCAGAGAGAGCGCGGTTGGACGCATCAGGGCAGGCGAAAGTCCGGCTAATGCCATTGCCGCCAGATACCCGGAAGCGCCGCCATGCCCGACAGAAGAATACAGAATTGCAAGCCCGAAAAAGGCCAGGCCAAGCATAATTATCGATATCAATGAGGGATCAGCCATTGACAGGTTCTCAGAATATTCAGGACAGCGGGTTTCTGGCAGGCATGGTCAGGGCTGCCCGAATGGAATCGGCTCACCTGTGTAATGAATATGAATCACAGTTGGAACTTTCACTTGGGTGATCGGATATCCGAGAATAAAAACGAGAGGCTCACCCTGGCGAATGTATCCTTTCTGGTTCAGGTCATTTTCAACAAAACGAATGAAACCGCCGATGCCGGTGGGTTGTTCACAGTGGATCGGCTGGAGGCCATACGACAGCACCAGGCGCTGGAGTATCGAATCCTGATCACTGTATGCCAGGACCGGACGTGACAGGTGGTAGCTGGAAAGGTCATACGCACTTTTTTCATGATTGCACCACAGGATGACAAAACGCGCATCGAGATCGGCTGCGACAGTGCAGACTCCATGGGCCAGGGCCGCGGAGCCAAAACGCGCTTCAATCTGCTTTTGCGGCAGGTTGAGCGAAAGGGGGAGGCTCCTCTGGTATTCATTGGCACGGCGTGCGATGCGGCTCATGACCTGAACCGCCTCGACCGGCCACTGACCGACTGCCGTTTCCCCGGAGAGCATCACTGCATCGGCTCCATCGAAAATGGCATTGGCAACATCGCTCACTTCAGCACGTGTGGGAACAGGGCTTTGAATCATGCTCTCCAGCATCTGGGTTGCGACAATGGCCGTTTTGCCGAATTCCTTGCACAATTTCAGGATATGCTTCTGAATGACTGGAACTCGCGCCAGATCGATTTCAACACCCAGATCCCCGCGCGCCACCATGATTCCATCTGAGACCTGGATGATGCTTTCCAGCTTATCGAGTGCCTGGGGGCGCTCGATTTTGCTGATGATCGGTATGACTGGATCCGGATCTTCGCGGCGGATGAACCTTCGCAAGGCCTGGGTATCTTCAGGATCTTTGACAAAGCTCAAGGCCAGAAAATCGAAATCGTGCTGCAGAGCAAAACGGACACATTGATAATCATGATCGGTCAGAGCCGGCAGGGAGAGCTGAGTCTCGGGGAGGTTGATCCCCTTTCCTTGAGTCAGTTTCCCGCCATGCTCGACTTCGAATCTCACCAGGCCATCGGAACCCGATGCAGTTACCCCCAGGCACCTCAACCGGATCTTTCCATCATCCAGCAAGGCATGTTCCCCTTCGGTAATTTCATTGATCCATTCCGAAAAGTTTGAAGTCAGGCAGATATCGCTGCCGCAGCAGGCCAGCCCCTCCTTCGGGGTGCCGGTGGTGAAAGAAAGAATCTGTCCCTCCTTCAGCTGGATTCCTTCCGGAGGCAGGTTGTTTACACGAATCTTCGGGCCGCACAAATCCCCCAGGATTCCGAGCGGCATCCCCAGTTCCTCGGCACATTCACGGATCAGCCGGTAAGTCTTTTCATGTTGCTCGAGAGTGCCATGGGAGAAATTGATCCGGAATGCATGTGCTCCCGCCTGTGCAAGGCGAAGGATGGTGGATTTGTCCGAACTGGCAGGCCCCAGAGTTGCGAGAATCTTCGAGAGCAGAAACTTGTCCTGTTGGTTTGCAGGCATGATTTAGAGTAAAGTACAGTTTAAAATATCACACTGGAATCCTGATTGTGAATAAGGATTTGTTTTTTCTTGTGATACAATGGCTCGGTGCTCAAACCAATCAATCCCCGAGGAAATGGGATGTATACTGTTCGACCCTGTTTTGCAAAGGATCACCGGATGAACCAGTCAAAGAGGAGCTCCTCAGTTGTTGAGGTCATGGTGTTTGCCGGCCTCATGTTTTCATCTTTCTTTTCATTTGCCGAGGACTGGCCTCAGTATCGCGGCCCCTTCCTCGATGGAACCACAACCGAGAAAATCGGATTGACCACCTGGCCGGCGGAGGGACCGAAAGTCTTGTGGAGGATTCCTGCCCCCCTGGGATTCAGCTCCTTCACCATTTCCCAGGGCCAGGCGTTTACCCTGGTTGCCCGTCCGGATCAGGAGGGAATTACACGCGAAGTGGCTGTTGCTGTCGATGCCTCCGCAGGCAAAGAACTGTGGTCTTTTTCAATGTGCATCATGAAATATGATGGCGGCGGCGATTCCGGATCCGAGACCAACAGTGGCGGAGATGGGCCGCGTTCCACCCCCTCGATCGATGGAGACAGGGTTTATCTCTATGACTCACAGTTGAACCTCTACTGCCTTGGCCTGAAAGACGGGAAGACTCTCTGGCAGCACAGTGTTCAGGATGAATTTGAAGGGCGTAATATCCGTTGGCAGAGCTCCGCCTCGGTGCTCATCGAAGGGGATCTGGCAATTGTTCCGGGAGGAGGCGCCGGGCAATCCTTTCTGGCATTCAACAAGAAGACCGGTGATCTGGCATGGAAGTCGTCCGATCAGCTGATGACTCACGCCACATCCGTTCCCGCAACAATCCATGGCGTTCGCCAGATCATCTTTTTCACTCAGTCCGGCCTGGTTTCTGTGGATGCTTCCAATGGCAAGGAGCTCTGGAATTACCCATTTCCTTACAAGATATCGACCGCTGCATCCCCTGTGGTGAATGGCGATAAGGTATATTGCTCGGCGGGTTATGGTGTCGGTGCGGGTTACTGCCAAATCCGGAAAACCGATCAGGGATTCACTGCCGAAGAAATCTGGCGCCGTCCGAATGGCCTGGTCAACCACTGGAGCACACCGGTCCTTCATCAGGGCTTCCTTTTTGGCATGTTCAGTTTCAAGGAGCATGGCAGAGGGCCACTCAAATGTGTCGATCTCGAAGCCGGGAAGGAAATATGGGAGAAAGATGGCTATGGACCCGGCAATGTCATTCTGACAGGGAATTGCCTCGTAGCACTGGCCGATGACGGCCACCTGGTCCTGATTGAGCCATCATCCAGTGAATATAAAGAACTGGCCCGTGCCAAAGTGGTTTCCGGGAAGTGCTGGTCCACTCCGACACTCAGCAATGGGCGGTTGTTTGTCCGCAGCACTGTCGAAGGCGTCTGCCTGGATGTCAGCAGATAGAAACAATCAATGGATCAATATGGAGCTTGAGGTGGGGTTGTTCAATCGGATTTGAACCACTCCACCACCTGCACGGCTGTTTCATGGCCATTCACGATACAATCATTCACCGACACACCCTTGAGGTAATTCCCAGCCAGAAACAGCCCATCGTAATCCTCGAGATCCTCCCTCAGGTGCTGAATGCGGCTGACATGCCCGGGTGTCATCTGGGGAACTGCATCCGGCCATTTGGAAACTGAGACGGCGATGGGTGGTTTCGAGAATGGAAGGTATTTTTTCAATTCAGACAGCGCCTTCTGAACAAGCTCATCTTCTGGAAGCGCCACCCATTCCGCTGAACGGACTCCTCCCACAAAAATCCGCAGGGAGTGGCATCCCTCCGGAGCCTGATAAGGAAAAACCGAAGAAGCGAACAGGATTCCGAGTATTTTTGTTTCGGTATCGACTTTTGGGACCAGAAATCCGAATCCCTCGGGTGGCTCAGGAAAAGAGCCTAGATCGAAGCCCACATTAACCACAGCGAGCGAGACACTTTGGATGGGTGATAGCTGACCGGCCAGGTTGTCCGCCCAGCCACAAAGCAGCCTTTGGGCTGCCGGCAAATCAGCCGCGATAACCAGTGCTTTGGATTGAAAGACCTCTTCTCTTTCCGGGCTGTGGGTTTGAACCTGATATCCATTCTGGATTTGTTTGATGGAAACCACCTCATGGCGGTATCGCATACTCTCTTTGAAACTTCCCGCCAGGGCAGAGCAGAAGGATCCAAGCCCTCCCCGGAAACTCACCATCCCTTTCCATTTGCGGCGTGGTTTCCCGCGTGATTGAAATCCGTGACGAATCATCCCCAGCATCAGGCTTGAGGATTTCTGGTCGATTTCCCACAGCAGAGGAAAGCAGGCCTGCGCGGAGAGGGCATCGCTGTCTCCCCCATAGACCCCGGCTACAATCGCACTCACCACCCGGTCGGCGACTCCTGCGCCCAGGCGCCGCCTGACGATATCTCCTAAAGTGGGATCCGGATTGCGCGGCCGCTGGCCGAGCAGTGGTTCTGCAAGGACCCGGAGCTTCTGTGGCCAGGAAAGGATCGGGGTCTGGATGGCCTCCATGAGGGAGGAAGGGACTTTCTCCCGTTTGCCTCCCAGCAGCAGCTCCCTCTTTTTTGCTGTGGGGCAGGGAGGCACAATTTCCAGTGTGCCTTTCAAATCTTCGAGAAGATCCTCGAACAGTGGGTTTCGAACCAGCAGGTTGAAAGGGCCTTTTTCAAAAAGGAATCCATCCTGGGTGTGGGACTGGGCGCAGCCTCCTGGTTCATCCTGTTTTTCCAGGACGACGAAGGTCAAACCAGCCCGGCGCAGATCACAGGCCAGTGACAGACCACTCACCCCTGCGCCGATCACGATGACATCCAGGGATGGATTCATCAGTTGATCCGGCTTCTGTCAATAATAACCACGACGCCGTGCTGCTGGCTGGCGGTAGCCACGGCCAGCCTGGGATGGGCTGATTCCCTGTGTCCCTGGAACTGGACTGGTGGCCGCCTTCTTTTCGCCCACAGCCAGATCACGCGGCTGCTGATTCCCTCGCATCGGGCTGAATGATCCGATACCAGAGCCCTGGAGGGCATAAAACCTCAGTGTATCCTCAGGCAGGCTGGGGATGGCGGATGCACGCACCGCCGAGAGATGGGAAACCAGGCTGTGAGGCGTTTCGAGGGAGGCCAGTGTGATATAGCCCCTGGTCTGGTATTCCCGTGAAAGAGTTCCCAGCCCGGTCACAGGACTGAGCCGCATCGAGCTGAGATGGCGCACGCTGGCATCCATGCCGGTTAGAAAATAAAACCGGAAATTAAACAAGCCAACTCCATTCTGAAAACGGAGAGGAAACACAGCTTCCGGCGTCTCGAAATAGAAATGAGCTGGGCCGAAAGTGCCGTTCATCTGCGGGTTCTTGATGACTCCCAGGGCGAAAGTCCACCCCTTGAGGGCGTATTCGCGAGCCATGTTGATATCGAGACCCGCCAGGTTCTCCTCTTCAATCCATGCCAGAAGAGAACCGATTGCAGCTTCACCGGTTCCCGGGATAATGCTCCAGCTGGCCTGGTTTTCAGCCGAGCCTGTGCCTGCTGAAAAGACGCTTTCGCTGAAGCGGTTGATTCCGTGGGGCCTTCCGGTTCTCAGACCGTAACGCGCTTTGATGGAGGGGTGAATCCAGTCATAGAGATCCTCGAACAGGGACTCCGAAGGGGCTGGCAGTAGGCCGGCCTTCGGGAGCACCGGGACAACCCACACACAATGTGCCGGTGGGCCTGCGGTAGGTGGCGGAGTGGCTGGGGTGCCACGGCGATTCCAGGTCTGGCGGTAGGCTGAAGGCGATGAGAATTCATAGCGAGCTTCCAGGGAGAGTGATTCTTTTCCATCCTGGAAGATCAGTATGGCCTCCTGGATCGACACTTTTCCTTTCCCGGAATAATCTTTTGGAACCAGGATTTGTGCATCTGCTCGAAATGCGGATAAAATCAGGACAGGGAACAAAAGGATCAGAGCCAGCCCGGCTTTTCGACAACACTTCATGAAGACCACATCCATTTTCACAGAACTTCTCCTTCGATCTGGAGGCTGCAGGAGGCCAGCTCTCCTGGTGATTCTCATTGCTCCTATCTTCGCAGTCTCCGGCTTTGCCGAGAAGCCCTCTCTCCCCGCATCCTGGCTGAATCGTATCCAGGCGCAGAGAAAGTCCCTTGACCGTGTGGAGGCCGAGCTGGAAATCTGGCAGTTTGAGCTTCGGGATGCCACATCGGCGGTATCTTATGAGCAGGGTGAATCCCTGCTGCTCAAAATTCCGGATCTCCTTCTCGAGCCTGAACTGGATCTCAACCGGACCGATTCGATTATCAGCCGGCTTGCCAGTGAGATTCGGACCCTGCTGGGGATCGATGTCAAGGTAGCCGATGCACGGGCTGAAATCCATCAGCGGGACTCCAATGCCGGCTTCTACAGAGTCTGGGATCGAATGACAGGATCGCTCTCCATTTTCGACCAGCGGGGAATCTGGAACCAGGATGAGCAGGAACTTTCAATGGGGCCTCCTCCATCGAAAGCCGAAATCGAGATCTACCTGGCCCGGCTCGGCCTTCTCATTCCATCGGAAGCCACAACTGAAGAAATTCTCTCATCCACTCCCACAGATTCCGCTGCTGAGCTGATATTCCGCCTGGACCTGGAAGGGTCCCGCTTTCGTATCGGCTGCCGCCCCTGGTCAGGGTCTGGCCTGGTGACTTCGTTGATTGAATCCTCATTGTGGGATGAAAAGGAGCAGGGATATCTGGAAAAGCGCGCCTGGTACAGCTGGCCTGTTGTAGGCCCGCGTGAATCGAAGGAGGTATTTCCAGCGGCTCCTCTGATTGGTGTTGAGTTGCAGTACCACTCGAACACAAGCATTCAGGACATCTCGGTTCTGATACTCCGCAGCGTGAAGCTCGATCTGGGTACCTGGTCATCGTTTCCCGGTGAACGCCCCCCGTTCGGCTGGACAATACTCGATTACCGCTTTACACCGGAAACCGAATCACGTTTTGGTGTGGATTCACCCTGACCGAAGACTTGCACTGATGTTTCATGGCCCCTTCTGGGGCGTGCTCTGACCCGCCTGGCTTCCGGCAAATACGGGAGCTGCAAGGACAAAAGCGAGCAAATTTCCCACGACCAGCCAGACCGATAACTCGGATGGGAGAATTTTACTGAATGGGTACATGATGACTATCCAGTAATAAAAATTCGGGAGAATGGCTGTTATAAGGAGAATCAGTCGATTCCGCGACCGCCTGGCAGTCATCGAATGCCCCGTGGTGGCATCGACCAGCAGCCGGTGGCAGGCCACAACCACAGGGATGAGCGCCAGAGCATAGTGATGAGCGACTTCGCCTGCAAATAGAGGCGGGAGGAAACAGGCCAGGATGAGTAATTGATCCAGGCGAATCTGGTCATGTTTCCTGGCCAGATAAATGAGGACAGCAAGAAACAGCACACCACTGCCCGCCACACCGATCCCTTCGGCGATTCTGGGCCAGTTTTCCTGCCAGCTGGGGGGAACTGCAATGGAATCCACAAGCCTTACCAGAACAATATGAATCGAAGGGCAGATGCGCATTCCTGCGAAATCGGTCATGTTGGGAAGCACCTGGGTAAAATACTGCCAGCTGATGATGGGACCCGGTAAAATCAGTGCTCCCAGGACGCCGAACACAAACCCCAGAGCGCATTTCCATTGGCGTGCCGCAACCAGCGCGGGGAATATCAGGACGGGTGTGATTTTGACCATGGATGCGATTCCGAGCAGGCATCCCGCCAGAATTTCCTGTCCTAGGCGGCTCAGATAACGATGATTCGGTTGCTCGAGGATCCGGATCGACAGGAGAATCAGAAAGAGGGGGACGAAGTCCGACTGGCCCTGCCGAAAGGTCTGAATCACCGGCCCCCATCCCAGGATCAGTGCATATATCAACCAGGAACCATAACGGTCCACCATCCGATCCCAGGCCCGAGGCCGAAACAGCCAGAGATAGATCACCAGACAGACCAGCAGATAGGCTCTTTTAGCCCAGATTGGAGGAAAACAGGAAAAGGGAGTCAGCAGCCTCGCGAAGAGTGGCGGGTAAATATAGTTCCCCCAGGCTTCACCTGTAGCCTCTCCCGGCTCAGATTCCAGAACCACTGGCGGATAGGGTGATTTCCCCTCGGAAAGGTCTCTGGTGGCCTGGAGAAATATTTCAAAGTCGCCCCCCACATAATGCCTGGTTTCCCACCCGGCATACTTGATGAACGGAGGAACGATCGACAGAAAAACAAGCACACTCAGTAAACGAATTGTTTTCCTGGAATCAGCAGGATGAGTCACAGTGCACTGCCCTCGGTGGATTCTTCCGGCAATGGGTTTTTTCGCCACCAGGCCAACCTGGGAAGCTCGGGCGCTTTGACCAGAAGAGGGAAGATCAAGAGAAACACGAGAAGGTTCGATACCGAGACCAGCAGCTCGTCGGAGATGCCGAAAGTGGAATCCAGGAAATTATGGATTGCCCGTGCCGGAAACCAGAAGTAAAAATTGGGCCAGAGAATCAGAAACAAAACAACCAGGAACTCCAGCCTCGGCAAAGGCCCACGGAGCTTCATTCGAAGAATGATCAGAATCGGAAGAAGCGCAAAGGTGTAGTGGTGAAGCCAGCTTCCTCCCAGAAGGGGCGCCAGGTAGCAGCTGATCAGTATAACCTTCAGCAGCGAGATTTTTTCTCTATGAACGAAAACATAAATCATGGTGTATGCGAAAACGATCAAGTTGGCCAGCAGCCCGATCCTGACCATCCAGGCAGGGGACGGATCCAGTATATGCCCCGGATGCTGGATGTGCTGAAGGATTTCGATGATCCCACGGTTGAGGCTCATGAAGTGAGGTCTTTCGCCAAAATCGGTCATTGTAGGAAGCACAATAAAGAAATAGTCGCAGTTGTCCCGGATGCCAGTCAGCAGAATTGTTGACAGAATACCAAGGCCCATCCCGGCTATGACCCACCAGAAACCGGCCAGCAGCAGCATGGGGAGGATGATGAAGGGTGTCAGCTTGACCATTCCTGCAACCCCGATCAATCCGCCTGCCAATAAATCGATTTTTTTCGGATTCCTGCCAGGGCTTTGCCTTTCACACAGGCAGCAGGCGAAAAACAGAAGGAAAAATGGAACCCAGTTGGATTGTCCGAACCGGAAGGTTTCAATGGCAGGCCCCCAGATGCATAACAAGGCGATAACGAATAACCTCTCCACCCGGTCCCATGAAGTTTTCCCGCGCCAGGGAGTCAAAAGCAGAAAGTACAGAATCATCGATGAATACACGTATGTTTTCTTGGACCACAGGATGGGGAGGACTGTGGTCGGAGCCAGCACCCAGGCGAACAGGGGAGGGTAGAGGTAATTCCCCCAGGCACGACCTGCGTCAGGGGTTTGATGCAGGACCCCCTCCGGGTAGGGTGAATGCCCCTCGATGACTGCTCTGGCAGCATTGTAAAACATGGGATAATCCATGCTGATATATTCCCAGGGTTCCACCAGGCTGCGTTGCACGAAGGATCCAATAAAAACGAAGAAATAGGCATACCCGATCGCGAACAGGACCAGCAGGCGGAACCAGCGCGGCTTTTTCTTGAATTCTAATAATCTTGACTGGAGATGCTCGAACATGATCGGCAAAGGCCGCATACTAACAGCCCATAATAAAACATGGATCCCCGTTGAGGTGACAGAATAACCTGCATTTCGAGCCACAATGAGAGGCTTTTTCCAGAAATCTGGATCGAAACAGTTTCTCCGCCAGCCGATTTGAATCCACCATGCCAAGGTGGAATTCCGGACGAGTCGAGGGAGGTCTTGCGAGGAACGAGGATGGTGTTATATTCCTTTGTTTGTAAAAAATCATCTTCAGAAGAGGCCCCATCCAGTGTGATGGGGTTTATTTTGAGGAGACATCCGACAGGGACCCCCGGGAGTCCCGAAGGAGCCCCGCGAGACAGGAACCAGAGGTCACCTGGCCTCACCTTCGGAGGTTGATTGCATGGCAACGACCCCCTGGATGGCTGCGGGAGAAAAGCACGGCATTCATGCCGAGGAGACCCATTATGGCCGACCAGCCAAATCGGCAGGCACAGCAGCACGAAGAAGTATTCGAAGATGAAGGCATCAGTATGAAGCAGCTGCTCGAGGCCGGTGTCCATTTCGGACATCAGACTCGACGCTGGAATCCGAAGATGGCCAAGTACATCTTCAATGAACGGAATGGCATCTACATTCTTGATCTCAAAAAAACTGTCCGGATGATTCATGAAGCCTGTGAGTTTGTAAAAAACCTCTCGGCATCGGGTGGCAAAATTCTTTTCGTTGGAACCAAGCGCCAGGCCCAGGAAAGTGTCGCAGAAATCTCTTCCAATATCTCCTGTTACCATGTCACCCACCGCTGGCTGGGTGGGATGCTTACCAACTACAAAACCATACGCAGCCGTGTCAACCGCCTGATCGAACTGGATCGGATGCGTGAGGATGGCAGCCTCTCCTTCCTGCCCAAGAAGGAACAGATCGTTCTCATGAAAGTCCGTGAAAGGCTGAATAAGTACCTGGCAGGCATTCGTGAAATGGACCGTCTTCCGGATGCGCTGTTTGTCACTGATGTGCGCAAAGAGAGGATCGCTGTTGAAGAAGCCAACAAGCTGGGGATCCCGGTGATCGCGATTGTCGATACCAACTGCGACCCGGATCCGATCGATTATGTCATCCCCGCCAATGATGATGCGATTCGTGCGGTTCGGCTCATTTCCGAGCTGATCGCCAATGCCTATATTCAGGGGCAGAAACTGGCGCAGGAGAGGGCCGAAGGAGCTGAAGGCGAATTGCAGCTCCAGGCCTCCTCTGGTGGTGCACACTCAAACGATCAGCCAAGTGCCCAGGAATATGAAGATTTTCAGGAAGATGAGGAGGATAATGTCTGATGGCCGAAATCAGTGCGGCTGATGTGATGAAACTTCGGGAAAAAACCGGGGTTGGGATGATGGAGTGTAAAAAAGCCCTGGTGGATACCGGTGGCGATCTGGAAGCTGCGGTCAAGCTCCTGCGCGAAAAAGGCGCTGCCAAAGCTGAAAAAAGAATGGGACGATCGACCTCGGAGGGGATTGTTCATGCCTATATCCATGGGGGTGGCCGAATTGGTGTGTTGATCGAAGTTAATTGCGAAACCGACTTTGTCGCTCGAACTGACCAGTTCAAAGCCCTGGTGAATGATCTGGCCATGCAGGTGGCCGCCAATCCCCAGATACGCAGTGTCAGCCACGAAGACCTTCCTGAATCGTTGATCGAAGCAGAAAAGGATATCTACCGCAAACAGGCCGAAGCTTCCGGAAAGCCGGCCGCGGTGATCGAGAAGATGGTCGATGGGCGGATCGCCAAATACTATGAGGAAGTCTGCCTGCTCGACCAGCCTTTCATCAAAGATGATAAAAAGAAAATTTCGGATCTGGTCAAAGAGGCAATTGTCGCAACAGGCGAAAATATTTCTGTCAGGCGGTTTGCACGGTTCCAGCTTGGTGAAGAAGCCTGAACCGCCAGCTGGCTCCTCTGACAGGCCCTCGCCTGCTCGAAGGCTCAAGCACATCCATGCAGGGACCCTGTTTGCAGTGTGGGCCCCTGCATGGAATTCTTCAGAGATCATGAAGTGGTTCTCTCATTTTCATGGAGAAAAACACCTGTGAGCTATCGCCGAATCCTTCTTAAGCTCAGTGGTGAGTCACTGGGTGACAAATCCGGGCGCGGGATCGACACCCAGCGGGTTTCATCACTCGCTGAGCAGGTGGCCCGAATCTCCCGCAAAGGGGTGCAGGTCGGCATTGTCATCGGTGGCGGCAATCTGTGGCGGGGAGCCAGGCAGATGGACATTGACCGCACCACCTCTGACATGATCGGCATGCTTGCAACTGTCATGAACGGGCTTGCCCTTCAGGCAGTGATCGAACAGGCCGGAGCAGTGACACGGCTTCAGTCTGCCTTGAGCATGGACCGGGTGGCTGAACCCTATATCCGCCGCCGTTCCATCCGCCACCTTGAAAAAGGCCGTGTGGTCATTTTCGCCGCAGGAACCGGAAACCCCTATTTTACCACCGATACAGCTGCGGCTCTGCGTGCCAATGAAATCAGTGCGGAAGTCCTTCTCAAGGCCACCACAGTTGATGGAGTTTATGATAAGGACCCCAAGCTTCATCCGGATGCACGGCTCTTCAGTTGTCTGACTTACCAGCAGGTCTTCGAGCGTGATCTGCGTGTCATGGATATGACAGCAATCACCCTCTGCCAGGAAAACAATATGCCGCTCATCATCTTCAACATGGACAAGCCTCATGCAGTCGAGGCGGTCGTTGAAGGAAACCCGGTGGGTACATTTGTCGGTTCCAATCCACCCCGGAACTGGCAGGAAAACGAATCAATCAGTCAGGAGGTTGCTTCTTATGTCCACAAAGGAAATCCTTAAGGACACAGAAAGCCACATGAAGAGCACCATCCAGGCGACTCTTCATGAATCACAGAAAATCCGCACCGGCCGTGCCAATGCCGCCATCCTGGATGGAATCGATGTCGAGTGCTATGGAGCCAGAAGCCCGATCGCCCATGTGGCGAACATCTCCATTCCGGAATCCCGGCAGATTCTCATCCAGCCCTATGACCGCTCCCTGCTCAAAGTGATCGATACCGCCATCCAGAAATCGGATCTGGGCCTGACCCCCAATAATGACGGCCAGGTGATCCGCCTGAACCTTCCCTCTTTGACCGAGGAGCGTCGGCGCGATCTGGTCAAGGTGGTTCGAAAGATCGGTGAAGAGGGCAAAATTGCGCTCCGTAATCTTCGCCACAAAGGAATCGACCGCCTGAAAAAGGGTGAAAAGGATGGAGTCATCCCGGAGGATGAAAGCAAGCGCTGCCAGGATGAAATCCAGAAACTGACCGACCGTTACACCGCCGAAATCGATAAGATTCTCAAAGATAAAGAGGACGAGATCCTCCACTTCTGACAGGCCATTCGATGCCCTATAACCCCGATCCTGAAGCGCAGATATGGATTGACCGCCTGCTTGCAACAAGGGAGCACACTCCTGCTGAAACAAATAAAACACTCCCGCGCCATATCGCAATTATCATGGATGGGAATGGGCGCTGGGCCGGGCTTCGCGATCTTCCACGAATCGAAGGCCATCGCGCTGGAATTCAGTCGGTCCGCTCTGTAGCCCAGGCCTGCCGCAAGCTCGAAATCCCCTACCTCACCCTGTATGCCTTTTCGACCGAAAACTGGAAGCGGCCACGGACTGAAATTGCGGCGCTGATGAAGCTCCTCAGGGATTTTCTGCGCGAAGAGATCCCCGAGATGCAGGAAAATCAGATTCGCCTGGAAGGAATCGGGAACCTCAAGCAGCTGCCGTACTATGTCCAGTACCAGCTGGAAAAAACCCGCAAAGCCACTGCTGGCGGGGAGGTCATGCAGCTCTCACTGGCTCTGTCCTATGGCAGCCGGGATGAAATCAGCCATGCGGTCCGGCAAATCTCTGAAAAAGTTGCCAGCAGGCAACTGCGTGCTGCCGACATCACTCCGGATGTTATCTCTGCCCACCTGTACACCGCCAACATGCCTGATCCGGATCTGATGATCCGGACCAGTGGCGAAATGCGGGTCAGCAATTACCTCCTCTGGCAGATTGCTTATGCTGAAATCGTCGTCACAGAGGTCCTCTGGCCGGACTTCCGCGATATCGATTTTTACAAAGCAGTCTGGGAATACCTCCGGCGGGACCGGCGGTTTGGTGGGGTCAAGAAAAAGTAAGACCGGCTTTACTGGCGGAAAATCCTGGGATAAAAAGTGTATCCTTCCAAGATTTCCTCAGCCGGGATATCCTCAATAGCGGGGAACGGACCAGTCATTGTGTTTCCTCAAAGACCAGTTGGTGCATGACTGGGATGCGGGAAGGTCGTCCGTTGAAAAAAATGGGATGGGAAAAGAATCAGCACCACAAGGATTGAAAAATGAACAGTTTCAAAAAGTGGATCTTTTTCCTGTTGGTCCTTTCATTTCCGGGTGGGTTGGAAGCCCAGGACTTCAAACCGGTTGCAACCTCGGATCTGGCGCTTTCAAACCAGGGTTATCCACGTTTGCTGTTCGATCCATCCGGGACCCGCTTGACCGCCGCTTTGCGGAAGGTCGGCCCTAAAGGCAGGGTTGTTTTTCTCAATGTTCCTGATCTGGAAGTGATTCGGGAAGTTCATACCGGGGCTGAGACCGGACCCGAACCTCAATCCATCTCTTTCAGCCGCGGGGGTGATTTATTCGGAATATCGGTTGCTGCCGAAGGTGAGAATCCCATGTCCTTTGTGGTGCTCTCCACCACCGACTGGAAGCAGGTCTATGCCGACCGTGAGATCAAATCCCCACCGACTTCAATCTGTTTCGATCCCGTCGGTGACTTCCTGTATGTGGGCAATGAGCTGTCCTCCGGAGTCAATCGTTTTGTTGTCGGCCCCTGGAGCAAAGAGAAAATTCCACCTCTGGATGGGATTGATTCCCCCTGCCAGGCGCTCGCGGTATCACCCGATGGGGGTTTCTCGGCCATCGGCACTACCGGCGGAAAATTGATTGTCTGGCCGAATGATGATTCCGCAGCAGCGATGACACTCGGATCGCAGCAGTTCCAGGGAGCTGTTGGTTCGGTTGCTTTCAGCGCAGACTCCCAGCTTCTTGCGGGAGGCGATAAAGCTGGGAATGTCATGGTCTTTTACCGCACCCAAGATGGCCAGTGGGCCTGGCGTTCGGTATTCCCGATCAAAGGGGCGGGTGTGAATGCGGTTGCATTCCTCAAGGATGGCAGCCTCGCAACCGCCAGCACCGATGGCTTGATTGCACGCTGGAATCTGGATGACACATCTCAACCGGTCGAGAAAATTCAGGTGGAACCTCAGGATGCGGTTGCGCTTGCAGTCGATCCTAATGGCCGCTGGCTGGCTGCCGGTGGAGAACGAATCCTGATTTATCCATTAGGGTCTTCCGAACCGATTCCAGCCACAGAAATTCCCTCAGCACCCTTTACCATTGTCCAGAAATCTGCCCCGGACCAGGCCCCTCCTGTTCCGTCCGTGGCGACAATCCAGTCCGCCACAGCTCAAGTCCTTCCTGCTCCATCGAGTGAAGACCATGGCAATTTCCTCCTCTGGATGGCGCTTGGGTCTCCAGATGAGGATGGCCAGGACTGGATCCAGGGTTGGGCGGGCCTGCTGGATGATGGGCGCTTCGACCCCCTGCAGCTGATTCTCCAGTATAACTCCCTCAACAAGGCGGTTATGCAATCCAATCTGAAAAACATTGGGAAGGTTCTCAAAAAACAGGACTTCAATGTGCTGTATGCCTCTGCTGTGCTGGCCGGGACCCCTGAAAACAAGTCGATCCCCCTGGCTTTCGGTTCTGATATCAAGCAGGCCATTCCACTGGGTGAGTTTGTCGATGCAATACAGGCCTCAGCACGGATTGCTCCGACAGTCTGGTTCCTCGACCTCCGTCCTTCTCCCGGCATGACTGACGAAGTTGCATCCGAGATATTCAGGTCGGTCCTGCTGAAGGTCGAAATGAATGATGACCGTTCCAAACGTGAGCCGATTGGTGTCGGTCTGATGATTCTCTCGAAAGACGGAGCCTATCCTGAACTGGCTGGCAGTGTTCGCGATGCGCTGTCCGGCCAGGCGGATGTGGATGGCGACGGCAGGATCCTGGATTACGAAGCAGTCCAGTTTCTTTCCGAGAGGTGCCATACAGCCGCACGCCTGCAGCTCATCGGGGTTGCACAGCACACACTTCCTGTACTGCCCCAGTTTAAATTAACCCGTTAATCCGATCAGAGCACACTGATCGGATCGACATCGATAATCAGGCGGGTTTTTGAGGGTGGTTTGAGCAGTTTTTCACGGAGTTCCGGTGAGTTGAGGATTTGCTGCCGGATCTTTCCATCGCGGCTGGCCAAAAGGATCTGCCAGCGCCAGCGCCCGAGCAGCTTTTCCAATGGGCAGGGGGTCGGTCCGATCACACGGCAGATGGATGGCGCAATTCCTTTCAGGGGTTGTTGAATGAGCTGCATCATTTCTTTGGCGAGTTCTTCCGCCTTTTCTGCTATTTCGGATTCCACTCGAAGATTCAGCAACCGGGTATGAGGTGGCAGCCCCAGCTGCTTCCTGAACCGGCTTTCGATGCGGCGAAACGCCAGGTAGTCGTGGCGCAGAGCAGTGAATATCGAATAATGGCTGGGTGCGTAGGACTGGACCAGCACCAGCCCGGGGTGCTCCCCTCGGCCTGCACGTCCCGCTACCTGGGTCAAAAGAGAAAAGGATCTTTCCGAAGCACGAAAGTCTGCGACATTCAAAGCTGTTTCCGCCTGCACCACCACTACCAGGCGGACTCCCGGCATATCGAGGCCCTTTGAAACCATCTGAGTCCCCACCAGAATATCGATCTCTCCCTTGCGGAATCGGGACAGGATGCGGTCATGGGAGCCTTGTTCCTGAGTCACATCCAGATCAATCCGCTCCGATCGAGCCGAGGGAAAGAATGAGGCGATTGTTTCCAGCACCTGTTCGGTTCCAAACCCGCGGGCGCGAATCCAGGCTGAGCGGCAATAGGGGCATGCCTCCGGCTCACCCTGGACATAGCCGCAGTGGTGGCAGCGCAGGCTTCGGTCACGCGAATGCCACACCAGAGTGACGCTGCAGTGCTGGCACTCCAGGGCTTTTCCACAATCACGGCATTGCAGCTGAGTCGAGTGGCCACGACGGTTCAGAAACAGGATCGATTGCAAACCCATTGAAAGGGTTTCTTCGATCGCATCACGTGCGCGTGAAGACAGAATCCGCTCGGTGGGCGGGCGATGCCGCATATCGACCAGTTCAATCTGAGGGAGCGCATGTGCGGTTGCGCGTTGTGGCAGGTGAAGGAGGGTGGATTTCTTTCGGAGCACATTCTCGTAAGACTCCAGTGAGGGAGTGGCACTCCCCAGGACGACTACAGCCTTTTCGATCATCCCACGGTAACAGGCGACATCCCGGGCATGATACCGGGGAGCCGGATCCGATTGTTTATATGAAGGGTCAT
>JAANMT010001309.1_pt1 | contig 24927 bp, 13 predicted proteins | sample 7279711 | NCBI WGS metagenome assembly JAANMT01 (sample SAMN14094538, study PRJNA606508) | bioreactor metagenome | isolation source: A lab-scale SPAN reactor treating ammonium-rich wastewater day 1 | place: Ireland: Galway | collected 2017-01-16 | reverse complement strand
GCCGACAACTCCACCGCCAGCGCCACCCTAGTCTGCCCCTTCAACGGCACCACTACCTGTGTAGGTGGTGAAACCCCCACCACTGCTACAGGGGCGATTAGGTACAGTGGGGGGAGTGCAATGGGGTTTGATGGGAAGAATGATTGGTTGTATGGACCAATTAGCAATTTTTCCACTGGTGAAGAAATAACTATTGAGTTTTGGGGCAGGTTTGATTCAGGAGCCATGCATATTACAAAAGGTTTTGATCAGTGGACTAATTTTGCTCTCGATTATGATTTTTGGAACACTGGAGGAAATGGATGGACATTTCAATATATGTCGAGCGACAGTATTAGCAGCACATTTTCAGTTAATAGTAGTAACCTGCGAGATGGAATCTGGCACCATATTGCATTTTCTTATAAATATGGACAACCTTCAACAGCAAAATTCTTTGTTGATGGAACAAATATCCCTGGATCTTGGAGTGGGGGTGGGGGTTTAAAGGAGACGCCAATGGTAAGAAGTGACTTATTGAATATTGCATCGTGGGATGCTGGTCGCTCCCCATTCTTCCGTGGTCTCATCGACGAAGTCCGAATCTCCAACACTGTCCGTTACACAGAAAACTTCACCCCCCAAACCACGCCCTTTGAACCAGACGAACACACCAAACTCTTACTGCACTTTGACGAAAATGGTGATGATCCGAGAAACACGGGTAAAGCCATTGATAGCTCCGGCAATGGCAATCACGGTACCATCACCGGTGCTAAGTACGTGAGCGGGCTGGTGGGAGTGGACAAATCGGCTAGTGATAAGAGTACGGTACCATCGGGGAGTTTTGCCTCTCATCATGGCATTTTTATCGAGGAGGGTACTACTAATTTAGTCACCAACCCCAGCTTTGAACACAGCACCTACAACACCAACTGGGGGACCAATTATTTTAATCAAAACACCTCTGCCAGTACCTTCACACCTGCCGTGGCCAAGCGCAACTCCGCGGGGCCCTTTGCGCAGGGAGTGGTGGTGGGGGGAAAATATGCTGATGGGTCCAATCCAGATGCAGTAGTAGCAGCAAATGGTGACCAAATCGTGGGTAACTTTTATTCTAATATTGATACACGACAAGGCTCGATTGTTTTATGGTTTACTCCAGAGACTGCCACAGGCACCCTCATAAGTACACGAGGGGGTGGTCCAGGATGGGAATTTTCAGCTAGTTATACAGGATCAAGTGTAACTTTTTATATGAATGGTACTTCATTCACAAAAAACGTTACTATTACGCCAGGAACTACCTATAATCTTGTACTACGGTGGGATGCTGTCACACCCTTAGATGGAACTAACTTTGCCAGTATATCTATCAATGATGATCATTCCAGAGGAATAACAGGAGGTATTACCCTCAATGCTCCCAATGGAGTAACTATTGGAGCAAATACACTCCTTACTAATTCTGCCAACGCCATCATCGAAGGTCTGACCATCTACCGCCGGCCACTTTTTGACGGGCAGTATGGCATAGATGTAGGTAATGGCGATGAGATAGCACAGATTTATAACAGCGGGACAGGCAAGGACCCCACCCTCATCACTGGTAGCTGGGATGTGGTGTTTGCCCTGCCCACCAATGCCAGCACGGGCGCCTTAACATCTGGCACGGGCAATGCCTGGAGCCACCCACACGCCTCCAATCTGCTTTACACCAATACCACCAACACAGGTGGGTTTATGATGAATGGCACCTATACCAGTGATGGCTGGGCAGATGTAGGCACGCCCACGAGTGTTTCTGCACTCGCCACAAGTGAGAAGATATTTGCCGGTGGGTATAAGTACACCAGTGACTCTGCCAATGAGGGTATTTACCGATCGTTTACTGCCACCAGTGGCGGGGACTATGTCTTGCGTGCTCTGGGGCATAGCGATGGCACGTGTAGTCCACAAGTCAAGATTACCAGAGCCGATGGCACGACAGAGATATCACATCTAAATGGTACAACTACCAGTACCCGTACAGCCCCAGATGTTTATATTTTTACCTGGGAGTCACCGGCGGCAGAAGCCAACCAGGTCCAGCTCATCAACACCGCCAGCAGTGGAACTTGTTATTGGCATCAGGTGGAGGTGTTGGGGAATCTAGTCACTAATCCATCACTGGAAACAGGTAGTGGTGATCCGTGGATTCCGACGGGGTGGCAAGCGGTCGGTGGGGGGCCGTTTTCTTCAGGTACGGTTGTCCGAGATACAACTAATTACCACTCTGGTAGCTCATCTATCTATATTGACGCAGGCTTCAATAATGGTGTCTACTCAGGTAGTCTAGCCGCCGTGTCAGGGAAATATGTAAGCGTAGGGTACTATTCAAAAATGGACTCGTCATCTTTTCTTCGTGACCTCTCTTGGTATCAAGAACAACAGCACCAACCTGCTGGGTCTTATTATGATTTTTACTTGAACCAGACAAATTGGGCCCATAAAGCATATGTCATACGGACTAGGTCGAGTACCAGTAACCATATATACTATACTCAAAATTCACAGGGGCTTAACATTGATGATTCTTATTATATATTACTCACCGACGTCTCCCTCACCGTCACCCCTGCCAGTCAAGCCAATAGCACAGAAACCAGCGGCCTGCGGGTGGATGGGGCGGATACGCTGACTCAGCCGATTACGGGCCTAAGTGCAGACAGGGGGGTGATTAAGTTTAAGTTTACACCGAGGCATAGCTGGTCAACGGCGGCATCTTTTGGAATTAGTGATCCACACATATTTAGCTTAGGCTCTGGAAGCAATTGGATTAGTTTGTGGAGAGTGAATTCTTCAAACTTACGACTAGATTCAAATTTCAATGGTTCATATTACACACCTCAATGGACTAACCCTGTTTTGAATGCAGGAGAAACTTATGATATCGAGATCAGTTATGCCATAAATAATGCAATTTCACTAAAGGTTAATGGAAACATAATTGCCTTCCAAGCAATGGGCAATACTCCGTTTTCTGTTGTGCCAACACAAATATACTGGGGTGGGTATTCGAGTGGAAAGCAATATGACGGCACCATCTCCAACTTCATCACCCTCACACCAACAGAAAACACAACTGCTCCGTATTACAAGTTTGGCAGTAAGAGTGTCAAGCTAGTGAACGCAGGGACGATGCCTGATGAGTACACAATTGCCATAGATCCCAATAGCACGGCTACTCATACCTTATCTGCCTATGTCTATGATGGAACGACTGGTAATGTGGGAGGTACGGTTGCGTCTAGTAGTGCTAAGTTGGTGTTTGGAGGTAATGTAGTAACTCCATCTGCATATACTGATATGGGTGGAGGTTGGTGGAGATTATCGTACTCTGCAGCTACTACCGATGCTTCACTACTTTATGGTGTCCAAGCCCAAGCCGGCAAGACGATCTATGTGGATGGAGTGCAGTTGGAAACCAGACCTTTTTATCACGCAAACTACTGGACCTCCTTCTCCGACGGATCGCTGGGGACTGGTTATTCTTGGTCTGGAAATGTAAACGATAGCATTTCAACAAGAACGAGTGGATCTCTTAGCTATTCAACAAATACAAATATTTTACCTAGCTCTGGTACATTAAGTTTCTGGGTTAAAACTAATACTTCAGCCTACACATACTCAAATTCAGGTAAGTGTTTCTTTACTACAGGACAGAACATAACAATTTGCACAAATGGTGCTTATGGAGGTAATTGGTCTCCTTCTTTTGATGTTTTTAATGGAACAACAAACTACAGAATTTCATTTGATTTTCCTTCTCAAGGAATTTGGACTCACTATATTGGCATATGGGAGAGCAACAATATTAGATTTTATGTAAATGGCCAAAGTAAGGGAACGCCTATTACAACTGCAACCATGCCATCAAATCTACCTTCTACATTTTCTTTGGGTGGTGCTTTGTCTGCCTCAACACTTTCCGACCTGCGTATCTTTGATTCCGCCCTCACCCCACAAGAAGTCTCCCAACTTTACCAACAAGGCCTTGCCACTCATAGCAGCGGCTCCGAAGCGGTGGATAGGTACCAGGCCAGTGGCACGTATACCAGCCCTGTGATTGATCTCTCTGCTAATGGTGCTTGGGGCACGACCCCGTGGAGTGCCACTAATGCCTTAAATGGAGGCGGGATAAATTACTTCACCCGCACCAGCATGGACAATGTGAGCTGGAGTAGTTGGACGGCAGTCACCGGTAGTGTGGGAGAGGGCAGTTGGACTGGGGGCATTGCCTCCGATCCCAGAAGATACCTCCAGTGGAAGGCAGATCTGACCAGTAGTAGCGATAAAAACCAGTCGCCCGTCATTACTGCCATGTCCACCACCTACGTGGAAGACTCCACGCCACCTGCCAATCCCGCTCAGGTTGCTCTGGGGTATGCCAATCACGCTTCCTCTTCTGCTACCCTCACAAGTAACAATTGGTACAACTATGCCACGCCCAAGTTTACCTGGGAGGCAGGACTCGATGATCCGGCTGCTGGCCAGTCCAGCAGTGGCATAGATGGGTATCATGTCCTCCTCACCACCGATCAGAATGCTAGCCCCTCAGCTAATCTAGCCAGTCCTTGTTACCGCTTCTCTGAATCTGATGACAGAGTCTTTAGCGTAGGCACCACCCCAGCTGGCTGTAGTTTATCTGACGCCGATTATTACTTGCGCATGCAGACTAAAGACAACTCAGGTAATGTCTCCAGTCCCGTCACCCTGTTTACCTACCGCTACGACAGTACTCCACCCAGATCTCCCGTTTCTGTTTCATCCACCACCGTGGGCTATACCTCACAGAACGAGTTTAGCTTTTACTGGCCACCAGCCTCTGATCAAGGAACAAATCAATCAGGTTTGGCTTACTATGAGTACAAGACCGGCGCCACCGACGGGCCGTACAGTACTTGGACAAAATCCAACCAACCAGGCGACTCGCTGGTTACCGTAGCCAGTAGTATCACCGCTTACCAAGAAGGCCAGAACTTCTTTTTTGTCCGGACTGTAGACTTTGCTGGTAATGTCAGCGCCGAAATTTCCAACTTGGGTGTGTCGCCCTTTTACTTCAACGAATCTGCCCCCACCGCGCCCCAAAACCTAGTCATCACGCCTAGCACTACCAGCGATAACCAGTCCCCAGAGAATATCTTCTCAGTCACTTGGGACAAGCCTGCTTCATATAGCGGTGAACTAGCCAAGTACTACTACTGTGTCAACTGTACCCCCAGTGCTGAAACCATGACAGAAACCACCAATGCCCAGACCGCTGATCGCACACTCACCAACTTGGCACTGGCCACTCAACAAGGTAAAAACACCTTCTATCTAGTCGCCGAAGACAACAACATCAATACCGAAACCGGTCGGGGCAACGTCAACTTTGAGGCCTTTGCCACCGCCGACTTTTATGCCTCCACAATTGCCCCTGGCGCCCCTACCAACTTAACCATTTCTGACGCATCGGATAGAGATGCCAAGGTGTGGCGCCTAACTCTGGCCTGGAAAGCAGCCACCACCGGTGGCACCCCAGATTTTTATGCCATTCATCGCTCTACCGATGGCACTACCTTTACCAAAATAGGGGAAACCACCTCTACCGCCTACACCGATGCCGATCTCTCTCAATCTCAGACCTATTCCTACAAAGTCTTTGCTATAGATAACGCCAACTCCACTTCATTGGCCTCCAACACGGTGAGTTTATCACCAGAGGGTAAGTACACCTCTCCACCTCTAGCTGGCGGAACCCCCAGCGTAGATGCTGGCTCCACCATTGCCACCGTCAGTTGGAGTACGGGTAGAGTAGCATTTGGAGCAGTGGAGTATGGTAAAACCACCAGCTATGAACAATCCATGGCAGAAACAGTGGCAGTGGGAAATCACTCTGTTAAGCTCACTGGCTTGACTCCGGGCACCACCTATCACTATCGAGTTCAAGCCTTGGACGAGTCCAACTTGATGGGGTATGAGAGAGAGACAGCCTACTCAGCCGACTTTACCTTTACTACCTCTGCCACACCGACTATTTCTAATGTAGAGGTGACAGACTTGAGTCTGAACTCGGCGGTCATAAACTGGCAAGCTATTTCTTTAACCTCGGCACAGATAGAGTATGGGGAGTCGACAGCCTACGGATCCACACTCAGCGTGGGCGTGGGCTCTGAGGGTAGCTACTCCACCAAAATTACCGGCTTGAAAGACTCCGTCACTTACCACTTTAGAATTAGGGCTGTGGACATAGATGGCACGGATATTACCTCAGATGACTACACCTTTACCACAGTGACATTTCCCAAGGTTACCGCCGTCGTATTTAAGACCGATCAAGCTCAAAACGCCACTGCCATTAATGTGGCCTGGAGTACCAATGTGCCCACTACTGCGAGCGTGGAGTATCAGGCAGTTCAGATCGATCCCGCCTGGGCCAGTCAGCAAGACACTAATTATAGTAACGCCACTGTGCTTCAGGGTTTATCCCAAACTGAGTTGGCCCGCTTACCCGTCGTGCCCTTGGGCGCCCCTCAGTATCTGGATCGCTCCACCATTAACAATCGTCACGTGGTGCAAATTGCTGACCTATCCGACAGCTCGCTTTATGTATTTACCATTAGAGGCAGAGACGAGTATGGGAATCAAGCTGTCTCCGACCCCATCCGCTACGTGACCGGTGCTGACACCAAGCCCCCCTCGGTGGAGGATTTGGTGATTGAAACCCCCATCGTAGGTGAGGGAGTGGAGAGTAAGGCCGAAATTGTGCTGTCCTTCACCACCGACGAACCCGCTTTTTCTCAAGTCTTGTGGGGTGCTGGTACTGGCTCTGAGTACCCCCAGTCCACCCAAACTTCGGCTGAGGCTACCACCGATCACATGATTGTGCTGCGGGATCTAAATCCCACCTCCACCTATCATTTGAAAATCAAAACCACCGACCAGACACAGAACAGTAGCGAAACAGAAGACACCGTGGTCGTTACCCCCACGGCACAGGCGGCTGCCTTTGAGTTGATCCTGAAAAACTTAGAAGGTATTTTTGGCTTTTTAGGACTTCAGTAATGGTTAAGAAAAAGATACTGTCTCACCAGAAAAAAAAGTCTAAACCATCTCTGCCGTTGGTGGCGGTTGACGTAGCGGCATTGGAAAAAAAGCTACCACCCAAGACACTTCGATCTCATCATGTGATCATAAAAGTGGATCGGGTGAATAAGTCCTTCCCAGTGGGGGATAGCACCGTGACCGTTCTCCATCGCATCACCCTCAACCTATACTCTGGTGAGTTTGTCATTATTTCTGGTCCATCAGGGTCTGGTAAATCGACTTTACTTCATAGTATCTTGGGCTTAGAGCCACCTAGTCAGGGTCGAGTCGTGATGCGTGATGTGGACTTGTATCAGGATCTGGATGAACAGGCCAGGACTAGATTTCGACGGGAAAAAGTGGGTGTGGTCTTTCAGCAAAGTAACTGGATTAAGTCACTGAGCGTCATCGAGAACGTATCATATCCACTTTGGTTGGCAGGCACGCCAGCCACGTCGGCTCGAAAAACTGCTATGGATTGGTTGGAGCAAGTTGGGCTGGCTGAGTGGGCAGATCATCACCCGAGTGAATTATCTGGAGGCCAACAACAGCGAGTGGCACTGGCCCGAGCTATGGTGACCGATCCTGGCATTATTGTGGCCGATGAACCTACAGGTAACTTAGACTCGGAAGCGAGTGAGGTTATGATTACTCTCCTAGCCAAACTCAACCGAGTCCAGAATAAATTAATTTTGATGGTCACTCACAATCTGAGTTTACTGCCCATTGCTACCCGCCGGACTGTCATCAAAGACGGACGCATTATTTATGACCAACACGATTGATAAAAATACCAATCAAGAAGCTACCTCTGCCACACTGGAAAGAGTTTTTACTCTGGTTGAGGTGCCAGCAAAGCCTTTTGGGTCTCGCCATAAACTGATCAAAAATGGTCGGCTCAAGTGGCGGAGGTTGAGTTCTGTTGGTTTACAAGTAGGTCAGAAAATTCTTGCATTTTTTGTCAGATTTATGCGCCATCCGCTCAAGTCCATACGCCTGATTGGTCACACCATCATCTTTCAAGCTAGACGTCGCTGGTTGGGACAACCAGGAGAACTCTCATGGTCATATTTAATCCTCATTGGTCGGAAAAATATTATGCGCTCTTTTTCTCGCACGGCAGTGACAGTGGGCGCTATAGCTGCTGGTTCGGCCGCTATCGTTGTTCTAGTGGGCTTTGCTTATGGACTGGAATCAATTGTCACCAAGCGATTGGTCCAACCCAATTCTCTCAGGCTGGCCGATGTGCAGTCTACATCTACGGCCTATCAGATTGATAAGGGCGCCATTGTTAGCTTGGGTCAAATACCCGGAGTTGAGAATGTTTCTATGGCAGTTAACCTAGCTGGCTTGGTGAAGTATGGTGATGCTCAGACAGAGGTGGTGATCGTGGGCGCTCGGAATGACTTTTTGGAAGCCTCACACGTGGAGCTGGTGACTGGTCAAAAATTTTCTGAAGCAGCAGAGACCGCCTATGTGGGTGAAGTAATTGATTTGTCACTGTTGGCTACGTCTAGTGCGGAAGTGGCTGGGGTGGTATCAGGCGTGAGCACAGAAGTTGAGCCAAGCGTAGGCGAGCGAGTCAGTGATCAGCCGGTCAATTTTAGAATCAGCGATGAGGTATATGTGCCGTTGAGAGCTGAGCCAGATACGCAGAGTCAGATTGTGGGTTATGTGAGAGGTTCAATCTTAGAGCTCCACCAAGGTTATCGAGTTTGGGGCGGAGCGTACGAGGCGGTTGGTACTGCTGGCAGAGCCTATCAACTATCCACTGGTGCTTGGTTGGGTGAGTGGCTCAAGGTGGAGCAGGGATTACCCCTATATTTGGAACAAGCACCAACGGTTTTCGCTCCAATAGTAGAAGTAGAAGGTAAGCAAAAACTAGGAGTGGGATATCTGACGCAGAACTCTCTCAGTGTTCTGTCTTTAAAAGAGGCAGTTGCCGAGCAAGCCTTGGACGTTCTCCAGAACGAACAGTCTCAGCTGGCCACACAAAGCCAAGTTTTGGGTCAAAGTACTGAGTCTGGTCAGGTTCGAACTGACGAGTTAGTTCCTGGGGACACTAATCCAAATCCGACCAGTCTGGAAGCCAGTGCCAGTGCTAATAACGTCGTGGGAGTGGTCTTGGATCAAACGGCCACCAGTTCCGCTTGGGAACAACAGCAGCTGGAGTCGATGATCTTGCAGTCTCAGCCTGGCGTGAGTACCCCAGCAGCTAGGTTGGCATTTGCCAGTATCACCAAGCCAGGAGGTAAAGAAATTCTGGTTTCAACTGGTTTTTTGAGTGCATTAAAACTCAGTCCAGAGTCGGTAATTGGGCAAAACCTGTCAGTTCAGTACATTGTCAGTGGCGGTTTGGTGGCGGGCATGAAGGGGAAAGTGACCTCAGAATCGACAGAGTATGTGATTGTGGGGGTTTTTAACCAAGACGATCAATCCATGCTCTTTGCTCCCCTTTCTGATCTGGAAAGTATGGGTGTGAGCAAGTATTCCTTGGCCAAAGTGCTGGCCAAGGACCAGACAGGATTAGAAAGTGTGAGAGAGAGAATTGCTGCCTTAGGATTTCGTACCCGCAGTATTGCCGATACCCTGATACAGGTCAATAAACTGTTTGCCATTATGAGATTCTTGCTGGGAAGTTTTGGCATGATTGCTTTTATTGTGGCTTTATTTGGTATGTTTAATACCCTGACAGTGTCTTTGTTGGAGCGGACTCGAGAAATAGGTGTCATGAAAACCTTGGGTACGACTGATCGAGATATTAGGCGTTTGCTGATTGTGGAGTCGTCATTGATTGGGATTGCTGGAGGGTTAGTCGGGGTAGTTCTGGGTGTAGTTTTGGGCCTTTCACTCAACTGGTTCTCTATGTTGACGCGGACAGACAAAACGCTGTCGTTGTTTCAGTTTCCGCCCCTATTTCTGCTGTTTGTGTTTTTGTTGGCAGCATTAGTGGGGATGTTGACGGGTCTCTACCCAGCAAGGAGAGCACACAATATTTCTGCGCTGAATGCGCTGAGGTATGAATAGCTGCCCTCTCGGGACAAGCGCCCTCGTCTCAAGCGTCATTCCAGAGATCTAATGTTATACTAACACTTCATGAAAGTCGTCAAAAATTTACCAAAATCCACCAACTTTAACCCACTAGATTATGAACCACGTTGGTTGGCGAAATGGGAGTCGACGGACTTGTTTGGTGGTACGGCTGACGATCAGTCGGTGGCTGAGAAAAAAAAACGCTACTTGTTGTTTGCTTTTGCTTATCCCTCTGGCACTGGTCTACATGTGGGACATGTGGAGAGTAAAACTGCTTTGGACATCTTGGCTCGGTTCTATCGGATGCAGGGGGAGGCGGTCTTTTTCCCGGTGGGTTGGGACGCCTTTGGTTTACCAGCAGAGAACTATGCTATTAAAACTGGCATTCCGCCAGTGGAAACCACTCAGCAGGCGATTGACACTTTTCGGCGCCAGATTAAGCGGTTAGCTATCAGTTACGACTGGCAGAGTGAAATTGCCACCTGCCATCCAGGCTATTACCGGTGGACGCAGTGGTTGTTTGCTCAGTTGTATAAAAAAGGCTTGGCTTATCAGGGCACAGGTATGGTCAATTGGTGCCCGAGTTGTCAAACAGTGTTGGCCAATGAGCAGGTGGTGGAGGGAGCGTGTGAGCGGTGTGAGGCGTCTGTGGTGCAGAAGGAAATGAGGCAGTGGTTTTTTAGAATTACTAAGTATCAGGATGAGTTGATCAGTGGTTTAGATCAAGTCGACTGGCCAGAGCCGACTAAACAACAGCAGTTGCATTGGATTGGACGGAGTGAGGGAGTGAAGATTAAGTTCGAGGTTGCTGATACTAGTAGTACGAATAGGATACACGACCACAATTTGGTGAGCGATGTCGCTATGTTTGAAGCTGATTTTGATTCAAACGTTTCTTTAGAATTAGCTCTTCAGCGGGTTCAGCATGTTTCGCACAAGTGGTACTTTTCTCACCTTCATCAGCAAAAAGTATATGCACCTCTGTTGCAGGATTACGTGTTGGTTGGCAGAAGTTTGTGGAATCACATTCTGGAAAAATCCAGAAAAAAATCAGAAGCATTATTTAGATTCTTTGCTTTACCCAAAATACTACCGCTTTTATCTTCTCAAGGAGCAGTGGTAACTCACTCTATTGGCAGGGACACCAAAAAGAATGTTGAGTTTTGGACTCTCCAAGGAGTTGTTGATCAAGTTATAGTGAAAGTGGTTATTCGATCAGTCGATTACCAGCCCAAACAAGTTTACTCTGTAACCTGGAAAGGTGAGATGTTAGAAGTAGATGAAATAAAAAGGGAGCTGTCTCCTGTTTTAAAACAGTGTCAGGGGATGAGTACCCTTCAGCTCCATCGCGAGAATTATAGCACTATCTTGGCTGATTTGTCAAGGATGTGGCAGGAGTATGAGAGTAAAAAATTGGCAGAGCATGATTGTGCAAAGGTAGTTGAGTGTTTCACGACTCGAGTGGACACGGTTTTTGGAGTGACCTTTTTGGCAGTTTCACCAGAGAAATTGGTCGATTGGGGATTGTTGGATAAAATTCCAGTCAAGAATCGCCGGGTGGTCAACGATTACTTGGCTCAAGTGAACAAAAAAACTGAGGAAGAACGCAGAATTGGTGAAAAGGACAAGACAGGTGTGGACACTGGCTTGCGAGCAATCAACCCGGTCAACCAGGACGAAGTACCGATTTATGTGGCGGATTATGTGTTAGCTGGTTATGGAACTGGGGCAGTCATGGGGGTGCCAGCACATGATGAGCGAGATCGATTATTTGCCGTTAAGCATGGGTTGCCGATTAGAAGAGTAATCGATGAAAAAGAATATCAAGTTATAGATCTCTCAGGGGAGAAATACCAAGATCAGTATTATCGTCATGGAGTTAGTAAGAAAAATTCAGATATCAAACTTAAGATTTGGGGAGATAAGAAGCAACTGACTCAGGTAGATAGTGACTACTCTGATTATGATTGGACGCCAATAGATGAGGGTGCTACAGCAAGTTACGGCATCTTAGTTAACTCCGGCGATTTTAATGGTCTGAGTTCTGAAGAGGCACTGAAGAAAATTCCGGTGGCTTTTCCCGAGGCAATGGTGGTGACAACCAACTACAAACTCCGTGATTGGCTAATTAGTCGCCAACGGTATTGGGGGGCACCGATTCCGATTATTTATGATCCAGATGGCCTGCCACACCTGATTGATGATGTCAGCCTGCCATGGACTTTGCCCACTGATGTCGACTTCAAACCGACGGGTGAGTCACCTTTAGTTTCATCGGTTGAGTTTCAACAGCGTACAGAGGAGTATGCAGTTAGTCACTTTGCCAACTTGATTGAAAAAAAAGGCTGGGACAAGTCTGGCCAAGGTTGGCGACCAGAATATGACACCATGGACACTTTCGTGGATTCTTCTTGGTACTACTTGCGGTACGGTGATGCCCGTAACGAGCAGGAGTTTGCCAGTCAAGCCAAGATCGAGCGCTGGTTGCCGGTTGATTTCTACATGATTGGTCCTGAGCATATTGTATTGCACCTGCTCTACTCCAGGTTTTTTACTAAGTTTTTGCGTGACGAAGGCTACTTGAATTTTGATGAGCCGTTTCTCAAGATGCGCCACCAGGGCATGATTTTAGGTCCCGATGGTAAAAAAATGAGTAAAAGTAAGGGTAATGTTATCAATCCTGATGATGTGATCGAGAAGTTTGGGGCAGATACTTTGCGTCTATACGAGATGTTTATGGGACCAATTGAGGCGGATAAGCCTTGGGATGTGCGAGCGGTATCTGGGGTGTATCGGTTCTTGGGGCGACTACATGGGTTGTGTATGACGAGCCTTGAGGGAATATCGACTGGTAAAGGGATAAGTGGTCAATCGAGCCATCAGGACGCGATCCATTACTCGACAGACCAAGAACAACAGAGTCGGGTGGTAGTCAGAAAAGCTTTGCACAACATGATGAAAAAAGTCACGAGTGATATTCCTCAACTCAAATTTAATACCGCTATTGCAGCCATGATGAGTTTTGTGAATGTGTGGGAGGAGTCTGGGGTGGGGGTGAGTGGCTACGACTTGCGTAAGTTGGTGAGAGTGATGGCACCACTGGCACCTTTTTTGGCAGAAGAGTTGTATCAGCAGTTGTTAATAGTTGACGAAAAGGAACGGGCTGGTGGGAGAGCTAGCAAAGCCCAGTTGTTAGTATCTCAGAAAAAGGGTGATAAAGTTGTCAAAACTCAAGTTGGACGTGGGCTACAGTCGGTACACCAACAAGTTTGGCCGAGTTGGGATGAGGAGTTGCTAGTTGAATCAGAGATCAAAATCGTTGTCCAGGTCAATGGTAAGTTGCGAGGAGAGGTATTGGTGCCAGCTGAGATGATTGATGACAAGGAGGAAGTTATTAAGCTAGCCTTAGAGCAGCAAAGTATCAAAAAGTGGATTGATCAAGAAATTATAAAGACTATCTATGTGGTGGGGAAGATTTTAAATTTTGTGGTTGAATGACAGTATTGCTTTCGCACTGTAATACATTTTGATTGCCAATCCACACGAATATGTGTTTTTGCTTAATTAAGATCGTAATTTAACTGTTACGCTGAAATTGGGGGGTAAAAGTATGGGTTTATGTTCGAATGGGTTAGTATACTCAAGGGCATGTGGTGGCAAGGTTTTGACTGGCAAAAACTTTCTCAATCTGGAAAATTAGGTTTTATCATGGCAGGAGTATTGGCTTGTTTGGGTGGAATAATTACACTATCCAGTTTGACGGTGTTGTTTGGCTCGGGACAGATGGGCGTGTTGCTGAGCGCGAGCGGAGGTATGGAGATGGGTAGCGAAATTGTGCTAGCTGAGGAGATGGAGTCAATGGAGTTTGAACAAGCAGGTGTATTGGGGGTTGAAAATAGTGGTCAAGTCGTGGTGGATGTGAGTGGGGCAGTCAAGTCGCCCGGATTATTTGAGCTACCCAGTGGGTCACGACTAGGTAAGGCTGTGGAAGAAGCAGGTGGCTTTGCTCAAGAGGCTAATCTGGCGGCAATCGCTCGTGATCTGAATCTAGCCTCGGTTCTACAAGACGGACAAAAAATATATATACCTTTCCAAAGTGAATCAATAACTCAAGATATTCGTTATGAATCGATGCCGTCAGTTGCGGGTACGCAATCGATTGGGTTGGTGTCAATTAATCGGGCCAGTCAAAGCGAGCTGATGGAATTGGAGGGTATTGGCGAGAAGAGAGCCGAGGCTATTATTGCAGGCCGACCTTATACATCTATTGATCAGTTGGTAAGCGAGGGAGCATTAACGGCTGGAGTACTGGCAAAAATACAGGATTTACTTGCATTGTAGAGGCATAGCAATTGGGTTTTTCATCAATTATTGCTATTAACTAAACATTTTATTATGTAATCACATAATCGCAAATGTATGAAAATGAAGTCAATAGTTATCATTAAAGTAGTAATAGTAGCAATAATATTTTTGCGAATAACGCAACATACAAGAGACGAAGCTACCCAACACCCATTTTATGCTGAAGAGCATGTTATTAGGACAGATGACTTAGTTGATTGTCAGTATCGTAATTTGCGAGTTAACATCATGGTTGACAACTGTCAGCAGTATGAGAGAAACCAAAGCTTATTAGTGACAGGAACAACACCGCCTTGGCTAAAAAAAGACCCAAAATCTATCAAACCAGTGACTGTTCTTGAGATAAGGCAAATCTCAAATGTTCAGGCAGATTGGATTAGTTTCTCCAACAGATTAAATGACTGGCAGGCTAATTTTCGCAACTCGATTATGAGCAGTCTGACTCAAGTCATGCCAGAGGAATATGCCACTTTTACATTATTGTTAGTTTTTGGTGGGAGTTTGAGTGAGTTTGGCCAGGAAACAAAGGAGATCATTGTGGCTTCGGGGTTAGCACACGTAGTGGCGGCCTCAGGTATGAATGTGGCATTTGTGTTGGTTATAGCTGGTTTATGGCGATCTCAACCTCGGTTTTTACAGGTGTTACTGAGCTCAATCTTAGTCATGATCTATGCTTTTTTGGCAGGAGGGGAGCCACCAGTGGTGAGGGCGGCGCTGGGGGCGATACTGCTAGTAGCTGGCAGCCGCATCTGGCTGAAGTCAGCCAACCCCTTATATCTTCTCCTTGCCAGCGCCGCCATACAACTCCTACTTTCTCCAGCTCTGATGGCCTCCATCTCGTTTCAACTTTCCTACGCTGCGAGTTTTGGTATTCTGGCTCTATTTCCTCTGGTAGATTCTCGTTCAATTTTTCGTCCCTTGACTAAACTTCACCTGTGTAGATCTGAAAACAAGACACTAATAACAACAATAACCGCATATATTAGGACTACCTTACTAATTACTATCTGTTGTTGGGTGATGGTGGCGCCATTATTGGCATACAGTTTTGGCACTGTCACTTTGACAACTATCATATCTGGACTACTCACCACTTGGTTGGTGCCCCTTGCCTTTATTTTATCGACCGGCACGATCGTCGTTGGTTGGTTTAGCCAATTATTGCCAGGTATACAACTTGTGCTTGGCGCCCAGGCGCAACTATTAATGTTACTCGAGTCATTCTTTTTTTGGTCAGCTCGTTTGTCGGCTAGTTTTGATAGCTTACAAAAAAATTGGACCCCAGCCTTATGGCAAGTGGTTGTTTGGTATGCAGTCATATTGATTAGCTGGTGGCGACTCACTCTGCGATCGAATGTAGTTACGAAGCCGTTGTTACCCGACTACGATTAAAAAACTGTTTTTTTGTCACCTAGAACCGTCGAGGGTGTCCTGAACTTGCAGCAAAATCCAGAGGATTTCCAGGATCCGCTATCTGGCCTCATGGATTGATAATCCAACTTGGTGAATCCAATATTGTGAATTAAACACCAACAAACCTAGATGGGATGCTGAAACAAATTTAGTATGTCGCAAAAAAGAAAACTTCTGTGCCAAACCACTATCACTTCAAATTTGCCCTATTAATATCCATTTTTTGTCTAACTTACCTATTATGGATAAGTTATGACCACTTATTTGATCGCAATCTACATTTTATCTTTTGTGATGTGGGGCAGGGTGACGCCATTCTGATGCAAATTGGCAACTGGCAAATGCTGGTTGATGGTGGCCCGCCGGGACGAGCTGCTTTGGATTGCTTACATCAACATCTGCCTTGGTGGGATAAAACACTCGAGTATATGGTCGCCACTCATCCTGATGCCGACCACGTTGGCGGTTTAGATGAGGTTTTACGGTCATATAAGGTGCTGAACGTGCTTGTCAATGGGGATAACAAGCAAACTGCCGTTTTTGAGGGCTTTAACCAATTGCTCCAGGCTGAGCGCAAACAAGGAATGAAGCTTACTTCAGTGGCTCAGGGTGACCACTTGCAACCAGTAGAAAATCTGACCATCAATATCCTCTCACCTCGAGAAAGAAAAAGGGTAACAAACCCCCTCAACCAGGCACTATCCGAAAACATGTTACAGGATAAAAAACTGACTAATACCAGTCAAGAAATAGATACAAATGCCCGATCTATAGCACTAAAAGTTGATTATAATCAGGTGAGTGTTTTATTGATGGGAGACCTACCTAAAGAAGGTGAGCAAGCACTTTGTCAATCGGGTTTGCTGGAGAGGGTAGAGATACTAAAAATTGGGCATCACGGGTCAAAAACATCAACTGACCCCTGTTTAATTATGCGGACACTGCCCGAAATTAGCATTGTCTCAGTGGGCAAAAATAACCGATTTGGCCATCCATCTCCAGAGGTAGAAGCTAGATTGCTTTCCTCTGGTAGCCAGATCATGCGCACTGATCAGTTGGGCACGATTGAGTTGGTAACGAACGGACAGCGGGTGAGGGTTGAATGACTGAGGTTAGGTTAACTTCGATCATTCTTGATTGGTCTTGACTTAACTACCAGCTACTGTCTTGACCGCATACTCTTTCATGTTGTCACACATGTGTCAATAGGCAGTTTTGAGTTATTGGGATATTATGTCGTTCTGTTTAGATTGGCTTGATGGTAACCGGTGTTAGGCATAAAGTAGCGTATTTGGAATAATTAGGTATCAGTAAAAGGTAGATACATATTTGCATAGTAGTGTTAAAATACTTGACCAATCAACTAATAAATATACCTAATTTGTGAACAAAAACAATTAGTTTTGTCGTCATTGCAGACTTGCCACTTAACTCATCATGCTGAGCCAGCCTGTCGTCATTGCGGATATGCCAGCCTCGAAGCAATCGGAGATCCGCAATTCCAGCTCACTTTTTTTGTTATCCTGAACCGATGGGTAACACGAGAAGCTCAACACTGACAGGTGTCGCGCAGCTTTCCAAAATATGATTCAAGATCTAATCCAGATCTTGTTCAAGATCTGCGGTCTTGCTTCAGAACCTCTATTTTGATGCACCACTGAATACTTGAGAATCTTGAGAGAGACAATCATTTTTTTGACAAAATTTGTTGCAAGTTGAATCACTGGCGAGCCCCAACCCACCCAGCATTGAGGCAAGTTAGCTTTCCCAACTCAAACTGCTAAAAATCACTTCCCCAGCTCTCAGTTATTTTGCCTAAATCCCAAACCAAACAATACCCAAACTACAAAATATAAAATCAATGAAAATGAACACAAAAATTACATCTGTAGCTACAAAAATTAATGGAAAAATAATAACTGGCAGTAGACAAGTTGTGTTCATGCCGATTCGCACTTACTTCGGCTAGATTAAGTCAGGTATAGTGATATACTGAACCCATGTCAAATTCAGTTCACGACACATTCCGACAGGCCTTTCGCTCAGCCGTACTGCACTTTGAGTTAAATCCCAGCCTACCTATCTCTTTGCACCCACCTACCAATCTGGAGCATGGTGATTTGACGAGTAATATTGCTCTCCTTCAATTTGCGTGGCTTAAGACAAATAGTCGTCAATCTAGTTGGAACTCGCCACGTGACCTGGCGGAAGAGATAGCTTCTTATATCCATGCCGAGTTGCGCACATTCACGCAACTAGCGGAAACGAAGATCTTAGTGGCCGGTGCTGGCTTTATTAATTTGACTTTGCCTCAGTCTCTCTTAAGCCACAAAATGACGGTTTTAGCTAGCGGACAGCCGTTTGAGTTTATTCAACAAAACCAAGGCCAAACTGCTGTCGTGGAGTACTCCTCTCCCAACATTGCCAAACCTTTCACGGTGGGTCATCTGAGATCAACGATCATCGGGGATGCGGTGGCCAATCTGTTGGAGGCGACTGGTTGGGAAGTCTGGCGGGACAATCACTTAGGGGATTGGGGAACGCAGTTTGGGAAGCAAATTTATGCTTTGTTACATCTAGGTGAGGGGAGTAAGTCAGAGAATGGTGGTTTATCACCAGAACAAATCTTGAAAAAAAATATCGCTGTTATCGAAAATTCCGATCAGCCGGTCAAGGTGCTAGTTGATCTTTATGTAGATTTTCATCGAGTGGCTGAGAGTGATTCATCGATTGAAGATGAGGCGCGTCAATGGTTTTCCAAACTGGAACAGGATGACAAGTTAGCTCGAAAGTTATGGCAAAAATGTGTGGATTGGTCGTGGGTGGAGTTTGCACAAATTTATGACAAATTGGGAATTAAGTTTGATGATCGATTTAATCAGGGCAGAGGTTGGGGAGAGGCGTTCTTTGAGGACAAAATGGAGGTGGTGGTGGAGGAGTTACAAAATAAACTGGGTGAGGGCGGATCGAGTCGGTTTGCCGGTTCTTACAAGCAAAGCGAAGGTGCTTGGTTGGTCTTTTTCCCAGATGATGAATTACCTCCACTGATGATCATTAAGGCAGATGGTAGCACCTTATACGCTACCCGTGATTTGGCAACAGACCACCATCGATTGACTACACTGCAGCCAACGCCGGACTTGATTGTCAATGAGGTGGGGGCGGAGCAGACTGAGTATTTTAGACAACTTTTTCGAGTGGAGGAGATGTTGGGTTGGATCAAGCCTGGTCAGCGAATACATGTCAAGCACGGTTTGTATCGCTTCAAAGATAAAAAGATGTCGACCAGGAAGGGAAACGTAATTTGGTTGGAGGACGTTTTGACCGAGGCAAAAAAGCGAGCAGTTGAGTTGAGCATTGTTGACAGTCGTCATTCCGGACTTGCCAGCCTCGAAGCAAGTGGGGATCCGAAATCTCAAAACCTAAATCAAAACACTATCACTTGTCGGTCGCAACCAACCGAAACCTCTCGCTTTGTCTCTATCGCCGCCCTCAAGTGGAACGATTTAAAGCGAAGCGCCTCTCTAAATATAACTTTTGATTGGGATGAAATTCTAACTATGCAAGGCAACTCGGGTCCGTACATGTTGTATAGCGTTGTCAGAGCCGGACACGTGCTAAAAGCCGTCGCTGATGAGTTACAAATAACCACAAAGCAACTTATTGATACATTAATAACTCAGTTAGGGGAGGCGGTTGATGGCAGCTCCCATGCTGAACTTGTTTCAGCATCTCAAAACCCAGAATCGAGCCACATCCTCGATCAGTTATCTCTGTGGTCGGATCAGGAACACCACCTGCTTCGACTCCTCTACCAATACGACGGCGTAGTTTTATCTGCGGCCGGGGAGTTTGCCCCTCATTTACTGTGTACCTACCTGTTTGACCTGGCTCAACGCTTCAACACTTGGTATGCTCAGCAGAAAATTGTGGTTTGGCAGAGCGAAACCTCTCGCTCATCCATCGCCGACCTCGACCCAGTCGCCTTACCTCGCTTACTCCTAAACGCCGCCATTTTGCGAGTCTTGAAAGACGGTTTGGGATTGCTGGGAATTCAAACGGTGGAAGAGATGTAACGAAATCCTGATTACCTATGTCAAAACCAAGTTCCAATCATCGACAGACTAATACGCGGGCTGTTTCCACTAATAAGTCAGATGTTGCTGTGTTCTCTAATCAACTCAAAGACATCCTTGACTACGCCGGTACTGTACCGCCAATTCTCGGAGTAGATGTGGTCAGTTCGAGAGAATTCATGGAAAAAAACTACAGGCGTGTTTAAAATTTCAAAGGTATTTCGGATTTCTAGACAGATTCAAGTACGAACTCACAAGTAAATTTAACTGATGGATTACCATAACCATCGAAAAGAGTAATCGACCATGTTTTTAATAAGCCCGAGTCAGTATATTCATATTTATTAATCCTTCTACCATCGAAATCAGTATTCAGAAAAGGATACCCAAAGTTGTCACTTTCAGTCATGTATCCCTGATCGTTGTAAATATATGTCGATTTCGTATCTAGATTTGGATGTCCGTTCCATCGTATAGTTGAATCACGATCATCAATGTCAATTTGTGATACCACACGTCCTTTGCTATCATATTTAATTTTTCTCCCATCGTGTATTAAGGTCTCATTTGATTCTGGATCGATGCTGCTATAACCAGGCTTATAGTAGACATCATGAACCACACCATCCTTCTTATCTTCTAGTAAATAACCATCCGTAATCAAATCTTCGAAGTTAGTTCTTGGTTTTACAGGACTTGAATACAGCTGGTAGATTTCAGGTGCGTAAATTATAATTTGCTCCTCAAACCTCGAGCGCCAGTGCTCTAAATCAACACCTGCATCTAATTCTTTTATGTGCAATTGAATTTTAGGCTCTGGTAAATTTCGCTCATTTTTCTCAGTTTCTGTGACGCCTACCTGATCTGAAGATAAGTAGGGTGTTTTTTTATTATCGGGTCGATATGACGCAACCCACTCATCTCTGCCACCGGAAAAACCTTGATTTCTGCCAATCCATTCTGAATTAGATTTATCTATCATATTGTTTGTTTGAATTTGTATTAGTGAGATTTTCTTCTTCTTCTTCTTTGTCAAGATAGATTCGTCATGTACAATTGGCAGGTGGAAAAAGATTTGTAGCGATGATGTTGGTGGTGATTCCAAGATCATGAATCGGGATGTAGGATCTTAAGTAAATCATGAATTAAGTTCAGTACTTCCTGCTGAACTCGTCAGTTCAGCATGACATGCAAACAATTATAAGCCATTATTAAGCCATATTAAGCACTATTAAGGCATAGTATCTTTGACCATCTGATCACAAAATATTACTAATCAGTATTAAGTAACATTAAGGTATAGTATGACTACTCCTTCTTTGACCCATTTAAGTCACGGCTTGGAAGTATTAACCATCCCCATGCCCGCCACTCCGTCGGTAACAGTATTGTTGCTTGGCAATACGGGTTCGAGATATGAAGCGCCCGCTCAGTATGGGATTGCTCATTTTTTTGAGCATATGGTTTTTAAAGGCACACTCAAGTACCCAGACCCCCAAACTTTAGCTGTCACTATTGACGCCATTGGAGCTCAGAGTAACGCGTTTACGAGCAAAGAATACACTGGTTACTACATCAAGGCAGCCAGTCGGCATTTGCCGGTTGCCTTGGATGTTTTGACTGACATGCTGATTTGTCCCTTACTCAAGCAGGAGGATATTGATCGCGAGCGAGGGGTGATTATTGAAGAAATCAACATGTACGAAGATACGCCCATGCAAAACATTGGTAACATTTTTGACCAATTGATGTATCGAGGTTCGGGTTTGGAACACGACGTGATTGGCAGTAAGGAAACTGTGTCAACGGTCAACCGAGAAGATTTTATTGCCTTCCTACGACAGTTTTATCATCTTTCCAACTTGACTCTGGTAATTGCTGGAGACGAGAGTGCAGTTGAGTCACTTCGCTTGACTGGGCATCTTGAGCAAATGCTGACTGAAAAATTGCTTAAAGCGACGATGGGAAATGATGAGTTACTTTTACCTAAAGAAAGATTGAGTTCTGAGACTTTACTAGCCAAAGGCGAGCCCGTGATCGGCCAAGACCTCCTCCTTGTCCAAACTAAAACTACCGAGCAAGTCCATTTAATGTTGGGTTGGCCGGGAATTAAGCGGGGTGATAAGCGTCGGTACGCCTTGAGCTTACTGGTGACGGTTTTAGGGGGCAACATGAGCTCACGGCTATTCACGGAGGTCAGGGAGAAGCGAGGTTTGTGTTACTACGTGCATGCCGATGCGGACTACTTTCACAATACCGGCAGTGTGGTAGCGGGTGCGGGTGTGGATCCCAAGCGGGCGCAAGAAGCAATTCGGGTGATCAAGGATGAGTGTTTGGCGGTGAGTGATGGTCGGCGACCAATTGATGGTCAGGAGTTGGAGCACGCTAAAGAGTACAACATTGGTTCTTTGCAGTTGTCACTTGAGGACAGTCGGAGTGTGGCACAGTTTTATGGTATGAGACAGTTACTGAGACGGGAAATTGAAACCCCAGAGCAGGTGATTGAGAGATTGCGAAAGGTGACAGTGGAGGATGTAAACTCTGTGGCCAAAGAGTTGCTAGTTTCTGATCAGACTAGGTTAGCGGTGATTGGTGGTCTCAAGGAGGATGAGGTAAGAGGAGCCTGAAGTTGATGGTCGTTTTGCCAACTCGACCATGTTTGCGTTAAGTAGAAGTGTCCCCTTTTGGGTCAAATTTGACTTGAAAAAGCCTTAATTGTGGCTTATACTAGCCACATGCCAGTAAAAACCACCCAAATCCGCGTTACTTTGCCACTTCAACTAAGTGAGATATTGCTAGCCAAAGCCGATCGTCTGGGTCTTGGATTAGCAACCTACCTCAAACACTTGGCCATTTCTGATGCCCAAGCCAAGGATGATGAGTTTCACTACCCAGGGTACGAAGCGTCGGAGAGATCTCTGATGGCTTTACGCGATGCCTTGAGAGATGAAAATGAAGGAAAGTTGATTCGTGTTAATGATCTTGATGAGTACTTTGACAATTTGTAATTTTTATGCAGATTTTCTTCACTGAAGGACTTAGGCACAAGATTAATGATAATTTTCATCGCAACCGTCGACTGATCGAGAAAGTGGAAAAGCAAACGCAATTATTTTCTCAAAATCCCAATCATCCATCATTACGACTCCACAAACTTACCAATACTTCAGAGGATACATGGAGTATTCCCATAGACAGATCAATCAGAATGCTCTTTTACTATCGGGAAAATAGTGATGAAAAAGTCGCAATCTTTTTTGATCTCGGTTCCCATGACCAGCTTTATCGTAAGAAAAAATAGTGTTCTCGCAAAAATTGTTTTTACAGCAAATCTCCTCCTGCTTGCCAGACTTCGACCGCAATAGTATGATTCCCTTATTACAAACTAACAGTTAATAAGCGACTTGTTGACAGTTGCCAGCAATTCCCAACTCGTCAGCAGTTGCTTATCAAAGGAAACGCTTATGAAAATGCAACGCACCGCCGTGCTTGTCAAACCCGATGGTCTCCAACGAGGCTTAATTGGCGAAATCATTAGTCGCTTTGAACGCAAGGGTTTGAAGTTGATTGGGATCAAGATGGTAAGTATGACCGACGCCCAACTGGCTGAGTGGTATCAAGAGCATGCCGAGAAAAGTTTTTTTGGCGAACTAAAAAGTTTTATGAGCAGTATGCCGGTGATTGCTATGGTTTGGGAGGGTGTGGATGCGGTGACCGTGGTGCGAAAATTAGTTGGTACGACGCTTGGCAGAGAAGCAGAGGCCGGTTCCATCCGAGGTGACTTTGGCATGAGTCAACAGTACAACCTGATTCACGCTTCAGCTAAAATTGAGGACGCTCACCGAGAAGTTGACATCTTGTTTAATGTGGACGAACTCTTTAGCTACTCCGGCGCCATGGAGTGCGTGGTGTATGCGGACTATGAACGGAGGGAGTAGGGGGAGATTTTCTTGACAGAAAGGAGTTTTATGGCAGGAGAAAGTATTTTCTCAAGAGGCGAACCAGTCAGTGGTGATTCTAGAGAAGAAACAGGTTGGGAAAAGCAGTTTTTACTAAGGATTAGGGGTAGAGTAAGGTGTATCATAGAAGGAAATAGACAAAATAGTCTAGAACCAGTCAGTGGCGAACATCCTAATGTTTTTCAGTTACTCCAACAGCTGAATGATGCATCTTCTCTACAAGAGGCGCGAGAATCATTGATAAATTATCGCAGTAAATATGGTGAATATTTTGTGACTCCTAGATTCTTAGATAACAATGGTAATCCAATGAGATATGATGTTAGAGATCTACTATTATTACTTAATCGGTTAATCGAAGGTGAAAATATCCCACTTTCACAAATTCCCAGACCAATTAGAGACTTATATGCTAGACTGGATTCTAGTCCTCTTCATGTTAAAGGAGAAAAAATAGAAAATTATGTTGAGTGTACCGATCAGAGCGGGAAAAGTATTCGTATCCCACTCGAAGTTGTTGAAAGAATTCAATCAGAACAAGGTGTTCAGTTAAGTCGCGGAAGTCGTATTATGTATGGGGAGGGTTATAAAGATTCCTCACTGATTGGATCAGAGCGTAAAGCAATAGATCAAGATAGCATCAGAGATGCAATCATGGTGGGCAGGTATTATTGGATTATTCCTAATCGAGTAAGCGCAGACCGTTGGCCAATCGTAATTAGAGTGACACCAGGCGAATATTCTCAACTGTACGCGGCTTTGCCACAGAGTTTAAGAATCGGACGACCTAATCGGTAACTTTTTTTATCTTCTCACCACCCGGCAGGTGCAAGGCCTTCGTTTCTTTTTATCATTATCTGCTCTTTGGACTTGAAAAGTTACAGGAAACATGACTATGTCGTTTTGAGAGGCGATCAAGTCAATTATCTGCCTCATGAATGTCATGGTACTGGAGGTGTTTAAGAGAAAAACTTCAGGATTATCTCTTTGTC
>JAANMT010001307.1_pt1 | contig 24945 bp, 22 predicted proteins | sample 7279711 | NCBI WGS metagenome assembly JAANMT01 (sample SAMN14094538, study PRJNA606508) | bioreactor metagenome | isolation source: A lab-scale SPAN reactor treating ammonium-rich wastewater day 1 | place: Ireland: Galway | collected 2017-01-16 | reverse complement strand
GGTTCTCCACCCCTCTCGGACGGAACCAGTATGCACCAAGTTCGAATGCAGTTATACTTTGGAAAACATCTCGACCCGAGCTAAGAAGCCCTACTGTAGGCTGCATAGAAGATCCTCCCTCATCATTATCGGCGGCGGAATCATCGATTACCATCACCCCTGCGTTTGCAAATGGAGCTGGCATTAGACTGATTACACCTAAATCTCTTCTTTTTTCGTCTGCAGATACCGTAAACTCAATAATCTTAGTTTCAAAATTCTGCTTTGAAACATTGATCTGGTACTGCCCAGGCTGTAGATCAACAAACTGAAAATAACCAATTTTATCGGCTTTCACATCATCAGTAGACTGTACAAGATCAATCTCTGCGCTCTCAACTGGTTTGCCCTCCTGGTCTTTCACGTACGCATAAACCGTAGTCTGTGCGAAATAGAAGGATGCTGGAAGCAACGTAAACAATGAGATTAAGGATAACTTTTTAATCATAACTAATTATTTAATTCCCTTATGATAGTATATTTTTAAGGGGCAACAAATTTAAACTTAATTTTTATTAAGTTAAAGATATTTAACACTTTATTCTTATAAGAAGGATGATTTATTATTTAAATCCCTAAAATAGAATGCATGACACTAATCAGGTTACTTCGCAAAAAGAATACTGTTAGTTTAAGTGCTTGCTTCCGAAATTATTAGTAATTTTACCCACTTAAAATTTTTATGTATTTCTAATGAAAAAAATTTTTATTACAATCGCGCTGTTTTCAATGGGTCTTGTTTTTTCCCAGAAAGTTCAGGTACAGCGGGCAGCCATTGCCTTTTATAACGTAGAAAACCTTTGGGACACCGTTCCTTCTGCAGATTATATTGATGGTACCAAAGACTTTAAAAACCCGGCTTTCCACCGAAGTGTACCAATCGACTCTTTACAATACCTTGAAACAACCGAAGTTTATAAAGGAGAATGGAGTAATGAACTGCTGGTAGGTAAAAAAGTCGTACGAAATCAAATTCTTGCCGATGACTTTACTGCAAACAGCGGAAAAAACTGGAACGCAGAAAAGTATAACCAGAAAATGGCCAACGTGAGCAAAGTCCTTTCCGAACTCGGAAGACAGTACACGAACGATAATCCGGCGGTAATTGGTTTGGTAGAGGTAGAAAACCGGCAGGTGATTGAAGATCTCATTAAGCAACCTGCACTTGCAAAAAGCAATTACGGAATCATTCATCACAATTCCTATGATGCGCGTGGTGTAGATGTTGGATTAATCTACCAAAAAGGAAGATTTGTGGTAACCGACCATTACGAAAAAGAAATCAAAACCTTCAATGATGACGGCTACCGAAGCTATACCCGTGGAGTTTTAGTCGTAAAAGGTTTATTGGATGGTGAAAAATACGCATTCTTCGTGAATCACTGGCCATCTAGAAGCGGTGGCGAAGCACGCTCCTATCCGAGAAGAGCAGCGGCTGCAGCAGTTCTTAAAACTGAGATGGACAGGTTAAGAGCCGAAGATCCTTCAATTAAATTAGTGGCAATGGGCGACTTTAATGATGATCCGGTAAGCCCAAGTATTAGAAAAGTTTTAGGAGCTGTAGGAGAACCTACCCAACTTAGTGACCAATCGCCGTATTATAACCTGATGAACAAAATGTACAAATCAGGTGTTGCAACACTGGGTTACCGGGACGCTCCGAATCTTTTTGATCAGATGATTGCGTCAAAAAATTTACATTCAACAGAAAAACTTTCAACGGGGTATTCTCTGTTTAAAACTGAGGTTTACGCCCCAGCTTACCTGAAAAACAGTGAAGGACAATGGAAAGGCTATCCGCTGAGATCTTGGGACGGCGACCGCTTCACTAACGGATACAGCGATCACTTCCCTGTATTCACAGTACTACAGCGGGAACACAAATCCAAATAAGTTTTTTTAAATATAGATAAAACCGTAGTTGCTGACTTCGGTTTTATTTTTTCCTACCTTTATATCAAAATAAAAGGATGAAAAAACTTATATATCTAATACTGGCGTTTAGTATATTCGCCTGCGTACCTCAGAATAAGCCTCAGGACAGTTCCGCAAACCCAGAAATTTCGCCTTCGAAGAATGATGACGGCGAGTGGGATCTTCAGGTCATCGATACGCAATATGATTATTTCCTGAATGCGGTTGCTAAACCCATGAGCATGTATTCTGAAAGCTATCTGAAAACAAGAAATACATTTCTCGTGAACGAATGGAACTCGTATTATTATTCAGGAAAATACAGGAACGTAATTGAATCTTCTATTGATTACGATCCTGAGGAAAATTATGGACTGAAATTCGAGTATAAACTGTATCAGGTTTTTGCGTATGTTCAGTGGAAATACGGTCTTCGCATGTCGGGATTGAGCGGTGCAGATATCCGTTAATAAATAAAAATAAGGTTCAGAAATTTCTAAACCTTATTTATTTTAATAATATGAATACTACTTGTTGAATTTTTCTTCCACTTTATCCCAGTTAATGACCTCAAAAAATGAAGAAACATAATCTGGTCTTCTGTTTTGGTAGTTCAGATAATAAGCGTGCTCCCAAACATCAAGTCCCAAAACCGGCGTGCCCTGGCAATCGGAAACCGGCATCAAAGGATTGTCCTGATTTGGTGTAGAGCAAACCGCTGCAGAACCGTCTTCTTTCTTACAAAGCCAAGCCCAGCCAGAACCGAATCTCGTTTTCGCAGCCTCAGAAAAATCTGTCTTGAATTTTTCGAAACCGCCGTACGCTTCAATCGCAGCTTTTACATTTCCTACAGGTTCTTTGCTACCGCCTGGAGTTAAAATCTCCCAGAAAAGCGTGTGGTTATAATGTCCGCCGCCGTTATTTCTAACTGCAGGTTTATCGGTTCCTGTTTTGCAGATTTCTTCGATGGTTTTTCCTTCCAGTTCAGTTCCTGCAATGGCTTTGTTTAAGTTATCGATGTATGCCTGATGGTGTTTCGTGTGGTGAATTTCCATTGTTCTTGCATCAATGGTCGGTTCAAGCGCGTCGTACGCGTAGCCCAATTGTGGTAATTCGAATGCCATAATTTTTTAATATTTAAAGTTAATACCCAAATTTAGTCATTATGTAGGGCAGGTCCAAACCTCGTACATTACTTTAATAAATCTTTAACATCGGCGGAAACAAAAAAACCGCCCTTTTCGGAGCGGTTTTATTATAGCAGTAATAATAAATTACCTGTTCATACTCATCAGAAACTCTTCGTTATTTAAAGTTCCTTTGATGCTTTTGTTTACAAATTCCATGGCTTCTACTGGATTCATGTCTGCAAGATACTTTCTTAAAATCCACATTCTCTGCTGGGTAGTTTCATCTAGAAGAAGATCATCCCTTCTCGTACTTGAAGAAACAAGATCAATAGCAGGGTAAATTCGCTTGTTGGCGATTTTTCTGTCGAGCTGAAGCTCCATATTTCCGGTTCCTTTGAATTCTTCGAAAATAACTTCATCCATTTTAGAACCTGTATCGATTAATGCTGTTGCAATGATGGTTAAAGAACCGCCGCCTTCAATATTTCTTGCCGCACCGAAGAATCTTTTCGGTTTGTGAAGTGCATTGGCATCAACACCTCCGGAAAGAATTTTTCCTGAAGCTGGAGTTACCGTATTGTAAGCTCTTGCCAAACGCGTAATTGAATCCAGTAAAATCACTACATCATGACCGCATTCTACCATTCTTTGTGCTTTTGAAAGTACAAGATTGGCGACTTTTACGTGTTTATCAGCAGGTTCATCAAAAGTTGAGGCAATTACTTCTGCATTTACGCTTCTTTCCATATCAGTCACCTCTTCCGGTCTTTCATCGATGAGCAAAATCATCATATAAGCTTCTGGGTGGTTTTCGGAAATGGAATTTGCAATGTCTTTAAGCAACATCGTTTTACCCGTTTTAGGCTGGGCAACAATCATTGCACGCTGCCCTTTTCCTATCGGAGTGAAGAGATCAACAATTCTTGTAGAAAGTGTAGAGTTTTTCCCTGTTAAATTGAATTTTTCTTCAGGGAACAACGGCGTAAGGAATTCGAATGCAACGCGGTCTTTAATGAATTCTAAATCGCGGCCGTTAACTTCTGTTGGTTTCAGTAAGGAGAAATATTTCTCGCCTTCTTTAGGCAAACGCACAATTCCGCGAACGGTATCTCCGGTTTTCAGACCGTAATTTCTAATCTGGTTGGTAGAAACATACACGTCATCGGGCGAAGAAATGTAGGAAAAATCTGAGGAACGCAGGAATCCATAGTTATCCGGAAGAATCTCGAGAACACCCTCAATCGTTACTAATCCATCGAAATTAAAGTCTTTTTTAGAGTTTTCTTCCTGATTTTCAGAATTTTGCTGATTGCGGTTCTGATTTGGATTTTGATTTGGGTTTTTATTCTGATTTTTCTGATTCGGGTGCTGAGGCCTGTTTTGATTTGGGTTTTTATTTCCGTTGCTATTGCCGTTTCCGTTGCCATTTCCGTTTTGATTAGGGTTCTGGTTTGGATTCTGATTCTGGTTAGGATTCTGATTTTTGGGTTGCTCTGGTTTTGTTTCAGTTTCTACCGCAGCTTCTGCAACTACAGCTTCAGTTGAAGCCTCCTCTTTCGGAGCGGCAACACGCTGTCTTTTTTTCTTTTGCGGATTCCGGTTGTTATCGGAATCTTTATTGGCTTCAACGGGAGCGGATTCCTGAAGTTCAGAAGGTTTTTCCTGAGTAGTCTCGGCGGGTGTTTCTGCTTTTTCAAACGGAATTTCTACAGAAACTTCAGCGGGTTTCTCCACTTTCTTTTTGGCAGCAGGTTTCTTTGCAGCCGGTTTTTTAGGTGCAGGAGCTGGTTTTTCTTCTGTATTCATGGTAGTTTCAGTGGCGTTGAAGTAATCTTTTGCAATTTTGGTATTGGAAGCCTGAAAATCAAGGATTGCAAAGATTTTATCATTATCCGTGCTGTTTTTAGCAAGTTTAACGCCTAAATCCTTCGTGATTTTAGTCAACTCCGATTCGGATTTTGACCGTAACGTTTCAATGTTGAACATAAATTGTTATGTGAAAAAGTATGTTATAAGTAAGTGTAAGTAAGAAAGTTAAGTCGGGCGACTTTCTTTATAAGGTCATTTGTACGGCAAATCTACGTTAATTTTTTATTTATGCAAAAAATTATTGTTATTTTTGCACCTCATACTCAATACGATGCTGCAAAGAATACAGACTGTTTGGATTTTTCTGGCGATTTTAGGTGCGATTTTTCTGTTCGTCACCGGTCAGGATTTTTCCGTTTTCGGACCCATTCCATTTATTTCTGTAGTCTGTGTAGGTTTAGTGCTTGTAGGATTCATCAGCATTTTGAGTTATAAAGACCGTAAAAGACAGATTCTGCTGAATAACATCAGCATTTTTATAAACGCTTTGTTGCTCGGTTTATTGGCGTATTGGCTACTCAGTTTATCTGGAGGAATTAATTTTCCTGAGAAAGGTATTGAGCCGATTTTCCCGTTGCTTTCGATAATCTGTTTGTTAATTGCAAACACTTATATCAGAAAAGACGAGAGGCTCGTGAAATCTGTAGACAGACTCCGCTAAACTCACAACGATTTTTTTTGAGTTAAACAGCTCCGCTTTTGGGGCTGTTTTTTTTTCGCCCACTTAAATATTATCTTTATCAAAAAATTACTAATGAAGAATCACTATTTGCTTTTTGCACTCGTATTTTCAACAGTCTGCTATGCACAGGAGGTTTCTAAAGACCGCATTTTTACGGTGCTCTCAGCTCTGGCTTCGGATAATATGAAAGGCCGTGAAATCGGAACTCCACAAAACGACTCCGCCGCAGTGTATATTGCGCAACGCTTCAAGGAAAATAATCTCGGATATTGCGCCGGAGACTCTTATCTAATTCCTTTTGAATACAAAGGAAAAGTTGCGTATAATGTCTGCGGGATACAAAAAGGTAAATCTGACCAAATTTTAGCGTACTCCGCCCACTTCGATCATATCGGTTCCACCGAAAAAAGTGGCGATAATATATATAACGGAGCCGACGATAATGCCAGTGGCGTAACTTTAATGATCGGACTGTCAGATTACTTTAAAACTACAGACCCTGCTTTTTCAATGATGTACATGGCTTTCAATGGTGAAGAAAAAGGGATGAAAGGATCAAAAGCGATCGCTGAAAACCCTCTTTTAACAGAAAAACACGCCAAAATTTCTGCATTATTTAATTTTGAAATGGTGGCCACGGTATCGCAATTCGGCCCCAATGCTATCTATATGACCGGTGCTGAATTTTCTGATTTGGACGAATTGCTGAATACCAATGCCGCAACCGGGCTTAAAGTTCACCCCGATCCATATATTGGTCAGCAGCTTTTTTACCGTTCGGATAACGTAAGTTTTGTTAAAAAGAAAATCATCGCCCATTCGTTTTCAACCGTGGACATGAATGTTGCAAAACATTACCATCAGCTCAATGACGATATTAATGTAGTGAATTTTGATAATCTTACCGCGCTTATAAACAGTTTTGGAAGAACCTTCCAAAAACTCACTACGGAAAACTTTACACCCAAATACAACGATAAAGTAAGCTTTAAGTAATAGAAGCAACCAATCAAAAAATCCGTAATTTTGCCCACTAAATTTCCTGAATGAAACCATTACAACGCATTCTCTCCTTTGCCAAACCTCATCAGAAATACCTTTTCGGAAGCATGTTTTTCAACATCATGTATTCTGTTCTCAATATATTTTCGGTGGCTACAATGCTTCCCATTCTGGGATTGATGTTCGGAACGGTAGATAAAGTCGACACTACAAAACCACCGGTAAACTCCGGCCGTCTGGTCGATTTTTTCGCGTATGCTAAAGACTGGGCTTATTATACGATTCAGAAAAATATCGACACTTACGGAACGGTAAAAGTTCTCGCAATCTTGTGCGCGGTAACCGCTGTTGCATTTTTGCTTCGGAATATCTTCAGATATCTTGGCGCCTATCTTTTGGTAAATTACCGTGTAGGCATTACCAAAGATTTAAGGACTGCGATGTACAACAAATTCCTGAAACTGCCGGTTTCTTTCTTTACTGAGAAGCGCAAGGGAGATATGATGAGCCGGATTTCCAACGATATCGGTGGCGTTGAAAGCGGAATTATGGGAAGTCTGGTAGATGTGATTAACTCGCCTTTCATGATTATTTCATCGCTGATTACGCTGTTTATTCTTTCACCTAATCTTACCCTGTTTTCACTGCTTGTATTTCCTCTAATGGGCGGTTTGATTGCCTGGGTCGGAAAAAGCCTGAAAAGACAGGCTACCGCAGCACAGGAAGAACTCGGAAACCTCTTTTCACTGGTTGATGAAACTTTAAAATCTTCGAAAGTCATTAAAATCTTCAATGCAGACAAAATACTGAAGACCAGATTTAATACCACCACAGATAACTGGAAAAAATATGCGATCGGAATGAGCCGCCGCCGTGAACTTGCCTCTCCGATGAGCGAATTTTTAGGTTCCGTCACCATTTTGATCATTACGTGGTTTGCAGGCGTTCAGATTTTAAATGAGCAGACGATGGAACCGGAAACATTTCTAGTTTTTATCGGGATGTTTTTCCAGATTCTGGATCCTGCGAAGAAATTATCCAGTGCGATTTCAAATATTCAGGGCGGAATGGCGAGTTTGGACCGGGTTTCAGAAGTTTTAGATTATGATCTGAAGGTGGAAGAAATCGAAAATCCAGTTGCTATTTCTACTTTAAAAGATAAAATTGAATTTAAAAATATTGGTTTTTATTACGATAAAGACAATGTAATTCTCAAAAATTTCAACCTTACAATTCCTAAAGGTAAAACGGTGGCGCTTGTAGGTCAGTCAGGTTCAGGGAAAACGACCATTGCAAATTTACTTGCCCGTTTTTATGATATTTCTGAAGGAGAAATCCTAGTTGACGGCGTAAACATCAAAGATTTAAAACTGGACGATTACCGAAATCTTTTAGGAATGGTAACCCAGGAATCCGTACTTTTCAATGATTCAGTTTTCAACAACATCCTCATGGGAAAGCCCAACGCAACCGAAGAGGAAGTGATGGCTGCCGCGAAAATTGCCAATGCGCATGAGTTTATTGAAGGTCTTCCGGAAAAATATTACACCAATATTGGCGACGACGGAAACAAACTTTCCGGCGGCCAAAAACAAAGGGTTTCTATTGCCAGAGCCGTTCTGAAAAATCCGCCAGTCATGATTCTGGATGAAGCGACTTCCGCCCTGGATACTGAATCTGAAAGATTCGTGCAGGACGCGTTGGAAAAAATGATGCAGAACAGAACGTCTCTCGTTATCGCTCACAGACTCTCCACCATCCAAAAGGCCGACTGGATCGTTGTGATGGAACGCGGAAGCATTGTAGAGCAAGGGACGCACAATGAACTGATGAACAATAACAATGTATACAGAAGACTCGTGGAACTGCAGAATTTTGGGTAAAATTTAACTATGAAAAAACTTTTGTTAATACTTAGTGTCCTGATTTTTGGGCTTACTTTTTCGCAGGAAAATCAGAAAGATTCCAGCGCGATGTCCGGACGAGCGCCGGAATTTCAAGAGGGTGGTGTTCAAAATTTTCGTCAGTTAATTGCTAAGAACTTTCGTGCAAAAAAAGTGAAAGGAAAAGGAAAAGAATCGTGTGTACTAAAATTTGTAGTTGAGACAGATGGATCTATCACAAATGTTACTGCAATTGGGGACAATGAAAGTTTCAACAAAGAAGCAATCCGCGCAATTTCTCTCATAAAAACAAAATGGTCTCCAGCCAAAATAAATGGTGTCCCAGTTCGGTACCGGTTTAGAGTCCCACTGAATTTTGTTTTCGAGTAATTGTTTTTAATAGTTGACCTAATTAAAAGCAGCTGGATCAGAGTATGCAATTCCCAGTTCAGTTCAATATCAAATTAAATTCATCACTTCCCAATCATCTTCTTAATCGAATTCAGCTTCATTAAAGCTTCTATCGGCGTCAAAGTATTGATGTCGATTTTTGTGAGTTCTTCACGGATATTTTCCAGAACCGGATCGTCTAACTGAAAAAATGACAACTGCATATTTTCATCCGTAATCGCTTTGGCAGAATCTTTAGATCCGCTTTGCGAACGGCTTTTTTCCAGTGTTTTTAAAACTTCATTGGCGCGGTTCACCACTTTTGAAGGCATTCCTGCAAGTTTCGCCACATGAATCCCGAAACTGTGTTCGCTACCGCCGGGAAGAAGTTTTCTCATGAAAATAATATTTCCTTTATTCTCCTGAATGGAAACGTGGAAATTCTTGATTCTCTCGAAATTTACCGTCATTTCGTTCAGTTCATGATAATGCGTTGCGAACAGGGTTTTAGCCTGAGTTGGGTGTTGATGCAAGTATTCCGCAATCGCCCACGCAATCGAAACTCCGTCGTAAGTAGAAGTTCCGCGCCCGATTTCGTCCAGAAGAATTAAACTTCTGTCGGAAATATTATTGAGAATATTCGCCGCTTCATTCATTTCCACCATAAAAGTAGATTCGCCGGCAGAAATATTATCTGTCGCGCCGACTCTCGTGAAAATCTTATCCAAAACTCCGATTTCCGCGTGTTTTGCAGGAACAAAACTTCCGATCTGTGCCATTAAACAGATAATCGCAGTTTGTCTTAAAATCGCCGATTTACCCGCCATATTCGGTCCGGTCACCATAATGATCTGCTGTGAATCTTTATCCAGAAACAGATCGTTCGGAATATACTTTTCGCCGAGCGGTAGCGCGTTTTCAATAATTGGGTGGCGTGCTTCTTTTAAATTGATTTCAAAAGAATCATTTAGAATCGGTCTCGTATAACTTTCCGAGACAGCAAGTTCTGATAAACCAACGCCGCAGTCGAGTTCAGCAATTATTTTTGAATTTCCCTGAATCGCATCAATATAAACCATGACATTATCGCAGACTTTGCGGTAAAGTTCGTGCTCTATTTTCGAGATTTTTTCTTCTGCACCAAGGATCTGTTCTTCGTATTCCTTCAGCTCTTCAGTAATATATCTTTCGGCATTTACCAAAGTCTGTTTTCTGATCCAGTCGCCCGGAACTTTGTCTTTATGCGTGTTACGGACTTCAATAAAGTATCCGAAAACACCGTTGAAACTTATTTTTAAACTTGAAATTCCGGTTCTTTCAATCTCGCGTTCGCACATCTCGTCCAGGAAGTTTTTCCCTTTGCTTTGCAAACCGCGGAGATGATCCAGATCTTCCGAAATTCCGCTTTTAATCACATTTCCTTTCGAAATATTTACAGGAAGTTCTTCATTCAGGTAATTCTGTAGATACTGAATGAGTTCTTCAAGATTATTCAACGGTTCTATCCAGGCCAAAACTTCCGCAAAAGGATGAAGAAAATTTTTAATCTGATGAATATTAATTAAACTTTGGCGGAGATAACCTACTTCTTTCGGACAGATTTTCTCTGAAGCCAGTTTTCCCATCAGACGGTCAAGATCTGAGATGGATTTCAGTAACTGCTGAATTTCATATTTTAACTGATCTTCTTTGTTGAAGAATTCAATTAAATTTAATCTTCGGTTAATTTCATCAACTGATTTTAAAGGCAGAATCAGTCTTCTTCTGAGCAGTCTTCCGCCCATCGGCGTTGAAGTTTTATCGATGATATCGAGCAAAGATTTCCCTTGCGGATTACTTGGATATACGATTTCGAGGTTTCTCAGCGTAAAATTATCCATCATCAGATAATCGTCCTGAGGAATGACCTGAATTTTCGTAATATGCTGCAAAAGTGCGTGATGGGTATCTTCTACCAAATAAGCAAAAATAGATCCGGCGGCGATAATTCCGAGTTTAAATTCTTCAATTCCGAAACCTTTCAATGAATTGGTTTTGAAATGACCGGTGAGTTTTTCGTAAGCATAATTGTACTGAAAAGCCCAATCTTCCAGCTTAAATGAATTTTTATTTTTGAGCTGAGAAGGAAGTTCCGTTGATCTTTGATAAATAATTTCGCTGGGATCGAAAGTGTGAACGATATGCAACAATTTCTCCAAATTCCCTTCAGATACCAGAAATTCTCCGGTGGAAACATCTACCAAACCGATTCCGTATTTTTCTTTTTCTTTATGTACAGAAAGCAAAAAATTATTCTTTTTCGAGGTTAAAACCTGCTCATTGAAAGTAACTCCGGGAGTGACAAGCTCAGTAACGCCGCGTTTAACAATACCTTTCACGGATTTGGGATCTTCCAATTGGTCGCAAATCGCAACGCGAAGTCCGGCTCTCACGAGTTTTGGCAAATAAGAATCCACGGAATGATGCGGAAAACCGGCAAGTTCGATATGACCTTCGCCATTGGCTCTTTTGGTGAGCACAATCCCTAAAATCTGGGAAGTTCTGATGGCATCGGTACCAAAAGTTTCGTAGAAATCCCCAACGCGAAACAGCAAAAGCGCATCAGGATACTTCGCCTTGATGGTGTTGTACTGCGTCATTAAGGGAGTTTCTTTCTTTGCCACGGGAATATTTTAGGAATGTGAAATTAACGATAAGAGTTTTAAAAAACTTACTTTTGGCAAAAATACGAAAATGTCATCCACCAAGAAACTGAAACTCGAAGAATTAGGGCGAATCGATGTAGAAACCTTCAAACAAACCGAAAAAATTCCTTTGGTCGTGGTTTTGGATAATGTGCGCAGCATGCATAATGTGGGCGCGGTTTTCAGAACGGCGGACGCTTTTATTGTGGAGAAAATTATTCTGTGCGGAATCACGCCGCAACCGCCTCACCGCGAAATTCATAAAGCTGCGCTTGGCGCGACAGAAAGTGTGGACTGGATTTATGAGAAAAGCATTTCGGCAGCACTGGAGAATCTTAAACAAGAAAACTATCAGATTGTCGGTATTGAGCAGACTTCCAATTCAGAAATCATAACTGACTATGAAATTAACAAAGACCAGAAATACGCTTTAGTTCTCGGTAACGAGGTTGACGGCTTAAGTGATGAAGCGCTGTATCTTTACGACACTTTCCTTGAAATTCCCCAATTGGGAACAAAACACTCGCTGAATGTTTCGGTTTGCGGAGGAATTGTGATGTGGGAATTCTTTAAAAATCTGAAATAGCTATTCCAGATTTTTAATCTTCAGCAGGTTCCATTTTCCGTTATAATGTTTGAAAAGACAGATTTTATCTACCAAGAATGAATCTTCAAAGGTTTTTGACTGATATTCTTCCCAGGCTTTCTGAAAGTTTTCAAAAGTTAGATCACGGTAAGCGACGGTTAAATGAGGATTAAGTTTTGCGTAAGAATGAAAATTCATTTTTGGCTGAATCTCATCAAATAATTTCTGAAGTTCTTCCTTATTTTCAGGTTTGATAAAAATAACAGGATTGTTTTTGTTGGGAAAACACCCGAAATCTTTAAGATTAACATTGAAAGGAGTTGTTTTCAAATTCATTTCAGAAAAATTTCCCACCAGAACATCTTCTTTGCTTTCCTCAAAAGAGAAAGGTTTAATTAAGGTTATGTGAGGAAAATTTTTGAACGATTTTACAGAATCAAACCTATTAGCAAAATCTCTGCTTAAATTTCTGGCTTTTTGGCGGAGCTCTTGGGGCGGAACAGCCGCTGCGAAATACAAACTCATAATCGTAATCTTCGGTTAAACAATTAACTATCTAAAATTACAACGAAAAACCGCCTGAAAAATTTCAGACGGTTTCAATATTTTCTTAATTTAAATCACTATTTAGTTATCTCCAACCGCCGCCAAGCGCCTGATAAAGCTCTACCCCGGCTTTCATTTTGGCATATTCTGCATTGGAAATATTAAGTTCAGCATTCAGGGAATTTACTGAAGCATTTAACACTTCCAGATAATTCGCCATCCCGTAATTCACCAGTTCCTGAGAAAATTCCACTGATTTTTGGTAAGCGGTAAGTTCTTTTCTTTTCAAATCGATAAAACTGTCCTGGGATTCATAAACTTTCAAAGCATCAGAAACTTCTCTTCCTGCTGTAAGAAGGGTTTTACGGAAATTAAGATACGCTCTTTCTCTGTTGGCTAAACTTACTTCGTAATTGGTTCGGATCTGTCTTTTATTTAGAACCGGTTGCACCAAACCTGCTACCACATTGGCAAAAAGTGAATTCACGCTGAACAGGTGATCAATATCCAGACTCTGTATCCCACCGCCGCCGTTAATCCTTAAGCTTGGATAGAACTGTGCTTTCGCAGCGTTGGTGAGTTCAAAAGCGGACATTAATCCGTATTCAGCAGCCATCACATCAGCTCTGTTGGAAAGCAGATTTGCAGAAAACCCTAGTTTATAATCAGCCGGCATCTGTTGCTGGCTAAGTGTTGCCCGCTCGATTTGTTGCGAAGGAACACCCATTAAAAGGCTCATTGCATTTTCCAGGAGCGCTATCTGAACATCGGTATTAATCAGCAGTGATTCTGCATTGAAAACTAATGCTTCACTCTGCTGAACAGCAACTTCGGTCAATGTTCCGGCATCCTTTAAGGCTTTTGTTGTTTCAAGATTTTTCCTGCGAAGAGCGATGGTTTCACTGATGATTCTCTTCTGCTCATCAAAAGTTAAAAGCTGATAATAGCCGGACGCAATGGCTGCTACTAAATCAGTTTTTACCGCTTTGTGCGCGGCAACCGTTCCTAAATACTGTGCTAGCTGAGCTTTTTCCTCAGAATTCATTTTTCCCCAGATATCTGCTTCCCAGGAAATATCACCGCTTAGGTCAAAAAGGTTGTTATACCTTCTGTTACCCGAAAGCTGACCAAGCTGAGTATTCAAAGACTGAGTCTGAAAAGTATAAGACGGACCAACAGAAAGTGTTGGCTGATAAGCAGCTTTACTCTGTTTTAAATAAGATTCCGCTGAAGCGATATTCTGCAGCGCAATTCTTATATCCAGATTATTTTCAAGTCCTTTCGTAACATGTTTCTGGAGCACAGGATCAGTAAAAATCTCACGCCAGGATACAGTAGCAATACTTGCAGAATCCTTCGGAAGAAGATCTGTCCTGAAAAGATTTTCATTCACTTCATTGGGCCTTTCATACGTTTGCCGCGCCGTACAGGAGGAAAGCACTGCTAACGTAAGGAGCGACAGTAATAAAGTTTTTATATTGAAATGTTTTCTCATTTTTAAAATTTTAATCAGTGTGGGAAATTATTCTGCCAGATTAATTTTTTTCGATTTAACCGGAGTGATCTTTTCCTGTAACCACTGGAAAATCACATACAGAACAGGAATCGCTACCAGCCCGAAAAACGTTCCGATAAGAAGACCTGCTGCTGCTCCGGTCCCGATAGATCGGTTTCCTACAGAGCCAATACCCGAGGCAAAAACCAATGGAAGCATCCCGAAAATAAACGCGAAAGAAGTCATTAGAATCGGTCTTAATCTCGCCTTAGCGGCGTTAATGGCAGACATGGCCAAAGTTTCACCGTGATTTCTCCGCTGTATGGCAAATTCTACAATAAGAATGGCGTTCTTGGCTAAAAGTCCGACAAGCATAATTAAAGCAATCTGGAAATAGATATTATTTTCCAGACCTGCAATTCTCTGCCCGAAATAAGCACCTGCAACTCCCAAAGGAAGGGAAATAATAACTGCTAAAGGAAGCAGGAAACTTTCATACTGTGCCGCGAGGATGAAATAGACAAATACCAAACTCAGTAAGAAGATAATCGCTGTCTGTGAACCTGAACTCAATTCCTCTTTCGAAAGACCGGTAAATTCAACCACATAATCTGCCGGAAGTTTTTCCGCGGCAACTTCCTGTACTGCACGAATTGCATCACCGGTTGAAAATCCAGGATTGTTCGATCCTGAAATCGAAATCGATGTAAACAGGTTATATCTTTCCACAGATTTTGGCCCGAAGGTCTTCTCCATCGTTACAAACTGCGAGATGGGTGCCATTTGGCCTGAAGCAGTCTTTACAAAAATACTGCTGAGATCCGATGGCTCGTTTCGGGAATCAGGAAATGCCTGAACCATTACCCGGAACTGCTTTCCATATTTGGTGAAATCGGCAGCATAAACGCCTCCAACATATCCCTGCATCGCACTTAGTATATCTGAAACCGAAACTCCGGTTTCTTTTGCTCGCGGAACATCAATAACCATTTCGTACTGCGGATAATTCGTGTTGAAAGAAGTTTGCGCGAACTGAACTTCCGGTCTTTCCATCAAAGCTCCCAGATATTCTTTTGCAACGCCATCAAGCTGGCTTAAACTGCCGCCTGATTTATCGAGCAATACTGCGGAAAAACCATCACTGGAACCAAATCCCGGAATACTTGGCGGGGAGAAAAATACAATTTTCGCGTCAGGATATTTGCCTGCGAGTCCGAAAAGCTTTTTGGTAATCGCTTCAACCGACTGATCATCATCTTTTGCTCGTTCACCAAACGATTTCAGTCGCACAAAAGCCTGCCCAGCGTTAGAACCGCTTCCTGACATAAATCCTCGGCTTGCGGTAAAGGTAACGTTGGCAACGCCTGGTATTTTCCGGGCTTCTTCCTGCAAATCTTTTAAAACGTTATAAGTCCTTTCCATAGAGGATCCCGGCGGGAGTGCCACATCGGTAAAGATAATTCCACGGTCTTCTTTAGGTACGAAGCCTGAAGGCATTGTGGCATTTGACCACCAGAAAAACAATCCTCCAACAGCAAAAATGATCAGCGTTACCCATTTATGTCTCAAAAGGAAAACGAAAAGTCTTCCGTACCGGTCTGTACCGCTTTTAAATGCTGCGTTGAATTTGTAGAAAAACTTCTGCAGGAAGTTCATAGAAGCATATTCTTTATGATGCGCAGGATTGGGTTTCAAAAACAGGGAACATAAAACCGGACTGAGCGTCAATGCATTAACCGCAGAGATTAAAATGGCAACGATCAGCGTAATCCCAAACTGTTGGTAAAAAACTCCTGTAGGCCCTGTTATGAAGGTTACCGGAATGAATACTGCAGACATTACCAATGTGATTGAGATAATCGCACCGGTAATCTCATCCATCGCACTTACGGTCGCCTTTTTGGCGTCTGTAAATCCGTGTTCCATTTTTGCATGAACCGCCTCGACGACCACAATAGCATCATCGACCACAATTCCAATTGCGAGAACCAATGCGAAAAGCGTTAAAAGGTTTAATGAATACCCAAATAGATTCAGAAAGAAAAAAGTTCCAACGATAGAAACGGGAACCGCAATCGCCGGAATTAAGGTAGAACGGAAATCCTGAAGGAACAAATATACCACCAAAAATACGAGTACAAATGCTTCGAGTAAGGTGGTTACTACTTTTCCGATTGAGGCTTCCAGAAAGTCATTGGTATCAAAATTAATCGTGTAACCCACATCTTTCGGTAAGGTTTTCTCGTTTTCTTCCAGGAATATTTTGATGTCTTTAATAATCTGCTGTGCGTTGGATCCCGGCGTTTGGAAAATCCCCATACTTACGGAACGGCGGCCGTTATTTTCCCCGATCGAGCTGTAAGACTGCGCATCCAGTTTAATCTCAGCAACGTCTTTCAGTTTTAAAAACTGCCCGTTTCCAAGGGATTTAAGGATGATATCTCCGTAATCATTGGCAACATTAAATTTCCCTTTGTACGTGATCACATATTCGAAAGCGCTTCCGCTGTTCTGTCCTAGCTGACCCGCAGCAGCTTCACGCGACTGTTCATTGATTGCTGCAGTAACATCTGAAGGTTCTAAACCGTACGCCGCCATTTTTGCCGGATCGATCCAGACTCTCATCGAGAAATTTTTTCCTCCGAATGCCTGCGCATCACCCACACCGTTTACCCTTTTCAGTTCCGGGATGACATTGATATTTAAATAGTTCTGAAGCCAGACTTCGTCCAAATCTTTATTCGCCGTGTAAAAAGACAGGAACATCAGGGCACTTGTACGCTGTTTCTGTACCGTAACTCCGGAACGCGTAACATCTGCCGGCAAAAGCGGAATCGCACGCTGAACTTTATTCTGAACCTCAACCGCCGCAATATCAGGGTTTACGCCCTGCTTAAAGAAAATCTGAATATTTGCTGAACCGTTATTGCTGGCTGAAGAAGAAATATAATCCATTCCCTCTACCCCGTTTACCTGTTCTTCAATTGGAATTACCACGCTGTTCATCACGGTTTCGGCACTCGCACCGGTATAGTTGGCAGAAATACTTACCGTGGGTGGGGCAATATCTGGGTATTGTGTTACAGGTAGTGCCTGAAGACCCAAAACCCCGAGAATTACAATAAGGATGGAGACGACACTCGCAAGAACCGGTCTGTTTATGAAATGTTTTACCATTAGAAAATCGGTTTTATAGCGTTAACGATCTCGTCGAAATTTGCGGGTTTTGATTTTACCGCAGTCCCGGGTTTTAAAGCACCGACTCCCTGAGCGACAATTTTTTCTCCTTTTTTAATCCCGTCTTTTACTACGACCAGATTATTCACCCGGTCCGTAACACCAATCAAGACATTTCTGGCGGTATCTTTTTCAACTTTAAAGACGTAAACCAGTCCCTGTTGCTCGAAAGTTGCACTTTCCGGAACTATTAATGCCTTGTCATATAATTTCGGAACCTTAACCGTTCCGCTGTTTCCGTTGCTCAGGAGTTTGGCTGCATTCGGGAAAGAAACCCGGAACTGGATTGTTCCTGTCTGCGGATCGATTTGACCTGTAACTGCTTCTATTTTTCCTTTTTCGCCATACATGCTTCCGTTGGCGAGTTCAAGTTCTACCATCGGCATATTTCTTAACTTTTCGGGAACTGTTGCGCCGTAGGCATTCTCCAGAAAATCCAGATATTCTCTTTCGTTCATAGAAAAGTAAGCGAAAATACCGCTGGTATCTGATACCGTCGTTAATGGAGTGGGATCGCCTGGACCGACTAGACTTCCTACTCTGAAAGGAAGTTTACCAAGAATTCCTGAAATAGGAGCACGGATTACTGAGTAATCGATATTGGCCTGAACTCCTTTATAATTTGCGGAAGCCTGAGATACGCCCGCGACAGCCTGCTGTTGGGCAGCTTTCGCCTGTGCAAGTTGAGCCTGCGCGCGCGATAAGTTTGCTTTCGCGGTTTCCAACTGTACTGGGCTGATGATATTTTTCTGAACCAGTGGAATAAGTTTGTTCACCTCAACCTGAGACGCGTTCACCGCTGCCTGCGCAGCACTTACATTTGCCTTGGCTGCAGAAACTCCAGACTGTGCTGCACCAATTCCGGCGCGCGCGGCATCTGCTGATTCGTTAAGTGTATTGGTTTCCAGTCTGAAAAGCGGCTGACCTTTGGTCACATACTGACCTTCGTCAACCAGAACCTGAGTAATGTATCCCTGGATTTTTGCACGAACATCATTATTTACACGGCCCTGAATAGATGCCGGAAATGACTGATATCCGGTTACATTTCTTTCCTGCACTTCAACTACAGGAACTTCTTTGGGTCCTTCCTGCTTTTTTTCTTCTTTCTTTTTACATGAAAGCACTGACAGTAAAGACAGGGAAATAATGATTAATTTATTTTTCATACTTAAATTTTATGGAGAGTTTCTTCGATATTTTTAATATTTCTGTTTAAAAGCGTTCTGTAAATTTCAAATCTTTGAATCTGTTCTTCGTCTTTGCTTTTACAGAATTCATGAAGCTGATCAAGAATTGATATTTCCTGCTTCATTTTCGTGATAATTTCCTCGAACCGAATGGTCATATAGTTTTCATTAATTCTGAAGAAACGCTTTCTTTCTTTAATGGTATTAAAATCAATAATTAATTTAGCGTTCAGCAACAGATTAAGATTAGCCGAAACAGAACTTTTGCTTGCAGCAAAAACCTGAACAAATTCATCAAAGCAAATTCCCTTCTTCTCGAAATCGAAAATCAGGTAGGAGTAGATTTTTGCAGCTAATGGCGGGATATGTAGGGTTTCTCCATAAAACTTCACCATTTCACGAAAAATTTGTTTATCCAAGTCTAACGATGGTTCCATATTCATACTGTGAGAACAAATATAATTTATTAGTTCGGAACGAAACGAACCTACGCTTTCTTTTAACAAATATTTATCACAAATTAACAGCATAAAAGCCGAAAAATGCTAATTTCGCATGATGGATTTACGAGATCAACTGAAAAACCTTTTCCCTGAACACGAAGAACAGGATTTTAAAATGCCTGACGATGAAACTGTAAAATTTCAGCAGAAAGAACCTTTGGTCTGCAAGTTTGAAAAAAAAGGCAGGAATGGAAAACCTGTTACTTTAATTGAAGGATTTGAAGGAAGCGAAGATGAATTAAAAAACATTTCAAAGAAAATAAAAACCACTTTGGGAATCGGTGGCTCTGCAAAAGATGGAGTCATTGTAATCCAAGGAGATAACCGCGATAAGATCATGAAAATCCTTCAGGAAATGGGCTATAAAACTAAGCGCGTTGGTGGATAGTTTCGCGCATTATTTTATCAGAACAAAAATTCTCCGTACCTTTAAATTCCTTTTTTACAAAGGGATTTTTTAATTTAAAACAATAATAATATGCTTAATAAATTAGCGTCCTCCGAACTGGTTCTTAATCCAGACGGAAGTGTTTATCATCTGAACCTTTTACCTGAAGATCTTGCAGAAAAAATTATCCTTGTTGGCGATCCGGATCGCGTTCCGAAAGTTTCGAAGTATTTCGATAAGGTAGAAATCAAAAAAAATAAAAGAGAATTCTACACCCATACCGGAACTTTACGCGGCGAGAGAATTACCGTAATGTCAACAGGAATCGGTACCGAAAACATCGATATCGTGATGAATGAACTTGATGCGTTGGTAAATATAGATCTCAAGGAAAAAGAATTCAAAAGCGAACACAAAGCACTTCAGCTTTTCCGTTTAGGAACCTGCGGAAGCGTAAATCCTGATGTAGAAGTTGACAATATGCTCGTAACGCAGAACGTTGTTGGACTCGACGGATTACTGCATTTCTATCAGGATTATCAATTTGAAAACGAATTTTCAAGAAACTTTCTGGAGAAATTCCCTTACGAGAAAATAAAACCGATGTTATATTTCTCTGATTGGGCGGAAGATATTGCTGATTACTACAAAGACGCGAAATACCACGGAAACACAGCAACTTTCCCGGGCTTTTACGCACCACAGGGAAGACAGCTTCGTCTGAAAGCCCTCGATGATCAGTTTCTTGAAACTTTAAATGACTTGGGTGTAACCAATTTCGAGATGGAAACTTCTGCAATTTATGGCTTGGCTAAATTATTGGGCCATAAAGCATTAACCGTAAACGCGGTAATCGCCAACAGAAGACGCGGCGAGTTTTCTGCGGACCATCAAGCTTCCGAAAAGAATATGATCGAATGGGTTCTGGAGAGAATTACTAAATAAGAGTAAGTTAAAATCCGGCTGTTAAACAGCCGGATTTTTTATTGGTTTCGAACCCAACAATTAACCAAATGATCATTCACCATTCCAGTTGCCTGCATGTGTGCATAAACAACAGTAGACCCTAAAAACTTGAAGCCTCTTTTCTTTAAATCTTTTGCCAATGCATCTGAAATTTCTGTTGTCGCCGGAACTTGTTTTAATTCTGCAAACTCATTATTAATCGGTTTTCCGCCGACAAAACTCCAGATATATTCGGAGAAAGTTCCGAACTCTTTCTGAACTTCCATAAATCTTTTCGCGTTATTAACCGTGGCTAAAATTTTCAGGCGGTTCCGGATAATCCCTGAATTTTGCATAAGTTCTTCTGCCTTTTCATCTGAATATTCTGCAATTTTTTGATAATTAAAATCATCAAAAGCGGTTTTAAAGTTTTCACGCTTTTTAAGAATGGTGTACCATGAAAGTCCGGCCTGAAAACTTTCGAGCACCAGAAATTCAAAAATGGTTTGGTCATCATACACGGGTTTTCCCCATTCATTATCATGGTAAGCTCTGTACAGATCATCTTTTTCGCACCAACCGCAGCGTATTTTATTCATTTTGATATGTTTTTAGCTATTTTGTAATAAATTTAATAGAATTTTTTAATAAAACTTTATAAAACTTTTAACATACGTTAATTAAAATAGGAATAATTGTTGGTTGTTAATATAATATCAAATTAAAATTTACCAAAACACTAATTTAAATTTATTATTATGGACAGACAAGATTATAACAATGCAGAAAAAGCTGTTAATAACGCAAAATGGACTGTAAACGATTATGCTGACAGAGCTAAGGATTACATCCGCGAGCAGCGCGACAGAAACGAAACCCCAACTGCTGAAGGTTGGATGGAACGAGCAAAAGATAATATTTCTGATGCATGGGAAGACACCAAAGATGCTGTTTCCGATGCTTGGGAGCAAACCAAAGACTGGACAGATGATGCTGTAGATAACGTAAAAGATGCTGGCGAAGACGTGAAAGCCGAATGGAATAAGAGCACCAACTAATCATAATTTCATATAGTTAAGGAAGAGGACCAAGAAATTGGTTCTCTTTTTCTATGCTTTAAGCAATAAATATTCTAAATTTGTTGCAATTAAATAGCACTATTATGTCATACGGATTACTTAAAGGTAAAAAAGGAATTATTTTCGGAGCACTGAATGACCAGTCAATTGCCTGGAAAGTTGCAGAAAGATGCCACGAAGAAGGCGCAGAATTCATTTTATCTAACGCCCCAATCGCAATGAGAATGGGCGAAATTGATGAACTGGCAAAAAAAACAGGTTCTGATGTTGTTCCTGCCGACGCAACTTCTGTAGAGGATCTCGAAAAACTGTTTGCCCATGCGCAGGAAAAGTATGGAAAAATCGATTTTATCCTTCACTCCATCGGGATGTCAGTAAACATTAGAAAAGGAAAAGCCTATACGGATCTTAATTATGATTTCCTTGAAAAAGGCTGGGATGTTTCCTCCGTTTCCTTCCATAAAGTAATGAAAGCTGCGTGGGACAAAGATATTATGAACGAATGGGGGTCAATCCTTGCTTTAACTTATATCGCTGCACAAAGAACTTTCCCGAACTATGGCGATATGGCCGATAACAAATCCTATCTTGAAAGTATTGCAAGAAGTTTCGGTTATTATTGGGGCGACAGAAAGGTTCGCGTAAATACCATTTCGCAATCTCCTGTGATGACTAAGGCCGGTGCAGGTGTAAAAGGAATCAGCGGATTCTTCAACTTTGCCGACAGTATGTCGCCGCTTGGAAACGCTGATGCAATGGATTGTGCGAATTACTGCGTAAGTCTTTTCTCAGATCTTACCAGAAAAGTTACGATGCAGAATCTCTTCCACGACGGAGGTTTCAGCAACACCGGAGTTTCACAGAAAATCGTAGATAAATTTGAGGATTTCGAAGGATAATCTCAATCAGAATAAGATGAAATCCGCCCTTTTACAGAGCGGATTTTTTATCTTGAAATTTTCGGAATTACCGGTAAACTTTCGTTTCCGGAATCTGATACGCTTTGTACAGCGAAGAGGAAATTATCTTTGGAATAGGGAATTGTTATTGAATTTTCTGTGGTGAAAATTTTCTCGGTCCATACCGAACTGTCCGTTTCCCTGATCAATAGATGATACCCTTTGATTTTCCCGGAAGTTGGTTTCTCCCAACTGAGTTTTGTGGAATTTGAAAGTTCCTTTACGTCCATTTTCACATTTTCAGGTTTCGATGCTGATTTTGCCAGATTAGCCAAAACCGCAACATTTACTGCGGTATTGGTTTTCAGATAATCAAAGTCCATAAAATCAATTAGATCACCGAACTTTTTATTGTTTTCGGTCTTTACATCCTGGTGCTGATGATCATAATTCTCAAAATAATCTGTTAACCGTACAGCCGTGAAACCGTGATTAACAAACGGTGTGTGATCTCCGCCACGTAAAAACCTGTCGTTTCGGTAAATAAGTTTAATATCGATATTCTTTACGTACTTTTCTCCGGTTTCTTTCACATAACGTGCAAGTTGGCGCGCAGACCCATCGTTTTCGAGTCCCAGATTACGTATCGCTGCTGCCGTTTTTTCGGTGTCAAAAGCAGATAAGCCTTCGCTGAAAACGCGTAGTTTGGGTTTCCCGGCAGTTTTCCCTGCATCGAAACTGTTATTCCCGATCATATCGTTGTTTAAAACCGCTTCCAGTTCCCAATTTTCGGCCTTTGCCTTGTCAGCTAACATTTTTGCACCTAATAGCCCTTGTTCTTCACCGCTCACTGCAACAAAGAGAATTGACACAGGAAATTGCGATTTGCTTAAAACTCGTGCGCTTTCGATTACCGCTGCTACTCCGCTTCCGTCATCGTTTGCTCCAGGCGCGAAACTTTCTGCATCCATCACATCCGAAACACGGGAATCCAGATGCCCGGAAATAATGATAACTCTCTTATCATTAGGATCTGTACCTTTTAAAAACGCAATTGCATTTCCCAGATTCGTTTCTTTATTAATTCTTTTGCCGTCGGGTTTTAGATCCTGATGCTGGAGGTACACTTCCATTCGCCCGTTTGAATTCTTTGCATAATTCCGGAATTCAGAAAGCACCCAGTTTCTGGCAGCTCCAATTCCCCGCTTTGGATCTGTGGTTGAACTCATCGTATGTCTGGTCCCGAAACTCACAAGCTTTTCAATATTAGCTTTCAGCGAATCTTTGCTGACCTGGCCAACATATCGGGATATTTCCGGGTCGGTGTTGACTTTCTGTGCACTTATTGAAAGTGAAAGAAACATGACTACAACACAAATCGTCTTTCTCATTTTAAATTTTTAATTTCGTTAATAAACTCGGTTACAATTTCGTCGGTTGTTGCCCATGAGGTAATTATCCGAACCGCCGAAGTTTCGTCATTAATTTTCTTCCAAACGTAAAAATCAAATCTCTCTGAAAGCTCGTCGATCTGGTTTTTACTCAGAATTGGGAAAATCTGATTGGTAAAGGTCTCGGAAAGAAAAGTACAACCTTTTTCCAGGAAAGCCATTTTTATCTTCATTGCCTGCTGATTTGAATGTTCGGCAAGCTCAAAATACAGATTGTCCGTAAGGAGTTCCTGAAACTGAATTCCCAGAAGACGGCCTTTTGCAAGCATTGCTCCTTTCTGTTTCAGATGAAAGCCAAATTCATCCTGAAGATTTGGATTTGTTATTACGATCGCCTCACCAATCAGTGCGCCGTTTTTGGTACCTCCTAAATAAAACACGTCGGTATATTTTGCAATATCCGCAAAACTTGTATCATTGGTTTCAGCCGTAAGAGCATGGCCAAGCCGCGCACCATCCATAAAAAGAATCAGGTTTTTATCCTGACAGAATGAATAGAGATCCCGCAGCTCCCGCATGGAATAAATAGTGCCTACTTCTGTAGAATTAGAGATATACACCATTTTCTGCTTGATCTGGTGCGGAACATTTTGGTGAATATCCAAAACACTCTGAATATCTTCCGGCCGTAACTTCCCGTCAGAAGTCAAGACTCCATGTACTTTGTGACCGGTTGCCTCAATTGCTCCGGCTTCATTGGTAAAAATATGGCCGGTATGCGCTGCCACAACACTTTCATGCGGTCTTAGTAACGCTGAAATTACAATCAGGTTGGACTGGGTTCCACCTGAAACTAAGTGGACGGATGCGTGTGTTGAATCACATTGGGTCTTGATCAGCTCCGCAGCATTTAACGAAAATTCGTCCAGTCCATAACCATTTTGCTGGCTGAGATTATTTTTGACGAGTGCCTCCAGTATCCTTGGATGCGCACCCTCAGCATAATCATTTTTAAAGGAATACTTCATTCTTTATTTAGAATCTTAATTAATTATTTCCGCTGGGTTCCACGGATATTGGATTATAAATGTAT
>JAANMT010001306.1_pt1 | contig 24947 bp, 20 predicted proteins | sample 7279711 | NCBI WGS metagenome assembly JAANMT01 (sample SAMN14094538, study PRJNA606508) | bioreactor metagenome | isolation source: A lab-scale SPAN reactor treating ammonium-rich wastewater day 1 | place: Ireland: Galway | collected 2017-01-16 | reverse complement strand
AGCACACAGAGAACGGGGAGATCACAGAGCGACTTTCAAACTCCCACGCACACGTCGTTCTCCCCTCTCCCCTTGTGGGAGAGGGGCCGGGGGTGAGGGTTATGTTGGGCCGGGGGTGAGGGACTCTACTGCTGCACGAACACGAGCCGTGCGGTCGGGTCGCCGGTGCCCCACACCGAGGCGGTCGTCAGCGTGCCATCCGCGGTCGTGACGACGGCCAAGCCCGCCCCGCCGCCAGATGGATACAACCCGGCGAAGCCATCCGGTGTAGCGTGTACGTCTTCAAGCGCGCCGGAAATCTCGCCGATAACAGCGCCGCCGCGGTCGTAGACCTTGTAGACATCGGCGCCGGACGCGGGGTTGAACCCTTCGAGAAGCACTTGACTGCCCCCGGCGATCCACCACACCTGCCGGATATCAAGCTGGCCGTCGTACAACATGCTGACGCGGCCGTTACGCACAAGGTCGACTCCGTTATAAGCGAGGCTCGGCCCGTTCGGATCACCGGCGCTGGGCAGGTCGGGGTTGTGGATCGGCACAGCGATCTCGCTGCTGGAGGGCAGCACATCGGCAAACGCCGACGACGCGCCGACGTTGGTGACGGTCTGGCCCGGCGCCCAAAGATACGCCGTGTACTCGCGGACGTAGCCGGCACCGAGCGGCAGGATGAAGAAGCGCACGGCGGTGCCGCGCACGACCTCCACGACCGGCAGACCATTCTCAATGGCGGCCTGATCGTTGGTCAGAGGTGCATCACCGGCGATTGACTCGCTGGCGAGGTTCGCCACGACCATCTCCCATGCGCCGCCACGCACGAGGCCGAAGGCGAAGGTCTGCGCGGCCTCGTCGAACGACGCGCTGCGCCCGGTGCGCTCAAAGTCAAGCGCGCCATCGCTGACGCCGGTCAAATCATAGGTGAAGCGGATCGCGCCGACCTGTGTGTCGTACACGACCAACTGGCGGTTATTGGTGCCGGTCAGGTTGTCGATGGCGGTATAGGCGACGAAGCGCCCGCCGCTGGAGACGATGGCCGCCGGGCCATATACGTTGAAAGCCGGGCTGAGCGGCAGGCGGTAGGCGTCGATAATCGCGCCATTGGCGGTGTTCACCCGCACAATCGACCCATCACTCGCGGTGTAGATCCACGCGACGGCGCTGCTCTGCGCATGCGCCGTGCCGATCACAAGGGCCAGAATCAGCCCCAGAAGCATTCGTTTGATCACGTCCCCGGGACTCCTCACATGGAACGTTTCGTTGACCGTATCATAAAACACTCCACGCTCCATACTAGGGGTGACGTGCTGACGATTGGCCTACGATTCAATTGGCGGCGGGCGCGTGGTACACTGCTGCCGGTCGATACCCGGAGTTCACGCTGACGTCTTATGCCGCGCATCTTGGCTATCGCGTTCTTGGCGCTCATCACACTGACCGCCCGCGCACAAAACAACCTGCCGCCCGCAACCCCCGCCGACGGTCAAAACCCGTTCGGTGTCGTGGAGGCGATGTGGTTCCCGGATATCGCCTGTGATCTCGGCGTAGGGTGGGAGCGCATCATCTTCGACTGGGGGCAGCATCAGCCCAACGGCCCCGACGACTGGTACACGCTCAACGTGGACGACCGCTGGCTGCGCGCCGCGTCCGATTGTAACCGCGAAGTCGTGGCGGTCATCAAGAATGTGCCGGCGTGGGCCACCGACGGCCGGCCGGGGATCGGCGTACCGCGCGGCCTCGATCTACCGCTGGACGACCCCGGCAACGTGTGGGCGGCGTTCATGCGCAGGGCGGCGGCGTATTATGCCCCGCGCGGCGTGCACCGCTTCATCATCCTCAACGAGCCGGACATCGACCGCGAGACCTACGGCTTCGAGTTCGAGGGCGAGCTGGAAGACTATTTCAACATCCTCAAGACGGCGTATCTGGCGGCACGGCAGGGTAATCCAGCGGCGCGCGTGCATCTGGCCGGCACGACCTACTGGCACGACATCAACGCCGGCCGGCGGCTGTATCTCGACCGGCTGTTCGAGCGCATCATGGCCGATCCGGACGCGCCCGCCAATGGCTACTACTTCGACGCGCTCAGCCTGCACATCTACTTCCGCAGCGAGAGCATCCCGTTCGTGGTCGGCAAAATGCAGGAACTGCTCGACCGTTACGGCCTCGGCGATAAGCCGATCTGGATCAACGAGTACAACACGTCGCCTAACCTCGATCCGGCGTGGCCGGTGACCCGCCCGCAGTTTCAGGTGAACTTGGCGCAGCAGCAGGCGTTTCTCGTGCAGGCAACGGCGCTGGCGCTGGCGAGCGGCGTGCAGCGGATGTCGGTGTACAAGCTGTGGGATCAGAACGCCGAGCCGGGGATCGAGACGTTCGGCCTGCTGACGCCGGGGCGCGACGACCATCCGCCGCGGCCGGCTTATTACACGTACCGCGCGCTGATCGACGTGCTGCAGGGCATTGAGCGCACGGCATGGGCGACGACGCCAGAGGTTTATGCGGTGCGGCTCGAACGCGGCGCCGGTCAGGTGGTGATCGCGTGGGCGCGGACGGCGGCCGCTTCGGCGGTGACGGTCGATGGGCCGGACGGCAAGGCGTATCTGATGGATCTCGAGGGCGACCTGCGCGTAATTCGGCCGGACGGTGAACATGCGCTGACCGGCGCGACGTGTGACGAACGCGACGGGTGCGCGGTGGGCGGCCCGCCGTTGATCGTGCTGCTGCCGCCCGGCGACGTGACGCTCACGGCAGGCGGTCGCGTACTGGCGTGGCAGTCCGGCATCCCGGAGTCGTCGCTGACCGTCGCGCAGCCGTAGCGAGGGAGTCGTGCGCGCGTTGTCCCAGCGTTCGGGATGCGCAGCGCGCCGCCGCGTGTCCCATTCCTGATCCCTGACCCCTGCCAGCGCCAAGCGCTCAAGCGCATGGCTAACAGGTTCTAAGCCCATTGAAGGGGCTGGGTGAGGCGGGCGCTTGTGCTGCCTGTCGGCCGCCGCGTGTCCCATTCCTGATTCCTGACCCCGGCCAGCGCCAAGCGCATGGCTAACAGGTTCCAAGCCCACTGAAGGGGCTGGGTGAGGCGGGCGCTTGTGCTGCCTGTCGGCCGTCGTGTGTTCCTTTCCTGATCCCTGACCCCGGCCAGCGCCAAGCGCTCAAGCGCATGGCTAACAGGTTCCAAGCCCACTGAAGGGACTGGATGAGGCGGGCGCTTGTGCTGCCTGTCGGCCGCCGCGTGTTCCATTCCTGATCCCTGACAACTGATAATTGACCCCTGACAACTGGCCCCTGCCAGCGCCAAGCGCTCAAGCGCATGGCTAACAGGCTCCAAGCCCACTGAAGGGGCTGGGTGAGGCGGGCGCTTGTGCTGCCTATCGGCCGCCGCGTGTTCCATTCCTGATCCCCTGCCAGCGCCAAGCGCTCAAGCGCATGGCTAACAGGTTCTAAGCCCACTAAAGGGGCTGGGTGAGGCGGGCGCTTGTGCTGCCTGTCGGCCGCCGCGTGTTCCATTCTTGATCCCTGCCCCCGGCCAGCGCCAAGCGCTCAAGCGCATGGCTAACAGGTTCCAAGCCCACTGAAGGGGCTGGGTGAGGCGGGCGCTTGTGCTGCCTGTCGGCCACCGCGTGTCCCATTCGTGATCCCCTGCCAGCGCCAAGCGCTCAAGCGCATGGCTAACAGGTTCTAAGCCCGCTGAAGGGGCTGGGTGAGGCGGGCGCTTGTGCTGCCTGTCGGCCGTCGCGTGTTCCATTCCTGATCCCTGACCCCTGACCCCTGACCCCTGACAACTGATAACTGACCCCTCCCAACTGACCCCTGACAACCATCCTCTGCCCCCTGCGCCTTCTATCAGCCGATCCTTCCTTGACAGAATTTTTAGATTAGGCTAAATTATGGTGGAGAGATGTATCTGAAGCCCATTATCCGGGGGCAGTATCGTGAAAGCACCCACAAAACAGAACCTATCGCGGCGCGGGTTTATCGGGCTGGGGCTGGGCAGCGCGGCAAGCGCCATCGGCGCCGGCGTCCTTGCCCAAAGCGCGCTGGCACAGACCCCGCCCGAACCTACGCCAATGGCCGGGATGCACCATGCAGGCGCCGGGGATGTCCACGCGTCGATGTCCCAAATGCTGGTCGGGACGGTCGACCATGCGCGCAACGGTTTCGATCCCATGCAGATGCTCGTCGATTGGGATCACGGGACGATCACAGGCGAGACCGACGACGGCCGACCCATCCGTGAATACGACTTCTCGGCCGGAGATGTCGAGATCGAGATCGCGCCCGGCATCTTCTTTCCGGCGTGGACGTACAACGGGCGTGTACCCGGCCCGTCTATTCGCTGTGCCGAAGGCGATCATCTGCGCGTGAATTTCGCCAACTATGGAAGCCACCCGCACACCCTCCATTTTCACGGCTTCCACCCGGCGGAAATGGACGGCGTCGAAGGGCAGTATCGCGGAGCGATTGCGCCGGGGGAGGCGTTCACCTATGAATTCGACGCTGATCCGTTCGGCTGTCATCTTTATCACTGCCACGCGGCGCCCCTCAAACGGCATATTCACAAAGGCATGTACGGCGCGTTCGTCGTCGATCCGCCCGGCGGACGCCCACCTGCTCGCGAGTTTATGATGGTGATGAACGCGTTCGACACGAATTTCGATTCGGAGAACGAGATCTACGCGGTCAACACCGTCGGCCACGAGTTCATGCGTCGGCCGATCCCTGTCAAAGTCGGCGAGCTGGTACGGATCTACCTGATCAACGTCGTCGAATTCGACCTGATCAACAGTTTTCACCTGCACGCCCATTTCTTCGACTACTACGACACCGGCACATCGCTGCAGCCCACGCTGCGCGTCGTGGACACGATCATGCAGGCGCAGGGACAGCGCGGGATCATCGAGTTCCGCCCGCGTTATCCGGGGCGCTATATGTTCCATGCACACGTCAGCGAGTTCGCCGAACTGGGATGGATGGGCTTTTTCAATGCCGTCAACGAGCATGATTTCGCTGGCGCGCTGGCGGAGGTTGGGCTTGACGCGGAGTGGGATCACAAGAGCTTGAACGGCAGTACGTTGAAGTGACCGGGCCGTTGTTCGAAAGTCGAGAGAGTGGGTCTCCTATGACGTCGTGTTCATTGAGCGATACAGCGTAGCATCTTCCCATCACTCAGCACCTTCAACTACTGCGTAGAGGACGCCAGCATGTCATCACAATCATCGTCGCAAGAAACGTCTACGCCTGTACGGCGGAGTATGTCGGGAGGCGCTTGGGTACTTGCGCTGGCGCCTCTGATCCTGCTGGGCGTCGTGCTGGCCTATCTCGTGGTCACGGGCGGCGGCTTGACCGAGCTGGCCGGCCCGCCGGTCGAGCAGGTGTCGATCCAGCGCATCACACTGCCTGACGCGGGAGTCATTCAGGTCGAGGTCGTCAACGACGGGCCGCAGGAAGTCACCATCCCGCAGGTTCAGGTCGACGACGCCTACTTCTACTTCGAGGCCAATCCGTCGACCACCATCCCCCGCCTCGGACGGGCGACCTTTACGATCCACTACCCGTGGGTGAAGGACGAAGCGCATAGGATCGCGCTGGTGTCGTCGTTGGGGGCGCTGTTTGAAGGCGAAATCCCGGTTGCGGTCGCCACCCCGCACACGTCGTTCAACCTGTTCTTGCAGTTCGGATTGGTCGGCCTGTACGTCGGTGTCGTGCCGATCGGGCTGGGCCTTCTGTGGTATCCCTTCATGCGCCGGCTGAGCAAGGCGGCGATGAACTTTATCTTGGCGCTCACGGTTGGCCTGCTCGTCTATCTGGCGATTGGCACGTGGCTGGACGCCAACGAGTTCGCGGCGGAGCTGCCGGCGTTCTGGCAGGGTGTGCCGATGGTGCTGTTCATCGCGCTGATCACGTTGGGCGTGCTGCTCGCGCTCGGCGGCGCGCGGCGGGACGCGGAAACCTCAGCGTTGGGCGTCGCGTACCGGATCGCGTTCGGCATCGGGCTGCACAATCTCGGCGAGGGGCTGGCGATTGGCGCTGCGTTCGCTTCGGGCGAGGCGGCGCTAGGCACCTTCCTCATCCTCGGATTCACGCTGCACAACATCACCGAGGGCGTCGGCATCGCGGCCCCGATCGTCCAGCGCAGTCCGGGCATCAGACACTTCGTGCTGCTGCTGCTGATCGCTGGCGGCCCGGCGATCTTCGGTACATGGATCGGCGGCTTTGCCTTCGACCCGGTGCTCGCGACGATCTTCCTCGCGATTGGCGTCGGGGCTATCTTGCAGGTTGTGTGGGAAGTCTCCAAACTCGTCGCGCGGGACGCCGCAAAACAGCGTCAGCCGCTGGTGAATTGGGTTACGCTGGGCGGTGTTGTGGCCGGCTTGGCCCTGATGTACTTCACCGCTTTCATGGTGAAGTTCTAGGCAGGTTCGTTACGTGGGCGCGGTGCAGCAGATGAAGCAGGCGCCGCGCCCCGACAACCACGGTGGTTGCCACGCATGTCCCGCTGCGATAGGCTTGGGCGGTGTCCGACCATCCGAAGGATTCCGCCGTGAACGATCCGCTGTTGAGCTGGCGCAACGAATTCCCGATCCTCAGCACCTGCACGTACATGATTAGCAACAGCCTCGGGGCGATGCCGCGCGCCGTGTACAACACGCTGCACGAGTTCGCCGATACGTGGGCCACGTTGGGCGTGAGCGCGTGGGGCAAGCCGTACGGCAGCAATCCGACATGGTGGGAGGTCAAAGGCGCGGTGGGCGACAAGATCGCGCCGCTGATGGGCGCGCCGGCGGGCAGTGTGCTTGTCCACGAGAACGCCAGTATCGCCAACGGCATCCTGATGAGCGCGCTCGACTGGTCGGATACGCGGCGCAGCAAGATCGTCGTGTCGGACATGGACTTTCCGAGCGATGTGTATTCGATCCAGCGCATGCTGCCACCGCATATCAGCGTGCAGGTGATCCGCACCCGTGACGGCATTACCCTGCCGATCGACGAGCTGCTGGACGCCATCGACGAAGAAACGCGCCTCGTCAGCCTGTCGCATGTGCTGTTCCGCAGCGCATACATCATGCCAGCGGCCGAGATCGTCGCCAAGGCGCACGCGGTCGGCGCGCAGGTGCTGCTCAACGGCTATCACAGCGTCGGCATCATCCCGGTCGACGTCACGGCGATGAACGTGGACTACTACATCGGCGGCACGCTCAAGTGGATGTGCGGCGGGCCGGGCGGCGTATTCCTGTACGTGCGGCCTGATCTGCTCACGACGCTTCAGCCCAAGATCACCGGATGGTTCGCGCATAAGAACCCGTTCGCGTTCGACATCGATCACTTTGAGCTGCGCGACGATTATTACCGCCTCGCCAACGGCACGCCGGGGATCGCCGCGCTGTACGCGATCCAGCCCGGTGTGGACGTGATCACGCAGGTTGGCGTCGAGGCCATCCGCGCCAAGTCGCTGCGCCAGACTCAACTGCTGTTCGATCTCGCGGACGCCGCCGGATACGAAACGCGCACGCCGCGCACCGAGGCCGACCGCGCCGGCACGGTGACGGTCAATCCGCCGCACGCGTATGAGGTCAGCCGCGAGATGCTGGCGCGCAAGATCGTGGTCGATTTCCGCGCCAACGCGGGAATACGCATTGCGCCGCACTTCTACAACACCGACGACGAAGTGCGCGCGACCGTCGACGTTATCGGCGAAATCTTGGCCGATGGGAGCTGGCAGAAACACACGCAGGGCCGCGAATTCGTGACGTAGGCGAAAGGGACTGCTGTGAACATCGCGGATGCCCGGATGCACAGCCAGCGGTTGGTCGCGCCCGCCTTTGAGACGCCCGGCGAGGTTGTGCGCTGGATGGGCGCAATGCAGGCTCAGGACTACCATCAGGCGGTGTGGGCGATCGGCTCGCGCATGGCGAACCCGGCGCTGACCGCCGTTGAGACAGCGATTGACGCGGGCGACATCCTGCGCACATGGCCGATGCGCGGCACGATCCATTTCGTCGCCGCCGAGGAGGCGCGCTGGCGTGTCGAACTGGCCGCCGACCGCATCCGTTCTAGCGGCACAGCCCGCCGCCGGCAGCTCGATTTGACCGACGATGACGTCAATCGCTGCCGCGACATCGCGGAGAAGCGTCTCGCAGGCCGTCGGCGGATGCAGCGCGGCGATCTGCTGCGCGCGTTCGAGGAAGGCGGCGTCAGCACGGCCGGCCAGCGTGGCTATCACATTCTGGGGCAGTTGGCGCTTCAGGCCGTGTTGTGCATCGGCCCTAACGATGGCAAGCAGCAGACCTACGTGCTGCTGGACGACTGGACGCACGGCGCGCCGTCCCGCCCGCGTGACGAGGCGCTGGCCGAACTGACGCGGCGTTATGCAATCAGCCACGGGCCGGCCACCGCGCACGATCTGGCGTGGTGGGCGGGGATCACGGTCACAGACGCGCGGGCGGGGTTCGAGGCGGCGCGCCCGGACGTGACGCCGCGTGACATCGACGGCACGGTGTATTGGTCGGCGGACGGCACGGGCGATCAGACGGTCGGCGCGGGTCACCTCGCGCTTTTGGCCGGCTTTGACGAATACCTGCTCGGCTATCAGAACCGCGACGCGGTGATCGACCGCGCCAATGCGTCGGCGGTTTGCCCCGGCGGCAACGGCGTGTTCTATCCGATGATCGTCGTCGGCGGGCAGATCGTGGGGACGTGGCGGCGCACGCTCAGGAAGGGCCTCGCCGTGATCGGCCGCGAGGTCTTCCCCGGCGTGACGGTTTCCGATGACGCGTTCGCGTCGGCCGCGCGGCGCTATGCGGCGTTCCACGGCCTTTCGGTCGCATTCGAGACGTGACGAACTGTGATGGTTTGCGGTGGCGTGCGGGTTCGTCACCCTAAGCGCAGTGGGCCGACACGGCGCTCCGGGCGTTGGAGATGAATCGCCGCCGGTTCCCAAACCGCAGGCAGCGTTTATAATCGGGGATATGTGCCCTCAAACGGAGAACGTCACCGATGAAAGAAGGACGCGAATACCTCGCGGCGAACGCCAAGAAGGAAGGGGTCGTCACGACGGCCAGCGGCTTACAGTACCGCGTGTTGACGCACGGCGACGGCCCCAAGCCCGGCCCGCGCGCTGAGGTAGAAGTGCATTACGAGGGGCGTTTGATCGACGGCAGCGTGTTCGACAGCTCCTACGCGCGCGGCGAGTCGATTGCGTTCTTCCTCTCACAGGTCATCCCCGGCTGGTCGGAAGGCGTGCAGCTCATGCCGGTTGGGTCGAAGTACGAGCTGACCATCCCCTTTGAGCTGGCGTACGGGCCGAAGGGCATCCCCGGCGTCATCCCGCCGCACTCCACGCTGATCTTCGACGTCGAACTGCTCAAGATTTACTAGGCCGGTGTTCGTAAGTCGAGAGATTCGGTCTCCCATCTTGCAGCGTTAGTCGAGCTATACGGCGCGGCGTTTCCTCATCACTCATCACTTTCAACTTCGTGCTTAGGCAAACGCATGGGGCGCAGCGCCCCAGACACGGACGATTGAACCTCACCCCCAGTCCTCTTCGCTGCGACGAGGAGGCTGGGGTGAGGTATCGTGCAGTCGATTCTCTGACAATCCACTCAACGCGCGTCGATCCACAGCGCGCGCATGAGCGTGTGCGGATCGCGTTCGTCTCCGCATGAGCCGAAGTACTGCGTCAAGCGTTCCAGATCGCGCTCTAGGAAGCTGCGCGCGTTCGGGTTGCCGTCGACCTCAACCACCTGCGGCAGGTCGATGACGGTGGGCTGATTGTCCCAGTACAGCACGTTGTAGGCGGACAGGTCGCCGTGCACCATGCCGTGGCGCAGCATGATCTGTACCGTTTCGAGCACGGTGTCGAAGGCGGCGCGGGCTTGCTTGGCGGTCAGGCGCACCTCGGCCAGTGTCGGCGCGGCGAGGGCGTCATCCCCGCAGTAGCCCATCAGGATCGCGTTGGGCGCGATGGCGATCGGGCGCGGCACAGAAGCGCCGGCGTTGAACAGCGTTTGCAGCGCGCCGTACTCGTGCATCAGCCATGAACCGTGCGCGACCGCCTTGCCGAAGTCAGATTTCTTCTTCAGCGCGCGCGTGATGCGGTTGTTGCTCTGCTTGATGACATGCCCCTCGCTGTTGAGCGTGGAACGCCCTTCACGATACGCGCTGTCGTTCTTCATCGTGCGGAACATGGCGGGGCGGTAGACTTTAGCGGCGAGCAGGTCGGCGCCGGCGTTCGGGCTGCCGGCGACGCGATACACGTTGGCTTCCTTGCCGCCTTTGACACGGGCGAGGACGTCGGTCATCAGGCCCATTTCGTAGAACGGGCGCAGGCTGTCGAGCAGCCACCCGCCTTCAAAGAGACTGGGGCGATAGGTGATGTTGAAACCGCCTTCCAGCCCCTCAACAGCGGCGATGCTGTCCAACTGCTGCGTTTGAGACTTCTTCGGTTTATGGTTGGCTTTGACCTTGCGGCGGGTGCGCTCGGTGAACGCGGCTTCGTAGTCGGCGTAGCGATCCAGTTCCAGATCGAAATCGTCGTTGGGATCAGACGTGAAACGAGACAAGGCTCGGATTCCTTCGCGTGATTGTGTAGGTTGGGTGTTTGCGGGGCTGCCGGACGTTCTGCAAGCAGCAGGCGATGCACAATGGCTCCGCCGTCACGCAGACCGTGACGGGCGGCGCTGTGCGCCGTGCACGCCATGACCGGGGCTAGTCGGTCAGCACACCCCTTGCGCGAAGGAACAAGCGCGGGACTTGCGGGGAGGTTGGGTGACTACTTCTTCGGTTCAGGCGCGCCGATGCAAATGACGACCTCTGCGGCCGTGGCCGTGATCTCAATCATACGATGCGCCTCCTTGAGTCAATCGAACGAGGGATGTACAGAGTGTTGTACGTGAAAAGAATGCCCCCAGTTGCGCGGCCTGTCAAGCACCTGCTATTGGGGGCACTTGTGGCACATGAGCCGATCTTTAGCGAAGCACTAGACGTTGCCGCGAATCCGATGATCGGCCTGCCTGAACGATGCGCTTGCCGCATCTCCGCAGATGAGGGCTGCGCCTAGGGGACTGGCGCGAAATTGCCCTTTGGTATATTTTGGTCACTGGATCAAAACCTACGACATGAGTTCAGAAAGTCCCGACGCGTCATGCTGCGAGTACGTATCATCGCTGTTATGCTCGCCATGAGCACAGCCCTGATCGGCTGCCAGCCAGATACCTCCGCACCTGCTTCAACGTCTACGCCCGCCGCGCCGACTCAAACCGTACAGCCGGCCGATTACGTGTTTGACGGCCATGTTGGGTTCAGCCGCGGCGGTCTCAATGTCCGACTGCGCAAGCCGCGCGGCTGGGAGACCTTTACGACGGACGGCGGCATCGTGGTCGCCGAGAAGTTCGGCACGGTCGCCGATCAGGGACATCTCGCCGGCCTGATGACGTATGTGTTCCTCACGCCGCTGGACGACTTTCCGTTCGACATCGCGCAGGGGCCGGACGGGAGCGCCGCCGTCGATGTGTTATCCAGCATCATCGCAGACGACAGCTACGTCGGCGGGTCGGATGTCTCAGCGGTGGAAGGATTTACGTGGTCGGGATACGACGCCGCGTACTATCTGCTAACCGACCGCCAGACCGGCCTGCGGACGCTGGTGATCGGCGTCCCGCTGATGCAGCAGGGCATGCTGCTAACCGCGACGCTCAGCGCCCCGGCTCAACTACAGCCGGATATCCGGACGGCGCTGCCCTCACTGCTGGGCGGCTTGATGATTAACTCAACCCGGCTCAGCCCTGACGACTTGGCCGCCTTACCTGCCGAGCTGGTGTTCCCAGCCCCCTAAGAAGCGGATTGATGGGCGTCTGAGGCGGCGCGTTCTCTTTACTGCGGGGTCTTGAGCGATGCCGCCAGCGCGCGTTCGGCGTTGCGCCGGCGATAACCAGCGGGCGGCTTGGGCTGACGCCTCTGCAGCATATCGACAACATCGCGCAGGACGTCGTCGACAGGCGTATAGGTCATGCCGAGTTCGACCTTGCTGCGGGTGTTGTCGAGTTCCGACATCCACACGTCGCTGAACGGGGAACAGTCTGGCAGGAACCCGTTAGCGATCAGAACACTGCGCGGCACCGTGACGATGTTCGCGGTCACGTTCAGGGTATGAGCCAGCCGGTGCAGCAGATCGGAGAGGCTCAGGGTCTCATCCGGGCTGATGTTGAAGGCGCGACCGAACCCGCCCGCGTAGTCCAGCAGGCGCATAATCGCACGCACGACATCGTGCGCGTACACGTTGCGCACGGGGTAATCCGGCTGATCGGCGATCAGCACCGGGCCGCCGTCGCGCAGGCGCAGCACGTAGTTGTACAGCCTTAGGTATTGATCGCGCGCGCTGATGACCATCGGCAGGCGCAGGACGGTGGCCGGGAAGCCGGTGCGCGCATGAGCCTCCATCAGCACATCCTCGGACTGGCGCTTGTCGGAGCCGTACAGCCACTCCTCGTAGTCGTAAGTCCCGAAGGGGGGCGCTGGCATGATCGGCCCGTCGTAGTCGTCCTCGGAAAACGGGCGCGTCAGTCCATCGCGCACCAGATACACCTGCCCGGTGGACAGCGCGATGTAGCGGCCCGTGCTGCCGTTCAACAGCTGCGTGATCACCTCGGCTTCGGGGCGACGGTGCAGCACGGTATCGACGACGACGTCGAAGGTTCGGCCGGTCAGGGCGCGGCGGAGCTGAACCGGATCGGTGCGGTCGACGCGCAGGCGGGGCAGCGTCTCAGGCAGCGTGTCCGGTGATACGCCGCGGTTCAGCAAGGTGACCCGGTGGCCGGATTCGAGCAGCGCCTCCGTCAGAAAATGACCGATCTGTCGGGTGCCGCCGATGATGAGGATGTTCATGCGAAGTGCCGTCCTAATGATCCGATCACGGCGCGCGCCGGCCGAGGCACGGCATCACCCGCACCGCAGCAGAACGATCTGCGCCGATGTCTTTGAGAATCCTGCATCTCCCTCGAGGGCGTGAACGACCCGCCCGCTGCTGTGCCGCTTCAACCCGCGGCACGGCATCTGCTTTGCATTATCAGCCCTATAGAGTATACCCTCAACACCGTGCAGGGGCATAGACAGTGCTGTATAATAATGATAGTATCTCTCACAGCGGGGCGTAGCGCAGTTGGCAGCGCGCACGCTTTGGGAGCGTGAGGTCGCCGGTTCAAATCCGGCCGCCCCGACACGCGGGCATGGTGTAGTGGTAACACAAAACCCTTCCAAGGTTTTGTCACGGGTTCGAGTCCCGTTGCCCGCTCTGAAGACGGGTCCATAGCTCAACGGCAGAGCGCCGGGCTCATAACCTGTTGGTTGCAGGTTCGAATCCTGCTGGACCCATGAACAAAAACACCCCGAGGCGATCTGCTTCGGGGTGATTGGTTCTAAACGGCTGCGAGTGGTGCTGCGGCGGGGCGCGGCCCCGCTACTGCGTGAGCTGGTCGAGCTTTTCGCGCGCGGCGGTGAAGTTCGGGTTAAAGTTGACCGCTTCGCGCAGGTTGTTGATGGCGCGGTCACGCTCGCCGAGCGCCTCGCGGGCCAGCCCCGCGTAGTAGAACGTCTCCTCGACATACTGCCCGCCGCCGTCGTTGAGGTTATTGCGGGCCAAGTCGATCATGTCTTGATAGCGGCCTTCCGCGTAATACGCTTCGAACGGCCCGAACTGATACCACAACATGCGCCATGGCAGCCCGATCCGCCGCGCTTCGTCATACGCGATCACCGCGCGATCCATGATGCCGAGCCGGACGAAATTGGTGCCCATGTTGAACCACGCGAACGCATTAGATCGGTCAGCGGTCGCCTCTGCCGTGGCGATCTGCAGCGCGTTCAGCGCGTTGGTCTGCGGGTCGGCGTTGGCGCCAAGCAGGTCGAGCAGGGCCGGTTCCGCGCCGCTGTCATACAGCACGATGTACGTGTAATTGAAGTGCTGCCAGAAGCGCTGGATGTGGTCGTAGCTGTAGCGCAGGTTCGGCCCAAGATAGCTGTCCTGCGTGATGAACTCGGCCGAGGCGTCGTCATAGCCGCTCACGAGCAGGTAATGACCCATCCAGCCCAACCGGTCTGGCTCCGGATCGTAGCCGGCTTCGATGATGACGGGGTAGTTGTTGGAGATCAGCAGCTTGAGCATGTCGAGGGTGCCGCCGACGCGCTCCAGCGCATAAACCGGGATCTCTGGAACCTGCGAGTTGACGAACTGAACCATCTGCCACGGGCTGACGTTCTTGTCCTCGCGGTTGGGCTTGAGCCAGCTTGCGGCGCGGCCCTGCTTGTCGGCATAACCGAAGTACGTCAGCGCATTGGTGAGCGTCGCCGGGCCGCAGTTGTTCCACCCTTGATACTCGAAGGTGATCCCCGCCAGCGCATAACTGGAAGGCAGCGGCGTGATCTGCTGGCCCATTGGGGGCGCGGGCGAGGGATCGCCCTCTTGCGCGCTGCTCGCAAACGCAGCGGTCAACAACAGCCCCAACATGACAGCGCGAACGATCAGTTTCATGGAGATACACCTCGACTCAACGGCGTACCAAGAGTATACCGTCAGCCTGTGTTGTCAATCCCGCCGCCGGGGGGACGGCCCAATGATGATTGCCCGACGCGCGCTATTCGGCCAGCAGATAGCGGGCGATCAAATGCGCCGTATGCACGACGGCATCCGTGTGCGTGCGCTCGTAGCTGTGCGAGGCATACACGCCGGGGCCGATCAATCCGACGCGCGCGCCGCCGCCCGCCCCCCAGTAAGCCGTCCCGTCCGATGCGTAGTACGGGAAGTAATCGGGCTTGAGGGGGATGTTATGCGCCGCCGCCAGCTCGCGCAGCTTTTGGATCATGTCGAAGTGGTACGGCCCACCGCCGTCCGCGGTACACAGCGACACACTGAACTCGTCGCCGTTGTGGCCGTCGCCGACGACACCCATGTCGACCGACAGCAGTTCGTCAAGCTCGGCCGGCCAATCCGCCGCGCCGCCGTGACCGACTTCTTCGTAGTTGGAGATCAACGCCAGCACGGTGCGTTTGGGCTTCATGCCGGCGTGATTGAGCGCGGACAGCGCCCCGTAGATAGCGGCGACGCTCGCCTTGTCGTCCAAGAAGCGCGACTTGATGAAGCCGCTGGCCGTCACCTCCACACGCGGGTCAAGGAAGATGAAGTCGCCCACCTGAATGCCGAGCGCCTCGACATCGGCCTTGCTCGACACGCGCTCGTCGATGCGCACTTCCATGGTGCGGTCGGTTCGCTCGCTGGTGGCGGCTTCCTTGTTGACATGCACGCTGGTGTTGTTGAGGGCGAACGTGCCGCGATAGCGCCGGTCATCGGCGGTGCGAATCGTGACGTTCTCGCTCTCTGCGCCGTGGAGCAGCAGCCCGCCGATGCGATGAATGGCGAGTCGGCCGTTGGACTTGATCTCGCGCACCATCAGGCCGAGGGTATCGGCGTGGGCGGTGATCCCGACCGGCGGCGGCGCGGCGTCTTCACCGGGGATGCGCAGCATGAGCGCGCCTTTGCGGGTGAACGATGCCTCGACACCTGCAAGCGCGGTGAATCGCTCGCGGCAGAACGCCATCGCCTCGCGGTGATAGCCGGTCGGGCTGGGCGTGTTCAGCAGATCGACGAGGAACGCGACAAGGCTGGACGGGTCGATAGCGAGCGACATCTGGAATCAGTCCTCGGACAGCCGGCCGGCGGTAAGTTTCTGCTTGAACGCCTCCAGCCCATCCCAGTCCCCCTTCGCTGCAAAGGCGGCCTGCTTCGGCCATGACGGAATCGTCGGATGACGGCGGTAGTTGGCGGCGAGCAGCTTTTCGAGAATCGCGTCCGGATCGGCCGCGGCGATGTCGGCGAACGAGGTGAAACCAACCGCGTGCAGCGCCTTGTCGTAGTATGGCCCGATGCCTTCAAGCACGGTGAAGTCAACTGCTTTGGCGGTCTTGGCAGGTTCCGGCTCAGGCTCCGGCGCGGCGGGTTCCGGCGCTGGCTCAGGCTCCGGCGCGGCGGGTGATTCGGCCTGTGCAGCGGGTTCCGGTGCTGGCTCAGGCTCAGGCGCGGCGGGTGGTTCGGCCTGCGCGGCGGGTTCCGGCGCTGGCTCAGGCTCCGGCGCGGCGGGGGGTTCAGCCTGCGCGACGGGGGGTTCAGCCTGCGCGACGGGTTCCGGCGCTGGCTCAGGTTCAGGCTCCGGCGCGGCGGGAGGTTCGGCCTGCGCGACGGGTTCCGGCGCTGGCTCAGGCTCCGGCGCGGCGGGTGGTTCGGCCTGCGCGGCGGGTTCCGGCGCTGGCTCAGGTTCAGGCTCCGGCGCGGACTGTGTCACTGGCGTCGGAAGCGCAGCCGAACGGACTGGCTCCGGCAGCGCCTCCTCTTCCTCTTCATCAGCATCGTCGGCCGCTTGGGCCGCGTGCGCCTCCCGCCAGTTCCACAGCAGCAGCGCCGCCACCAAGATGAACAGCGCCAACATGATCCAACCTGAGGCGTCCGGCATTCCGGCGCGGTTCACCATGAGATTCACACCAATAACAACGCCGGCGGTCGCAAGAATCGCGGCTAGAAGTGTGCGCGTCGATCGATCGTTCAATGACATTCTGTCCTCCTTAAAAACGGAGTGGTGTTACGTCCTCCCATTGTGCCGCACCGACACGGGATGCGTCAAAGACTCGCGCATAACGCGTATAATTTGATAGATCAGCGCATATCGAGGAGCACACCCGTGAGACGTCTGTTTGTGATTACCGTGGCTGCGCTCATGATGGCCCTTCCCACCGCGGCCGCCGAGCCAGCGGACGGCATCTTTCAACTGGCCCAGCACATCCCCGCCGACGCCGCCGTCTTTGTCGCGCTGCGCACCGACGATGCGTATCTCGACTCGCTGGACACGGTGCTTGCCCAAGCCAATACGCTGATGGCGGACTTGGGAACGGCCGGCGTGAACCTCAACATGCGTGACATCGTCGCCAACGGGCTGCAGATTGAGCGCGCCGATCTCGATGCGCTGCTGGCATGGGCCGGCGACATGATCGGTATCGCCGCGATGGCTGACGGTGACGGCACACCCATTTGGCAGGGGGTGATCCCGCACACCAACCGGCAGGCCGCGGATGTCTTTCTGCGCGGGCAGGGCTTCACCGACGGCGGCGTTTACGGTGGCTATGCTGCGTACGTCAGGGAGGGGACAACGCAGCTCGTCTTGTTGGACGACACGATGGCGTATGTCGCTGAAAATCCCGACCATGCGGCTGTGATCGCGGCGGGCGATTATCCGCGCTTGTCCGACGACCCCGGCTATGCGGCCGCCGTGCATGCGCTGCCGGAAGGAACGTACAGCGCCGCTGCATATTTCAGTCCAGCTGCCGCCACCGCACAGCTTGGGCTGTCGGCGGATGCGCAGAACGGCGTGATCGTCGGATTGACGATGACGGACGCGAACGGCGTCGCGTTGATCGCCGATATCGTTCAGATGCCGGGTTCGATACCGGTGACACAACCGCTGTCGATCAACCCGGAGTTTCGCCGGTTCGTGCCGGCTGATGCGACCGCGGTGGTTCACGGCGCAGAGCTGGGCGGCCTGATCAATACGGCTATCGACGCGCTGGAGGCCAGCGGCGCAGTGAACGTGCGTGCCAATATCGAAGCGGTGTTGGGCGGGGCCGGCCTTGATCTGAACACCGCGCTCAACTGGATGAAGGGCGATTTCGCGTTATTCGGGCGTGTCGACCTGCAAGGCTTGTATCGTTATGCCTTTGGGACGGTGACCGACCCCGCGGCGTTGGAAGACCTGTTCGATATCGGACTGGTCATTGAGGCGGTCAACCCGGTTGGCGCGGCGGATACGGCGCGCGGGCTTGCCAGTATGCTGCGTGCGCTTGGCGCCGCGCGAAGCGCGCCCGTCACGACCGAGACGGTCGGGGGTGTAGAACTGACGGTGCTGCGAATCGACGGGTTGGATGCCTTCGCGCTTCCGATCCCGGTCGCGCTCACAGTCGGCGCCAGCGACGAGGTGTTCGTCTTGGGAACGTACAACGCCGTCACCTCGATCTTGAGCGGCGGGCCGGGGATCGACATCGCCAGAGCGTATCAGGACAGCACCGCGCTGTGGCTGAATCAGCCGACATCGGTGTGGTTCGCAGACAGCGAACTGCTCGCCACGGCGTTTGGCACGTTCATAACGCTTGGGCCTACGGTTGATCCGGCGTATCTGGACATCATCGCCGTGCTGGACGAGGATGCTCCGCCGATTGAGCCGGTGCTGCCCGTCCCCGCAGCGATCGACGGCATCATCAACAGTTTGGGCGAGTTCGCGCGCTATGCCACGATCACGACCAACGTGGACGATGACGGCGTGCAGCGCCTGCGCGCCACGATCACACTGGGCATGTTAACCCGCTGACGCAGGCGGTTCGTCGCCCGGCAGCAGTGGGGCCGGAGGGTCAGGCTCGGCGGGTGGTTCCGGGCGAAACGGCGTGCGGCCCGTGCCCAGCAGATATCCGAGCCAGCGTGTTTCCTCGCTGCTTTCGAGCAGAAGCTGCACGAGCATCGTCATCGGAATGGCGATGATCGCGCCTAACGCGCCGAACACCCACGTCCACAGAATCAGCGAGATGAAGCTGACGGCCGGCGCGATGTCGAGGTCTTGCTCGATGAAGCGCGGCTTGACGACGTTCTCGAAGAACCCGTTGATCAGCACGAAGCCGACCACGACGATCACCGCTTGCGGGATGCCCAACTCGATCAGCGCCAGCAGGGCGGGCGGGATCACGGAGAGCAGGAAGCCGATGTTCGGCACGAAGTTGAGCAGGAACGACAGCACGCCCCACAACAGCGCGAAGTCGACGCCGATCAGCAGCAGCAGCGGCACGTTGACCGCGGCGGTCAGGAACCCGACATACGCCGTAATGACCATGAAGCGGCGGACATCCTGCCCGAAGCGGGTGACGCGCTGCACCACGTCCGTCCCTTCGCCGGCAAGCTGCGATAACATGCGCGGCAGCGTGCGGGCATAAGTCAGGAAGAACACGCCGGCCAAGAGGATCACGCCCCAGTTAGCGATGCCGGACAGCAGGCTTTGGGCGAATGTTCCGGCGGCGGTCAGCAAACGCGACGGCGAAAGATCGGCCTCGTCAACGACCGCTTGCAGGTCGACCCCGAAGCCGGAGAGCGTCGCGTCCAGCGAGTCACGCAGTTCGGTTAGTCGCGCTTGATAGCCCGGCAGCGCGCCGGTGAACCCGCGCAGCGACAGCGCGATGATCCCGACCAGCAGCAGCAGGATCAATACGAACAACCCGAGCGTGACGATCAGCGCGAGCCAGCCGGGCAGGCCGCGCTTCATGAGCCGGTCGAGCACCGGGCTGATGATGATCGCCAGCACCACGGCCATCAGCATCGGCGCGATGATGTTGTTGGCTTCGCGCAGGGCTAGAACGATCACCGCTGCCGCCGCCGCCGCGATCAGCCCATACGTGACACGTGGAATGTTGACCCCGGACGACATGATCGTGGTCTCCTCAAGACTGGGTGCTGACTCTATACCATCGAACGCTCAAGCGCATTGCCCCCCGCCTACCGCCAACTGACAACCGGCACCTGATCCCTGCCTACCGCCAACCGGCACCTGATCCCAGCCTACCGCCAACCGGCACCTGATCCCTGACGACTGGCAACTGGCACCTGATCCCTGACGACTGGCAACCGGCACCTGATCCCTGCCTACCGCCAACCGGCGCCTGATCCCTGCCTACTGACAACTGGCACCTGATCCCTGACGACTGACAACTGACGCCTCAATGCGCATCGTCGGCCTGAACGCAGCCTGATCCGTCGCTGGCGTGAGCCGGCATGAGATGCTGTGCGTGCAATTTCAGGTAGGCGGATAACTTGGCCGCCACCAGCGAACGATGGCACGCGGTCGGGATGTCTTCGACGCAGAACAGCACGATGCGCCGAGCCTGCGGCCCGATCTTCTCTAGAATTGCTGCGGCCGAGATCTTGCTTAGGATGTCGTGCTCATACGCGGCGACGAAGTCCTGTGACAGCTTCGTCCGATGCCGGATGCCCCCAACCGATTCGTCGACATGGTATTGAATCTGCCGGATAGCCGCCGGCGGCGCGAGTTCGCGCAGATGAAGGTAGGTGATGCCGCGCTTACGTAGTGCCTCTTGCAGATACGCGGCGTTTGCATAGCGATACAAAGGGCCGCGGACACCGCGCCGATCCCGGACATCCACGAACGTGTCGATGCGCGCCTCGGCTAGGCATCCGAAGAAGGTTTCCTCGGTGGAGTGGTATACGCCAATGGTATAGATGGCCTCGATCATCATCGTCCTCGATCTATGTAACTTGGCCGATGAAAAGAGTGTAGCACGGGCTGAGGTGTCTAGGCGCCGTAACACCGAAAATCCAGCGCGGACCTACCCCTGCCGTATCTGCTCATGATACCGTAGTGCGCATATCGCTGTGCCAAATCGCGCCGCACGGCGTGACGGGTGTTCGCTATGCTCAACCGCCAAACTGAGGGTCTGCTGCTGATTATCGTGGCCGCCGCTGGCTACGCTATCATGCCGATTCTGGCGAAGGTCGTCTATGCCGACGGCACGCTGCATCCTATGGACGTGGTGACGTGGCGGTTTATCTTCGCGACGCCGCTGATCTGGATCCTTCTGCGTGTTCTGCGTGTGCCTGCGCCTGCCGAGCCGACACCGCGCGGTGCGATGCTGCTGCTCGGTGTGCTTTTCGCCGCTGTGACGGCGTGCGCGTTCTTCGCGCTCGATCGTATTCCGGCTAGCCTATACACCGTGCTGCTGTACTCCTATCCGGCGATGGTCGCACTGATCTCGTCGCTGATGGGCGAGCCGCTGAGTGTGCGCGGATGGATCGCGCTGGGGCTGACGCTGGTTGGTGTGACGCTGACGGTGCCGCTGGAGACCATTGGCAGCGATGCGTTCGACGGCGTCGGAATCCTGCTCGCTGTGTTCAATGCAGCGATTTACGCCGGCTATCTGGTGATTAGTGGACGGGCGCTGCGAGGACGTCGTGGGGTAAGCCATGTGACTGCGTGGGTAATTACCGGGGCGCTGCTGCCGCTGATCGTGCTCGCGCCATTCCGGGGGTTGAACCTGCCGAGCGTGCCGGAAGCATGGGTCGGGTTGATCGCCATCGCGCTGTTCTCGACCGTGATGCCGTTGTTCGCGATGTTGGGCGGCACGGCGCGGCTGGGCGCTGCGCGCGCGTCGATTCTCAGCACGTTCGAGCCGGTGGTGACGGTGCTGTTGGCGGTGCTGCTGCTGCCGGACACCGAACGCCTGACGCTGCTTCAGGTGGCCGGCGGCGCGCTGATTCTGTTCAGTGTGATCCTGCTGCAGCTGCCGGCGCTCCGCCGCGCACGCGCCGTCCCCGCCGCCGCAGATTGAGGGGGGAGCGTGAATCCGCGACGCTGGGCAACCCCTTGTGCTGGTTCCGATCCGGCGGATCGAGTGTCTTAATGCGCGTCGCCCTCCGCCAGCAGCGCCTCCGCCACCGCCAGCAGATCAGCGCGGCAGGCTGGCGGAATGGCGTTGTCGGGCAGCGCGTCGAGGCGCTCCACGAACGCGCCGACCTCTGCGAGCGTGTCCGCTACGAGCGGGCCACGGGCGGCTGACCTTACCCCGGTTTAGCGGACGGAGAAAATGCCCGATAGACTGAGTGTAAGGAGAAGGACGATGGAACGCTGCAAGTAGTACACAGACGAGTTCAAGCAGGATGTGTTGGCGATGGTCGCGGAAGGGACGCGGTCGGTGGCACAGCTCAAACGTGAACTCGACCTTAGCCGAGAGCTGGTTGAGCGTGTTGACGCCATATTCATTGGTGGCTGACGACGGTACGGTCGGAGCGTTCCAGAAGCTCGTCCGCGCGTCGATCACCGCGGTCGCTGTCGTGTAACTGTAGACGTGCTGGCGAACCGGGTTCGTCGCGGTGCTGACGTTTTGACGGAAGTTGCTGTTCGCGATTCGTACAGCCTCTTAGCTGACGTTGATCGAAGCGTAGTGTCAACTGCGCATTAAGTCAATCGAATCGGGACTATGGGGCTAATACAACTCGCGCCGGTCATTGCAAGATTCACTTCCGCTACAGCAGCAGCTCGACGATCACCACGTCGCGCCAGACGCCGTCCAGCATCCCGTGCCGGATGTACGTGCCGACCTCGCGGAAGCCGAGCGAACGCATTAGCCGGCGGCTGTAGTCGTTCTCCACGAAGATGCGGCTGATCAGCTTGTGGAACCCCGCCGCGCGCGCCGCGTCGATCAGCGCGAGCATCGCGGCACGTCCCGCGCCCTGACCGCGCATCGCCCGGTCGACGTACACCGAATACTCGGCGATGGCCGCGTAACACTCGCGCTGGCGGTACGTGCTGGTCGATGCGAACGCCACGACAGAGCCGTCGCGCTCCGCCACCACGACCGGATGCACGCCGTCGAACCACTGCTCGATATCGGCGGCTGTGCGCAGACGGGTTTCAAATGTGCCGAGCCGGTCTTCGATCCCCTGATTGTAGATGCGGCAGATAGCGTCGGCGTCAGCGGGGGTGGCGAGTCGAGGGGTCAGAGGCATGGGGTTCCAGCTCCGTAGGCGGCGCGTGGGGTATTCGAGGTCGCATATGTCTACAATACAAGAGATTAGCCTATTCAAATGCCGTGAGATTCACCCATGTACCGCTTCGTTCTTGGTGTACTTTGTCTCTTGTTCTGCATCACCGGCGCGTCTGCGCAGCCCCGCCTCGACGACACCATCGCCCCAGCCATCGACCCGGTGGATGTGCCGGACGATGTCGAAATCTTCTTGCTGATCGGCGCGGGCAACGAGAGCCTCCAAGAGAAAGCCGGCCTGACCGACATGCTGATGCTGGTGGCCGTCAATCGAGCGACCAACACCGCGTCGATGCTGCACATCCCGCGCGATTACTGGGTCAATATCCCCGGCTTTGGTATGCACAAGATCAATCAGGCGTTCTACTTCGGTGAGACGCACGAGGTCGAGGGTGGCGGTATCGAACTGCTCAAGCAAACGATCCTATACAACTTCGGCCTGCCGGTCGATCACTATGCGGCGATCGACTTCAACGGCTTTCTCAGCGTGATTGACCAGCTTGGCGGCATCCGCATCGCGGTCGACTGCATCATTCAGGACTGGAAGCTGAAGGAGCGCGAACTCGACAAGCGCGTCGCCGACAACTACGAGCTGGTTACGCTGCCGATTGGAGTGCATACGCTCGACGCCGACACCGCGCTGTGGTACATCCGCAGCCGCGTTACCAGCAGCGACCTCGACCGCGGCCGGCGCACGCAAGACGTCCTGCGCGCGATTTGGCGCAAAGTCCGCAGCGAGGACATGCTCGCCGCGCTGCCGGCGTTGTGGGATGCCATGTCACGCTATCTGTACACCGACCTCACGCTGGGCGACCTGCTCGGTTATGTGCCGTTCGCGCTCAATATCGACGCCGACCGCGTCGAACAGTACCGCTTCCGCATGGGGACGCATATCAAGAACGCGCTCGGCCCTGCGCCGGATTATCAATCCGTGATCGCCCCGGCCGACCTCGCCGCGATTCACGAGCTGGTCGTTGATTTTGTGACCCCGCCCACGCGCAACCAGATCACGTTAGCCAACCTGCGTATCGAGGTCATCAACAGCGGCGGAGTCAACGGTATGGCGACGGTTGCCGTCGACCGGCTCTCGCAGGAAGGATTCGCACCGTTCATCGGCACCGAGCCAACCCACTACCGCGACTTCACCGCCATCTACGACTACACCGGACAGGAACGCAACAGCCCGATCCCGACGTTCATGCGCCTGTTCCGCGTCACACCGGAGGGCGTGATCGTTCAGCCCGACCCGAACCGCACCGTCGACTACAAGATCTACGTCGGCAACACCTACAGCGTATGGGCGTGCACGCGCAACGTCATCCAGCCGAAGTGGCCGCCTGATCCGACTCCCACGCCGTGATGCGCGGTATAATCGGAGTCCGAGAGCGCGGGAGACTGCTATGGTAGCCCAATCGTCCGAACGTATAGCGCAGATGACGCTGGAGGAGTTCCTCAACCGTCCCGATACCAACCTGCCGATGGAGTACGAGGACGGCGAGGTCATCATGCTGCCTATGCCGACGACGCGTCATCAACGAATTAGCCGCAAGCTGACCCGAGTGATCGAAGACATGATCTCCAGCGGTGAAGTGTTCTTTGCGCCGCTTGATGTGAAACTCGGAGGCCGTGTCTATCAGCCGGACGTGTTTTGGGTGAAGGCGGGTAGTGCCTGCGTTGACAGGGGATCGCACTTCGACGGCCCGCCCGACCTTGTGGTGGAGATCGCCTCGCCGAGCACATCACGGCGCGACCGGCGCGAGAAGTTCACGACGTACGAATCATCCGGCGTCGGCGAATACTGGCTGATCGACCCCGACGGCGCGGTGATCGAGGTTCACACGTTGGTTGACGGCAAGTATCAGCGGTACGGCGTGTTCGGCCCCGAGGACACGTTCACCACGCCGGCGCTCGGCGCGGACAAGCCGATCAGCGGCGCGGTCATCTTCGCAGAATAGCGCGCTTCACCCTATTCTACGGATAACTCACCGGCGCAAGCGTCAGCGCGTCTTGTCCAACGACCGGCAGCACGCGGCCGGTGCGTTCGTCCACCGCGCGCAGCGTGACCGTCCACACGACCGGATGGGGCACCGGCGGCAGCGGCATCACCACCGTATCGCGGATCACCTCGCCGTTACGCCAGCACGTCGGCGGATACGACGCGCCCTGCGCCCACCAGCGGAACGGATCGCTGACAATGGTTCCCTCATCGGTTTGTGCCGTCGCCACCAGCTCGAATTGATATGGGCGCTCGGCCGGCGTGTGTCCGTGAAACTCGAACTCGTAGGTCAGGGCCTGCCGCGACGGATCACCCACCCAACGATACTGTTCCA
>JAANMT010001287.1_pt1 | contig 25132 bp, 20 predicted proteins | sample 7279711 | NCBI WGS metagenome assembly JAANMT01 (sample SAMN14094538, study PRJNA606508) | bioreactor metagenome | isolation source: A lab-scale SPAN reactor treating ammonium-rich wastewater day 1 | place: Ireland: Galway | collected 2017-01-16 | reverse complement strand
TGCTCTGAGGTGTAACCTTTTATTACTAGTACTTTTGCCATAGTTTTTTTAAGTAAATGCAACCCTGTTTTGTGTGAATATTTAACGGTAACTATGTAACAAGGAATATTTTTACAATAACATTGGACCCGCTTTGCTTCGCAACCAGAAATATTTACGTCTGCGCACCTCCAAAAAACAACCTGAAAATTATACTTTTTAAGTTTGATTGCAAAAATATAACAGCCGAGCAAGTACTGCAACGGGAAAATTTTGGGTTTGTGATAAAATCAACACTGTTAGAATCTGTTTCTTCTCATTGCCGAACAGCCCAAGCCGAAGTACGGAATATCTTAAAAAATTCAGATTATCAGAATACGACGAACTTTCCTTATCAGACCGCAGAATTCGCTGACCGGGCATAACGTCTGTTAATTTAATCTCTATTTTCCCGATTTAGGTTATTGAGGTAGATTTAACAGTTCAGTCGATAGTTTTCACAGTTTCCGCCTGCGGTACTTGTCTGTAAATCCAAGAAACAGCCGGGTAAATACAGCCGATATTTTCATTGAAATTGTACCTGAACGGCAAAGAATAGATTTACTCGATGCAACTGCCGCAGAATTATATTATTAGCGTAATTAAAATTTGTAGTTTTGTGATGAAAATGCAAGCGTTTCTTCTTGATTTACAGGAGTCAAAATATGCTGCCGAAAGCGGAGGTATTGCTACAGCATTTTACAGATGCCGAGCGCAGGCGATTAAGCGCGGCAGTAAAAACACATAAGCGTAAGTCGTTGAGCGGATTGTTCAGGTATCTGCTGAAAGTTGCCGCCGGCAATGCGACATTCGGCAAGGAAACGGCGTTTCGTACAACGTTCGGACGTCCGTATTCAGCCGACGAGGATTATCTGCTTAGGAATGAGTTGCGATTAGCCGTCAGGATTATGCACGAATTTTTGCAAAGCGACGAACTTCAGCGTGAATGTGATGCAAATCCGAATTATAAGGACACCATGCTGTTGAGTGCACTGCTTCGCCACCGTTGTTTCGACGAGCTCAAACGCTTATTTCCGAAGGCATTTGCCTCGTCGCTCGAACGCCTGAATTTTGAGCAGGCGCGCCGCCAAAGCGACATCTATTTTCAGTATCTTATCTTTCACCGTACTATTTCTCCGGAAACGCTGTACGAAGCACGCGCCATTATGAGCGAACAGATACGAATTCTGAAAATTCTATACAAAACCGCTGCACTACTGAACATGAATAACCGCCGGACCTGCGATTTAATGCTGTCTATGGTAAATTCTCCTGTTGAGTTTCCCACAGAACAAGAGGTTGACATCGATTTTTCGGGTATAGCAACCCCGTTTATCCTATATATTGAGGCAATGTTTGCCTCGCAAAATGAGCCGGATATTAATCTGCGAATCGGACTTGTACGAACAGCTGCCGACGCTATTTCTACGGCACAGCATGTTTATCCCGTTGAAAAGCAACTCGCCCTCGGTTCTCTTGCCACTTTACATTATATCACAAGGGATTACGTTCGCGCTTGCGAGGTTTTCGAGGAAGCATTGGATTATGCCCGCAAAGCCGCATTGCCGGAAACAATAAACTTGGCGGAACTTTTACATAATTATATTTCTACGCTGATGTGGCTCGGACGCTATGAAGACGCGCTCGGGGTGATGGATAGGTATGCCGAACTGATTGGCTGCCATAAAAAACTTACCTTGCGTTTCGACGGATTTCGATGCTTTTGCTATATCTTTTTACGCCGCCCGGCCGATGCTTTTGCAACCATTCCCCGCTGTTCAACCCATTATGCCGAATATGAGCATCTCTATTTCCGATTTATTTATGCAATAATTCCTTATCTAAACGGCGACCTCGAAACCGCGCACCGCGAATGTGTCAATCTTCTGGATTATTTCAGTCGCCACAGCCAAACTTCGCTTTACCCGAATCAGAAATTTGCCGCCTCTGTATTAAGAAAATTCTATATAGCTTTACTTGGTTCGCCCGATTATATTTCTCGTAAACTACGACAGATTTCCGAACAACTCGATGCTTATTCTGCCGAGCAACGCGGTGCAACAGATACGTTTTTCCTGACTTGGTTGCGCAAAGAGATACACTACGTGTCGGCAACAAAAAATAATCGGCTTTAATTGAAGGAAAATTAACAACTTGCATAGGGAATTACACTTGCATTTCGAATCAAAGAGATACTGGAAATCGCTCTATAACAAAAAAACCCGACACGAAGTCGGGCTTTTTTTAAGTTTGATTTGTGGAGATGCCGGGAGTCGAACCCGGGTCCGAAACGCGCAGGCAGGAGGCTCTTCATGCTGAGTCGCTCTATAAATTTCGTCGCTCTGTTCTCCGACCGACAGGAACTGTGCAACTATCGCCGGTGAAATCTTGCCCTACACCCCGTCGAACGGTGGTCAGGCCAGTTTATCTGAGAATGACACCCGAACGCAAGCGGATAAACACATCTGCGCCGAATGGTAAAGCGGCCTTTTTAGGCGGCTAAACGGTAAGAGTAATCGTTGGCAGTTAATGCCTTGCCGGTTGAATTTACGTGCGCCACCGACTAAGCACGGCATGCTCCTTCTTACTTGCTTCGCCCCGTCGAAACCATTACATCCCCGAAGTAAGAGCATTAACGGCTTTATCCGAAAATTATTGCTTACTTACTTGTTGTTTTTTTTGACGTAAGCGGCCGCCATACAATCAGAAATACAGACGTTAGATACGCAAGCAAAGTAATAAATCCTGCGGAACTCATGCGCGGGCTAAGCCTTTCGGTAAATAAAGCCTGCAATTCTTTGCCATTTATTGCCGCGTCAAAAGAAAGCGCATTGACACTCTGCAATAAGCGAATATCATAAAAAGCGGCATAAAATTCTACCGGCATACAGCAATAAAATAATACGGCAGCCATGAAAAATCCGCCGTTGTGTCGAAATTCTTTGCGATGCGCAATGGTTATTCCCAATATTCCTACGAGAGTTGCCCCATAGCCGAACAAAGTATAAAATGCCGTAATTGCATACAGGCGTATGGAATAATTGATTTGTTCATCGGTCAAGAACGGTTTGTGCAATAGAGTTCCCGGCGTGAAAATATCGTAGGCTGTGGCGGCGCGAATAATACTGCCGCCCAAGAACATAGCAGCACCGGCGAATAATAATACAAGCAATATTTTTTCAAGTATGGATCGAGCGGGCATAAACCTTCAAAAAAACGGAAAATTATTACGCAGAATCCGCGTAAGTTTAAAAGTAAAAAAACAGACAGAATAATCCGATGCGCCTGATTTTTTGTTAAACCATTTCAAATATAAGAAATTTCAAATATCGCGTTTCGGGCATACCCAAAAGTGCTGGATGGTCGGGCGATTGCATACCGCGATATGCAAAACGCAACCGTCTGTATAAAGATGCCGCTTGTTGCCTTATAATCTCGATAAAATATTCCTCCGAAATATGATGCGAGCAACTTGCGGTTGCAAGCAGGCCGCCCGGCGGCAACATTTTCATGGCAAGACGATTAATTTCCGCATAGCCACGCGCGGCGTGCGCTATATTTTTCTTGCTTTTGGTAAAAGCCGGCGGGTCAAGAATAATCATATCGTAACGCTCTCCGCTTTTTGCCTGCGATTTAAGAAAATCGAATGCATCGTCTTTGATAAAGTCCGCAACAGCGATATTATTAAGCGCAGCATTGCGACGACATATTTCTACGGCATTTTGAGAAATATCCACACCCGTTACGCTTGTTGCGTCGCCAAGCGCGGCGTTCAACGCAAAGCCGCCCTGATTTGTAAAGCAGTCCAATACACGCCGCCCGAACGCTAATCGCCGAACTTCGGCACGATTTGGTCTTTGGTCTAAAAAATATCCCGTTTTCTGTCCGCCCAACACATCAATTCCAAGTTTTAATCCGTTCTCCGACGTATTTACCACATCGGGAATTTCACCCCAAAGCACTCCCTCTACGGCCGGCAAACCTTCGAGATGCCTCATTCGCGTTTCATTTTTCTCGGCTATTCCTTTGGTGCTTGGGAATACGGTGCGAATCGCTTCCACTATCGCATTTTTTGCCGAATCCATACCGGCCGAAAACGTTTGAACGGCAAAGTAATCGTCGTATTTATCCACAATAAGCCCGGGCAACAAATCTGATTCGCCAAATACGACTCGATAGGTTTTCTCGCCGACGGGCAATAATAATTCCCTGCGTTTTTTTGCCTGCGCGATTCGTTCCGTAAAAAATTCCGACGATAAATTTTCTGTGTCCGATAAAAGTAACCGAACGTAAATGGTACTGTTCGGATTAGCAATTCCTACACCCAAAGAACGTCCACGAGAGTTTACAACCTTCACCAGCGACCCGGCTGCAAATTCGTCGGACGGCTTTTCGGTTTCGTCATTAAATATCCAGAGATGCCCGCCCTGAATACGGCGTTCGGCTTTCTGTTTCAGAATAATAACCGGTAATGACATATTTTTTTCGGTAATGAACTATAAGGATATTAACATCCGATTTCCAACTTTTCAGATATTTTTTCGGTTGTTTTAGTATTTCTGCGATGATTTTCCACGCTTTTTTTCATTATGACTAACACAGAATTATCTTCGCCGTCATTTCGCATAGCCAACCCCGAATTTCGTCAAACAATACTGCGGCATATTGAGCGACAAGAATTTATGAAGCATATAGGCTGCAGGCTTACAATTATCGAAGCGGGCTACGTAGAGGCCGAAATTAAAATCGAGCAATTACATGAACAGCAAATAGGCTTGGTTCATGGTGGAGCAACGGCAACTATTGCCGATATTGCGGCCGGTTTTGCCGGATTTACGCTTTGCGCTCCCGATGAGCATACTGTTACAGCCGAAATTAAAGTGAGCTATTTTACGCCTGCAAAAGGCGGTATTTTACGAGCCATAGGGCGCGTAGTCAAGCCCGGGCGTTCATTGCATTTTTGTGAAGCGGACGTAATAAATGTTCAGCCGGACGGTTCACAAAAACTCGTAGCGCGTGCCACGTCTGTTATGGCGGTAATTCGCCCGAACAGCAACGGTGCTTAGAGGTTGCATTACTAAAAGCAGGCAGTAGTGCACAGGGCGGCGGCTGTCAGGCTTTGCCTTGGAACCGGCAATGCGCTAATCAAGTCTGTATTAATCGCGTAGCAAAGAGCGGTAAAGTTCGGAATAATATCGCCCGGAGGCAGACCAAGAATAATCGCCGTTCATACCGTTTTGCTGCACGGCTTCCCATTGCTCACGCTCATGGAACGTATGCAACGCACGTCGTACGGCAACAAGCATTGCATCTGCGGCAAACTCTTGGAATACGAAGCCGTTACCTTCTTTTGTTTCGGGATTGAAATCGCTTACCGTATCTGCAAGCCCGCCTGTTGCACGAACTATTGGAACTGTTCCATAAACAAACGAGTAGAGTTGATTCAGGCCGCAAGGCTCAAAAAGCGAGGGCATTAAAAACATATCCGCACTTGCTTCAATCAGATGTGCAAGCTCGTCGTCGAAACCGATTTTAACGCCTACTTTTGTCGGGAAACGCTCTTTGAGTTCACTAACGGCATCTTGCAACTCGGGATCGCCTTCGCCAAGAATAATCAACTGCACATTTTCGGCAAAAAGTTCATCGGCCGCTTCAAGCAAAAGTCGAACGCCTTTTTGTTCGGAAAAGCGCGAAATCATTCCAATAAGCGGCGTAGTATATTGAACGGGGAGCCCTACTCTATTCAATAACCGCTCTTTGTTCAAGAACTTATCGTTTACCGAGGTTCTGTCGTAATTTCTTGCCAAATAAGAGTCGTTTTTAGGATTCCAAACATAATTATCGACTCCGTGAATTATGCCGGACAATTCCCCGTGTCTCGAAGCAATGACGTTATTTATGCCATCGCTGTATGCCGCACCACTCATTATATCGGCAGCATACGATGGACTGACCGTAGTAACGCAGTCGGAATACATTGTGCCGGCTTTTGCAAAATTCAAATTTCCGTTATGCAATACAGAATCGCGTACATCTGCGGGCAGTCCGGTTTTATCAAAACTTTCGGATGCAAAACTGCCGAGATTATTAAAATTATGAATAGTATAGACAATTTTGGCACGTTTGAACTCTTGCGGATAGATAGTGCGAATAAGTGCCGGAATTAGTCCTGTTTGCCAATCGTTGCAGTGAATAATATCGGGGAACCAACCGAGAACAAGGCAAGTTTGTAATACGGTTTTATTAAAGAAAATAAAACGCTCGTCATTGTCGGGATAATTTATTCCGGTAAGAGGATCAGCATAAAACCCTTTTTTTGCGTCAAAATAATTAACATTTGTGGTAATATATGCCTGTACCTTTTGGCGCGGATTATTCATTGAGGAGGATTTTACCGTAGCCGGCCACGAATTTTCGCCTATGGGAATAGGTATTTCGCGCAGACGGTTTATTTCGTGAATCTTATTTTTGCGTTCGCTGATAGAGCCGTATTTCGGTATCATAACGCGAATATCATGCCCGAACTCGCGTATAGCAAGCGGTAATGAATAAGAAACATCGGCCAATCCGCCGGTTTTTGCAAAAGGGTACGCTTCGCTCGAAACGAATAAAATACTTAAAGGTCTAGCCATGTAGTCGCGTCTCGTTGTTTCGACTTCAAGAATTAGCAGATTTTCTGCAAAAATACGAAAAAAAACGCTTATTCTTGCGATTGGCCGGCCGATAGGTCAGATTAGATAGGAAGCGGTGGTTTGCAAGTAACTATATGCAATATCCGGCATAGCGGAATGTATCGGAAACAGATTGCCCGAACCGTTACGCCCGGCCGCTGAATTCAAGGTGAAATCGCAGGTGCATAAATTACGGCTATGCGTCGGGCAAACGTATTTTATTCTCGCGGCGCAGTGCATTGATTTCCTCGAGTGTCAATGTCAGATAATTGTGCGATTCTTCCAAAAACAGAGTAACCACGTCCTTGAAAATATCTATTTTCATCATTCTCCCCCGTCCCGAAGCCGTTTCTACGGTAGAATCGAGCGGCGGATAATTTTTCAGAGCTGTAACATAATTATCTATTTCATAGAGCAAACAACATTTCAGCCGTCCGCACATTCCGCTTAATTTGCTCATATTGCCGGGTAATAATTGGGCTTTGGCATGGTCAAGCGTAATTTGTCCGAATTCGGTAAGAAACGACGTGCAACAAAGTTCTAATCCGCACGGGCCAATGCCGCCCAATCGTTTCGCTTCCTCGCGTGCCGGAATTTGCCGTAGTTCAATGCGGGTTTTATATAAGCGCACAAGTTCCTTAACCAACTCACGGAAGTCGACACGCTGCGGCGAAGTGAAGAAAATCGTCAGGCGCGAACGGTCAAACTGCCATTCGGCATCAACTATTTTCATATCGAGCCCGTACTGCTTTGCGGCAAGGCGCGTATGCGTGGTAATTTCGATTTCGGCACGGCGGTTCTCGTTCAGCCGCTCAATATCGTCGGCAGTCGCTACGCGAAGTATGTCGCGGTCGGGCAGTTCGCCTTTGTAACGCTTCCCTGCAATATCTTCGGCAATACACCCCACCGCACAGATTCGCCCCGCATCTATCCCCGTTTCAGCTTGAATCACAACTATATCACCCAAAGCAGCCGGAACGTAATTACGATTGCGTATCAATATCTTACGCCCTCCCTTAAAGGCCGTTTCAGCCAAGATATTATTCTCGGGTTTGAAAAATTCGGGCTGGCGTTCGACGGATGCCGGTTTATTTTCGCATGAATTGCAATTGCCGTTGCAGTAGCCTGTTTCGCAAGAGTCACAATTCGATTTTCGGTTTAGAATCGTTCGCGACACGGATACTATGGCCGCCGACGGTAGCCCGTCATGATGCGGCAAAGAAATTTGAGAAAGTGAAACCACTTGTTCGTTTTTCATATAAACGGCAGTTATCGCCAAAATAAATAAAGATTTCTTGCTTGATATTGCATTTTTTTCAAAGCGATATTTCGGCAAATCACAACCTACCGATTTCCTTGCGGCAACATATATCGGCAACGCAACAAAACAGTAAGCAAAATCAATCGCCGGTCTACGTTGCGCCGCACCGCTTCCGCAGCTTCTTCGACGGCAATTGCCATATCGCCAAACGGTGCATCGGGAAATGCGGCTGCAAATCTCTCGATACTTTGCCGCTGGTCAACGTTCGTAATCACGGCCGCCGCGCCCGCAACCGACATTTCGTAGGCATCGCGCAGCCAAAGCAATAGCAGAGCAAGCATAATTTCCATGCGTGTGCGGTCTTTTTCGCCTGACAATGTCTCCACGTGATGCAGTAGTGCGGAGCGATATTCCGACCGCTTCAATGCAGCACGAAGCGCGTCTATTATATCATGCCGCGAGCGGCGCATATCCTCATTCAGGAAATCACAAGCACGAGAATAGCTCCCTTGCCCGAAAGCCGCCATCAAACGCGCATCTTCCAACGCAACGCCGCGCCGAGCAACGAGAGCAGCGGCAATTTCATCGTCGGGCAGTACGGGAAAATATAATTGCTGGCACCGCGAAAGTATTGTTTGCGGCAGTTGTTCGCGGCGCGAAGTTGTCAGAATTAACGTTATATTACTGTGCGGCTCTTCCAATGTTTTCAAGAAAGCATTGGCGGCCTCGTCGGTCATTTGGTCGGCTTCCGAGATTATCACGACGCGCATGCCGCTTTGCACCGCACTCATCGTAACGTTCTTCTTTATATCGCGAATAGAAGCAATTTTAATTTGCGCCGCATTAGGTATGTCAATATCGTGATAATGGTCCGAGGCCTTCAGTTCCATTTGCTCGCGAATAATTTTTATTTGGTCATCGGACAGCCGGAAAAGCGGCGATTCGTCGCGGTCGGCCGGAGCGGATTTGCCGGCCGGCAACGAAAATATAAAACGGATATTAGGATGCTCGAATTTATCCGCCTGATGGCATGATTTACACTCATCGCATGCCTCAAGAAGGCCGTCCTTATCGCGACGCGGCACAAGACAATTCATCATTTTGGCGAGCTCTAATGCGACAGCGTCCTTTCCTGCTCCGGCAGTACCCCAAAAGCAATATCCGTGCGCAACGCGCCCGTCGGCGGCAGCATGGCGCAACGACGATATAATGCGCGACTGACCAATAATGTTAGACCAAGCCATAAAATCAGAAAAAAATAAGTCGCGATGATACGTACCGCTAAATTGCCTGCTTACGCTTTCAGATTGATTTTTTTATGTGAAAAAATGCAACACGGCGTTTATGGTCTTCGAAGGCAGCATATTGTAAAAATAAAATCACGATAAAAAATACGTCCGGAAAAACAGATAAACATTAAATATTTTCAGCATAGAATCATTCAAATAAAATTTTTTGATTTATACGTCTTTTTTTAATATTTTTTTACATTCAGATGCGATTAATAAAATCCACACTTATAACGTCGCCGTCAGACGATATTTTACTTACACCGCCATAAGCAAGCCGTATATCGAAGGCGCGTTGCAAAGGCATTTCAAGAACATAAGCCAAAATACAACGAATAACGCCAGCATGAGTAGTGATTACGATTGAATGATGATTTTTATGCAATGTTTCCAGAAAAAACTCTATAACTCGCCCGTAAAGGTCTGCATAAGCCTCGCCTCCCGGGCAAGGCGTATTGATGATGTCGCCCAGCCAAGCATCTACTTGGTCAGTATCGAGTGTTTCCCAAAGTTTCAGTTCCCATTGCCCGAAATTCAGCTCAAGAAGGCGACGATCCGTTATAGGCGGACGGCGGCCAAGATTTGCTGCAAGTTGCGTACAGCGCCTTGACGGGCTGGATATGTACGTTGCTCTTTGTTTTTCGGCTATTTGCTTTGCCGTGTCCGTAGCCTCTTGTAAAAATGTTGGCGCAAGCGGTATGTCGGCCTGCCCGTAGCAAAGCCCTTTTTCTACCGTAAGCGTCGTGTGGCGAACAAGATAAATATCCACAAGTATCCGAAGTTAAAGAATGTTGCGTAAACGGCAAAATACCAAAGTTTTATGAGAAACAGGGCATACCGATTCTTTTTGCGTGTAATTTACGCGCTAAGTACGACGAAAATCTGTCGGCGGTTTCACATAAGCATAAGCGATAGACGACAGCAACGTTTCTATATTTGCCGCATACCGCACTTTGAATTACTGCAAAAATACCGCAGAAACAGCGTCTAATCTGCTATCCCTCTCGTTTTTTTGATATTTTTGCGCTAATATCTCCTGGGGGTTTCCTTTTATGTCGCTTTCAAGCGCGGGATTTTCTGTAAACGAACTCCGTTTGCTGTTCGGCGCGGGAGTCGGAAAAAACGTCGGACACTGCATCGGTGTCTGCACCGATTCTCGTTCTATACGTACAGGCGAACTTTTTGTAGCACTTCACGGTGAAATTTTCGACGGACATAATTTTGTTGAGGCCGTGATTGCGGCAGGTGCAGCGACGGCTGTCGTAGAACGGTCGCGTATGGCGGAATTTTCGACGGAATTGCCGCTGATTTCGACCGAAGATACTTTAACAGCTCTTGGCAACATAGCACTCTTTCATCGCAATCGCTTCGATACCCAGATATTGGCCATAGCCGGCGCAGCGGGCAAAACTTCTACTAAAGACCTTGTATCTCATGTGCTTGCACACAAATTCAATGTTCTGAAAACAAAAAAAAATCACAATAATCGCGTCGGCGTTCCACAGACATTGTTGCAGTTGAACGATTCACACAGCATAGCCGTTATAGAAATCGGCACTAATGAGCCCGGTGAAATAGCCGAACTTTGCCGAATTGCACGGCCTACGCATGGGCTAATTACCAATATCGGCAAAGAGCATCTTGAAAAACTTATAGATATTGATGGTGCGGAGCGTGAAGAATGTTCGCTGTTCGATGCTTTGCAAGCAAGCGGCGGAACTGCACTGGTCAATTTGGACGATAATCGGTTGGCAAAATACAAGCAATTATTGCAAAGTACCGTAACTTTTGGCACTAATCCGGCAGCCGATGTTCGGGCAAGCGTGGCCTACGACGAAGAATTACATCCGTATATTACTTTGCGAACGGCCGAAGCAACAGCCGAAGCCGTTATGCAAACCGTCGGGCGAACAGCCGCCATGAATGCTATAGCCGCAGCGGCGGCCGGCGTGGCGTTCGGTATGAATTTGGACGAAATTGCATCCGCATTGCAAACGTTTTCGCCGCCGCCTGCCAACGGCTACGGACGAATGGTAATAGAGCAACGCGGAGGATACGTACTTATAAATGATTGCTATAATGCGAATCCCGAATCGGTGACGGCTGCACTGCATACCTTGAGTCAATATCCCGCTTACGGCATAAGAATAGCCGTATTGGGTGATATGCGCGAGCTCGGTACGCATGCCGCTGCCGAACACGACGCACTTCTCGAAGCGGCTGCCGGCCTGTCCAATATGGTTATAGCAATAGGTGAAGAAATGCGAAGAGCGGCACTTCGGCTGAATCTGAAAAATATCTGCGTTTCTACCAAAGACGACGCGCCGCGGCAAATTTCTGCATTGTTGGCGGACGGTGCCGTTTTATTAGTCAAAGGTTCGCGCGGACTGGCATTGGAAGATATAATTTTGCGACTTCCCGCCTCAGTTTAATATTTGCAAATTACAATAGCCTGATGCTGTATTTTCTTGCACAATGGTTGCGTTCGGCATTCAATACGCCCGGCTTCGGCGTGTTTCAGTACGTAACATTTCGTGCCGCTGCGGCAGTAATTACCGCGTTGCTTATCAGCTTTATTCTCGGGCCGCGAATTATAGCCGCTCTGAAACGCAGGCAAATTGGCGAGCAAGCAAAAAAAGAGTTGCAAAGCACGGGTAATCATTCGCTTAAAGCGGGAACGCCTACAATGGGCGGCTTGATAGTACTTGCCTCGTTGCTGTTGCCCACTTTACTGTGGGCCAACATATTTAACGCCTATATCATACTTATACTGGCCGTTACCGCAATTCTCGGTTGTGTGGGTTTCTTGGACGACTACCTGAAAGTAATCAAGAAATTGCCGAAAGGACTTATCGGCCGCTATAAAATTTTCGGGCAAGTAACCGCAGGACTGTTGATAGGTTGCTCCGTGTACTTCTTCCCCGAATGGTTTTCCGGCTCGCTCGAAGCAGTCAAAACGCTGACAACAGTACCTTTCGCCAAAAACATCAATTTCGATTTCGGCATATTTTATATTCCGGCCGTTATTCTTATTCTTACCGCCACATCAAATGCAGTAAACCTTACCGACGGGCTTGACGGATTGTCTATCGGGACAGTAGGAATAGCGGCTCTTACATTAGCCGTAATAGCATATTTCGGCGGGAATGCCGTATTCGCATCTTATTTGAATATAATGCACCTACGCGGTAGCGACGAATTGGCTGTGTTCTGTGCCGCGCTTGTAGGCGCAGCTATGGGATTCCTATGGTTCAACTCTCATCCGGCACAAGTATTTATGGGAGATACCGGTTCGCTTGCTCTCGGCGGCGCAATAGGCGGCTTGTGCATTTTAATCAAAAAAGAATTTTTACTGCCAATCGTCGGAGGAGTTTTTTTTGCAGAAACATTATCCGTTATAATTCAGGTTCTTTATTTTAAATATACCAAAAAACGCTATGGCGAAGGCAGGCGCGTTTTCAAAATGTCGCCGCTGCACCATCATTTCGAAAAATCCGGCTGGCCGGAGTCCAAGATAGTAGTTCGTTTCTATATAATTGCCATTATGCTGGCCATTATCACAATGGCTACATTCAAAGTACGCTGAGAATATTACCGGAATACGAACAAGCCGCCGGCCGTACTCGGAAACTATAAATTTACATACCGGCTTTAAATTCGCAGAAAGGTCGCAATACTATATTGTCATTGAAATTATGTTGATTATATATGTCGTTCAATGGAAAATACTACTGATCCCGTTGCGGATTTGCATACACACACCATACATTCCGACGGTGTCAAAACCGTTGCCGAGCTTTTTGCCCTTGCCAAAGAAAAATGTCTTGCGGCATTGAGTATTACAGACCACGACACAACAAATTCATTTGCCGAAGCCGAAGAATGTGCCGCGGCCACGGGCATCGAATTTGTACCGGGCTTGGAGCTAAGTTGTTTTGAAAATGGACGCGACTATCATCTGCTCGGCTATTGCATAGACCCCGACAACTCTACCCTGAAACACTACTTGGATAATTACCGCATAGAGCGCGAGCGGCGTGCCGAGCGCATCGTGGCAAAACTTCGCCGCTATGACTCTCGAATAGAATTTAACGAAGTTCTCGTTAAGGCCGGCATTGGTACGGTAGGCCGGCCGCATGTGGCGGCAGTAATGGTTAAAAACGGTATTTCCTCCGACAACAAAGAAGCATTTAAAAAGTATTTAAATCCGGGAAAACCGGCGTTTGAACCAAAGCCGAATTTTACTGTAGAGCAGGGTATAAAACTTATCAACAATGCCGGCGGAATAGCCGTACTTGCCCATCCGGGATCCACATCGCAAACAATTTTGAGCGGTTTTGTGGAGCGCGGACTGGACGGCATAGAAGTAACGCACCCGATTCATCCGCCCGATATGCAACAATACTATCGGAACATAGCAAGTCATTATTGGCTTATAGGCACGGGAGGTTCGGATTTCCACGGCAACCGTGATTATGATTTTATCAATTTCGGTGTATCGGTTGCGCCGTATTCCGTAGTGCAATCCCTGCGACGCGCACGGCAGAAACGATAGCATTTCATGCATTGTTTTTCAGTTTATATTTACCTTGCAATACGTCGCCGCTCAAAATGAACATTCTTCAGCTTTCACCGCAGTTTCCGTTCCCGCCCGACGACGGCGGGCGGATAAGCATAGCCAATTTAACAAGGGAATTCGCCAGAAGCGGATCCGATATTTCGTTATTTACGCTCGGTAAATCGCCCGATGCAAAATCGCTCGCTTTGGCAAAGCCGTTCGCCCAAACCATACATTGCCCACATTCTACAAAAAATTCACTTTGGAGAATTGCTGTTTCAGCAGTTTTTCCCGTACCGCTTTATATTTGGAAACACACCGGCGTAGATGTTACGCAATCGTTGCAGAGGCTTTTACGGCAGAAAAAATTCGACATAATTCATGCAGACCACTCGGCCATGATGCCGGCCGCACTCTACGCTCAATCTATCCGGAAAATTCCGATAGGACTGCGGTTGCACAATGTTGAATGGCTGATTTGGAAACGATACGCCGATAGACTGACAAATCCGCTAAAACGCGCCTACATAGAGCGTCAGGCTAAACTTGTACAACGTGCGGAAGCCGGATTCTATCCGAAAGCAGACATTTGTTTTGCAATTTCCGAAACGAATTTGCACGAAGCAAAAGAACTCGCACCGTCGGCCAATATTGTTCTTGCATCGGTAGGTATTCAACCGGACGAATGGCAACCCGATGAAACGACGCAGCGCAATTACAGCGAAGCCGTTATTGCCACAACATATAATTGGATACACAACGTAGAGGGCGTTAATTGGTTCGTAGAAAAGGTTCTGCCGCTAATTCACCGTAGCGTTCCGAACGCCGAACTGCGTCTGTTGGGCAAAAATCCTCCCGCGCATTTTCGAGAATGGAAAGGCGTAATCGTAGAGGGGCGCGTAGATGCAGTGCAACCTTATCTTAATAAAGCGGGTGTTTATATAGCGCCATTATTTGTCGGCGGCGGCATCCGCATAAAAATCATCGAAGCAATGGCTATGGCCCTGCCCGTAGTGGCTACGTCGGTTGCGGCCGACGGAATACCGGCCGGTGAGGAGCAAGGCCTGTTTCGCGCAGATACGCCGGAAGATTTTGCTAAAATAACCGCCGAACTTATGGCAAATCCCGCTCGCGCTCGCTCGGCCGGCGCGTCGGCACGAAAATATGTTTTGGAGCGGTTTACTTGGAGCGCGTCGGCCAATATAATGCTGAACGAATACGAGAAAATTATCGCAAAATAGAAGCAAATAAAAATTAGTTCGCGACAGCGGAAATATTTATCTTTAACTTTACCGAAAATTTTCTAATTTCGTCGACAACAAACAGTTTTCTCAATTATTTACGAGCTGATTTTATGTCAAATCTTACAGATATAAGATTGCTTACTGTGGATGCCGCCGGAAATCCGGCCGGCTTGGCTCTTTCTGTGGATAATGCATCTAGGATATGCGTTAGACCTAATGCCCCAAGCGATACTACCCAATTATGGGAGGTAGTAATTACTTCTTTCCCGCTAGGCCGTTTTCAACTTAAGCAAAACGGCAAATTGATTGGCGTAAAAGGCGATAGATTAGTATTGTATCAAGACACAATTCCTATTCCGCCCGGAGTCAGCGAAGTTCAGTTTACCGCTCTTAACAGTGCTTTCCCCACACTACCGTTTAGGATAGCCAACGCGCTCGACACACCGCGCATTATCTACTATGGCGACCCTAACTACCTGATACTTAATATTCCGCCGATTGGTCAGCCTCCGCAACCTTCTTATACCGAATGGCTGGCCTTCTACGATGTGGCCAACATTTTAATAAATAAAGATAGCGAGACGGTAGGCTGATTTACATACTAAATTCATGAATGATAATCCAGACGGCTTTTCAGCCGAACAATTTTGGGCAATTGTACGGCAAACGTATCAGATAAGCCGTTCATCGGCAAGTGGAGCGATAGATGCAGGGCGTTCGGCGTTAAAATACTTCGAGGCGGCGGATTTCCATATTTTAAACGACTTGACTTCGCACGATATAATACAAGCGTATTGTTTTTTGTGCAAAACGCTTAGTTCGGCGTATATTCACCTTACTGATTATGCTTCCGCTGCTCAAATCATTAATAATATGGAGCAAAAGGCACGGCAATATAATATAACACCCTATATTATCTGTGCAAAGCGAATCGGCGCAAAAATAGAAGACAAATACGGTTCTACCGCCGTTGCTTTGTCTTTGCTCGACGACGCATTTGCTATCTCCGATATTAACGAAAGCGAGCAAATAAGAGAGATAATTGCTCTATATGCAACAAAAGGATATATACTATGCAATATAGGCGAATACCCCGAAGCCGTCGCCGCTCTTCAACGAGCCGACGATATGCTATTCGAGCCGCATAATTTCGACTTAAATATTCATAGCGAAATACTGCAAGTTTCCGGCAATATTCAGATGCGGTTGCAAAAGCCGGATATTGCTTTGCGTTATTATCGCCAATCTTTTTCCGAAAAACAAAAATCCGGCGATATACTTGGCGCAGCCCGCATTTTGGGTAATATCTTTATTGCTTTGATTTCGCAAAACGATATAGAACAAATAGAAAATATACTTCCTCAACTAAACGAAACATTCAGCAAAACCGACGATAAATTTGGATCGGCACTTACCCATATCAATATCGGCGCATTTTTTCTGAAAAATAAGCGGTACGATAATGCAAATCGGGTTTTATTTTCAGCACTATCATCGCTCGAGAATTGTAGCGACGATTACAATTCAAGTATATGTCACTTCTATTTAGCACAATTGTACAATAGTAAGGATTGGCCTTTATATTCGTCCGAAAGCGCACTTGAATATATACAGTCCGCCTACCTGCTTGTAAGCGATAAACACGGCTTCACACATTACATAGCAAATATAGAAAAAGTATGGTCTGAAATATGCGAGTCGTCAGGTGATATTTTCGGCGCATTACAACATTTTAAGCAATATAATAACTTTGAAAAGCAAGTTCTGAATGAAAAAAGCGAACGAAGTATTCATGAATTAAATACTAAGCATGAAATTGAAATTATAGAGCGCGAACGTATTGCAACCGATAGATTATTGTACAAAATGTTGCCTGCCGTAATTGTACCGCGTATGAAAAACGGCGAAAAAATAGCCGACTATTTCGACTCCGCAAGCATTATGTTCGCAGATATGGAGAATTTTACTACATTCTCACAACTGATTACACCCGAGCAACTTATTGATATTTTAGGTGTTGTGTTTGAGGTATTCGACGAAACAATTCAGGCATACGGATGTGAAAAAATTAAAACAATCGGCGATTCATACATGGCTGTTTCGGGAGTACCCGTATTTTACGATAATCATGCAGAACGAATGGCATCTGCAATACTAATTATTCGCGACACACTCAGCGAGCGAATTGTAAGTTATATCAATGACATCGCCGATAATTTGCCGCCCATACACTTTCGTTACGGATTACACACCGGACATATTATAGCCGGAATAGTCGGGCAAGAACGTTCGCTATATGATATTTATGGCGATTCGGTAAATATTGCCGCCCGTATGGAAAGTTCGGGAGTAAGCGATACAATTCAATGCAGCGAAGGATTCGTCCAACATTTCATTGCACGCGGTAACGGGATAATCTTATCCGGGTCTTCGGCAAAACGCTTTGCATCTGAAAATAACAATACAATGTTTTCTCGATTTTATTTCAGAGAGCGGGGAATTATTAATATAAAAGGCAAAGGAAATATGAAAACTTATTTTTTGGAATTTGCCGAATAATTTTTATTCAATAATTAAAGATTGAGATATTCTTCACTCAAACATTTCTCACCTGTATTTTTCTCGTGGATTTAAACGCAAAAATATACGTGGCCGGGCATCGCGGTCTGGTAGGCTCGGCTATAGAACGTCGGTTGCAACAAGTCGGCTACCGCAATATAATAACGCAAACGCATACCGAACTCGACTTGCGCAATCAAAGCGATGTTGCGGCATTTTTTAAGCATGAACGTCCGGATTATGTGCTGTTAGCGGCGGCGAAAGTAGGCGGAATTATTGCAAACAACACTTACAAAGCCGAGTTCCTCTATGATAATCTGATGATTGCCTCGAATGTAATCGAACAATCATACAAATACGGCGTTACTAAACTGATAAATCTCGGTTCGTCGTGCATTTATCCTAAGTTTGCTGCGCAACCTATTCCCGAATCGGCTCTTTTAGGCGGCGAGCTTGAAAGCACGAACGAACCGTATGCCATCGCCAAAATTGCCGCCCTGAAACTATGCAGATACTATCATGAGCAATATGGTTTCAATGCAATTTCTCTTATGCCCACTAACCTGTACGGCTCGAACGACAACTATAATTTGGAAACATCGCACGTTCTTCCTGCATTGATTCGCAAGATGTTTCTCGGCAAAGCCTTACGTGAAGGTAACGTAAATTTCCTGCGCAAAGATATTTCACTCGTGAGTTTGGGATACGGCTGCGACGATGCCGCAAGAAATGCCGAAACAATTACGGAAATTGCTGCTGTTTTGGAAAAATCAGGCATAACTTCCGATGCCGTTACGCTTTGGGGAAGCGGCTTGATACGACGGGAATTTCTGCATGCCGACGACATAGCCGATGCAGCCGTTTTTTTCTTGGAAAATCATACGGCGGAGGATATCGGCGAGATATTGAACATTGGTACCGGGCGCGACTTACCGATTGTGGAACTGGCCGAGCGTATTCGCCGTGCTGTCGGCTTTGAGGGAAAGCTTGAATTCGACCGAAGCAAACCTGACGGAACACCGCGTAAAGTTTTAGATGTAAGCCGTGCCGCCGCTCTTGGTTGGCAGTACAAAACATCTCTCGAGGAAGGCCTTGACCGCGTTATTAAAGAATATGCGCAAGCTCGCAAATAATTACTTCACAAAATAATACAAACAATTAAATTTAAATACCGCAGTCGTTAAATATAATCAGGTTACAACAGTATTTTTTTAATGGCAGCCGATGCTTTTATTCCGCTTTGTGCCGCACCCTCAAGCGTAGCCGGAAGACCGGTAGCCGTCCAATCACCCGCAAGCATAAGATTTTTAATCGGGGTTTCCGTGCACAGGCGATATTGCTCTGCTTCCGGTGTAGCGAGGAATGTAGCCGATTTCTCCTTAACAACTTGCCATGCAAGCAATTTCGCGGCCGCTGCTTCCGGGAAAGCACGCCGTATTTCATCGGCACAATGCAATGCCGTTTTTTCGGGATATTGCTCTGCCAACTCATTACCTGCACTAACGGTTATCGCAATATGCCCAGGATATTTTGAAATAATTTCCGGCGGTGCGGCACATATTGCGCGACGATTGAATGTCCATTGACTTGCAGTTCCAAGCATAGCAACAAAATCGTTGCTCATAACCGGCCGGTCAAACCATAAGTATAATGAAATAATCGGTGAAAATCGTATAGCACTCAATACATCGAATGGTTTGCGCCCGCGTATTTCCGCAGGCAGAAGGCGTTCCAATGAACGCGGCGGGACAGCCGAAATAACCGCGTCGCATTGAATTGTTTCGCCGTTTGCAAAACGCACTGCCGAAACTTTTCCGTCGGTAAATATTAATTCTTCGGCCGCGGTGCTTAGTAACAGTCGTCCGCCTCTGTTTTCAAGATATTTTCCCACAGGTGCGAATATTTCGCTTAGTCCTTTTTCGGCAATTAAAATCTGCGAGGCATCGCTCTTTCCGAAAAATGCACGGCGAAGAACTTCAATAAATAATTTAGCAGAAGCCATTTCGGGCTTTGTATTAAGCGTAGCCAATACTATCGGTTCCCATAATCGGCGAATTATTTCTTCCGACTGTCCGTACTTTCGCAAAAACTCTGCCGAAGTTAATTTTTCCGTGCGCAATATTCCGGCACGTAATGCCGCCGCAAATAGCAATGCTTTTATTTTTGATATAAAGTCAAGCCGACGCAATCCGAAAATTCCCGCCGCTACTCCAATCGCCCCCGATACTTTGGAACAATCAAGTACATCTCGGAATCCGTCCGGTTCGGCAAATTCCACACGCAAATATTGCTGTCGCCTGAATAAATGCTCTGTATCAAGTTTTCGTATTGATGCAAGAAATGACTCGTAACAACCCATCAAGATATGTTGCCCATTGTCAATTACTTCGCCTGTTTCACGGTCGACAAATGAACGCGCACGCCCGCCGATATAAGGCCGCGCTTCTGCCAATACAACTGTTTTATGCGGTGCAATATCAATAGCCGCAGCAATGCCGGCCGCACCGGCACCGATAATAGCAACAGTATCATTTCCCATTATTTTCTTAGAATTATTTTCTTAGAATTATTTTCTTAGAATTATTTTCGTTTTTTGCTTTTTGTCGAACTCTTGAAATTTCAATTTCTTCATAAATATACTTTAAATTGAGAATTTCATTTTACAAACTAATTATTATTTTATTTAAAACAAAGAATTTACGGCCGGCATTAAATTCTTGCGGCAACAATGCGCAAAATATTTACAATAAACTTTGCATTATTCTGCGATTTAATTCATGAATAAAAAGAATATTCGGGTATTTGACTGCAAGCAAACCTGCATTTATCGCTTTTCAGCCGCGCGTAAGAGTAAGAACCGTTATTTCCGGCGGTATTCCTATACGCAACGGCGGTCCTACCGTGCCAAGACCGCAATTTACATAAAGTTGCTGATTTTTATCCGTGTAAAGCCCTGCCCATTGTTTGTATACAATTTGCGCAGGACTTAGCGTTAACCCCGGAACGGCAAAAGCGACTTGCCCGCCGTGCGTATGCCCTGAAAGCATAATATCCGCATGAGCTTTACCGCGCACTTCCTTATCCCAAAAAGTCGGGTCATGCGCCAATAATACTGTTGTAATATCCGGCTCAATTCCCGAAAGCGCATGGTCGAGCCGAGCAAAATATTGATTAAATCCCGTATTATCCGTTCCGGCAATTGCAAGCCCCGCTCCGTCAATTTTAATAATTCGATTTTCGTTAACGAGCAAATCAATTGCCGTCTTTTTTATTGCCGTTTTAAGCTCGGCGTGTTGTTTAAGCGACATAAAATGGTCGTGATTACCTAGTATCCCATAAACGCCGAGCGGTGCTTTCAGCAATTCCAATTCACGGTAAATCGTTGGTAATTCAGACGGGTGGAAATTTACAAAATCACCCGTAACCACAATCATGTCGGTGTTTTGCTCGCGTATCAGCCGCCCTGCTTCCCGTATTGGGCTTGTTGAGATGAACGAGCCGGCATGAATATCGGAAATTTGCGTTATTCGCAAGCCTTCGAGTGCAAACGGCAACCCGGAAATTCGTAATACAACGTTTTTAATTTGAAAATCATATAATGTCCCGAACATTCCGTTGGCAACAATTCCAAAAGGTGCGCTGGCAAGTGCCCAGCCGGTTTTTTGCAGAAAATCGCGACGCGCAACCGAAGTTGCAATCGGCGTTTGCTTTTGCTTGGAAAACGAATCTTCCGATTCTAATGCCGTGCGAATTTTACGCCGGATCCAAATTATCAATCGAATAATATCTTTAATTAACAGCACGACGGCAATAGGCAACTTAGGCGCATACCACAGCCAAACCAAATGTTGCAAAATCATATCATAGCCGCTTAACCCGTCGGACGACAATCTTCGATATGCAGAAAATAATCCCACGCAAAATATTACGGCCGAAGCAACCCAAGCAAAAGTAGAAAACAGCCCGTTCCAGCCGCGTTTCCGAACGAACCTCCCCCAAGCCGCATTAACGTAAGAATCAACGACAATTTGCACTAAAGCTATGAACAAAATAAACTTATAGACTGCTGACGGTTCCATTGTTTTCAGGAAAAAGAATCAAAGTCCAACAACTGTATTTACCAACGTCCGAAATGCCGAAGAATTGTTGCGAAACGCCGAATAAAACTCTATATATTATGCAATATTATTTTTGCATCTATTTATATAATATTCATTTTTTAACTTACCGGCAACAATCCGCATTAAAATCAACGGTGCATTTATACTAACCCGAAGCGGTTGCCGTCATAGTCGGCCGGATAATTTTGACGAACAAAAATAACGGAACTATGTGCGGAATAGTCGGAATCGTAGAACAATCGAATCGTAATTCTTCCATATCCGAAGATATTCTTCGCTCTATGAGCGATGTAATATCCCATCGCGGCCCTGACGATGAAGGGCAATGGATTTCCTCCGACAGACGATGCGGTTTGGCTTTCCGCAGGCTTTCAATTATTGACCTTTCGCCTGCCGGACATCAGCCGATGAGCTCTCCCGACGGCCGTTTTACAATAGTTTTCAACGGTGAAATTTACAATCATTCCGTCTTACGTGCAGAACTTGAATCAAAAGGTTACATATACCGCTCGCGTACCGATACAGAAACCATATTATACGGCTATAAAGAATGGGGAGTTGCTCTGCTGTCGAAAATGACGGGAATGTGGGATTTGGCGATATGGGACGATGAACGCAAAGAACTATTCTGCGCACGCGACCGCGTAGGTATAAAACCATTGTATTATACGCATCGGGACGGCCGATTTATTTTCGGCTCGGAGATTAAATCCATATTGCAACATAACTCTACTCAACGTGCAGTTAATTGGGGTGAAGCGGCAAATTATCTTTGCTTTTCGATGAGCGGCAACCGTTCTACAATGTTTGAGAATATACACAAGCTTCCGGCCGGACATTTTGCTGTTCTGAAATCCGACAATACCTTAAAAATCGAGCGTTATTGGTCGCCTCTGAAGGCGGGAACGTCATACACGACGATGAGCGAACCGGAAATCGTGGCGGAAATTATGCGATTATTGCGCCAAGCCGTCAAAGACCGCATGATGAGCGATGTTCCCTTCGGTGTATTCCTGAGCGGCGGAATAGATTCCAGCGCGAACGTTGCTCTGATGGCCGAACTTATGAACAGACCGATAGATACTTTTTCGGTAGGTTTCAAAGAACTCGAAAAGTATAATGAAATGCAGTATGCACGAAAAATAGCCTCTGTTTTCAACACAAATCACCACGAAATTCTGATTGACCATAACGATGCCTTGCCGATGCTCGAAACATTGGTTTGGCACGAAGATGAACCTAACGGCGACCCCGTGTGCATTCCCTTGTATTTTCTGAGCAAACTTACCCGCGAATCGGGCACTACGGTAATTCAGGTAGGCGAAGGAAGCGATGAGCAATTTGTGGGTTATCCGTGGATGATACGCGAATATAAATTCTACAATACTTATTGGAAATTTTTCTCCGCTTTACCCCGATTCGTGCGCAGCCTTGCATATTCCGCAGCAAAACCGATTTTATCTGCACGCGGGCAATTTTTGGCACTTGATTATATCCGGCGCGGCGCAGAAGGCGATGAATTATATTGGGGCGGAGCAGTTGATATGCCGCCGGCATATTTGCGCGAAATTTTGAAAGGGGACGCAAAAAATTCTGCCGATTTCCCTATTGAAACTTGCCGCCTTATCCATAATCAAATAAAAAAACTGCAAAGTAAGCCTTCGGATATCATTCAACGCATGGCTTTATTCGAGCTAACGCACCGCTTGCCCGAACTTTTGCTTATGCGCGTCGACAAAATGACTATGGCACATTCGCTTGAAGCGCGAGTGCCGTTTCTCGACCATCGCCTTGTGGAATTTACAATGACGATACCGCCCGCGCTGAAACTGCCTAATCTTAATGAGACTAAACGATTGCTGAAAAAAGGAGTTGCCGACATATTGCCGCACGATATCATTCATCGTCGCAAGCAGGGATTTGCCGCTCCTATGGCCGAATGGTTGCGCGGGCCGTGGCGCAATTATACCGAACAAGAAATTATGAATTCACAGCCGATTAAGCTTGGTCTGCTTGACCGAAACACGGTAAAAACAATGCTTGCCCGCCATAATAACGGCGCGAAAAACTACGGTAAATCTATATATTCACTTCTGAATCTGGCCCTTTGGTGGAAAAGATTTATGTAATTTTGCCAAAATTTCAAATAATTTATCCTGAAAATATTAACAATGCCGCAACCGTTCGACGATAAACAAGAAGCAATAAAGCAATGGACGAAAGACCCGTGCGGCAAAGTCGGCGCACAAAATTTAGAGGTCGGAACACTTGAATTTTACGAGAGAATAAATCAAAATCGCTACGAAGAATATGCGACTTGGTTGAAAGATTACGTAAATTTCAAACGCTTTGCGGGGAAAAAAGTTCTGGAAATAGGCTTCGGAATGAGTACGGATTTAATGCAATTCGCCGAGGCGGGCGCGGAAGTTTGGGGCATAGATTTATCGCCTATGCACCTTGATATTTCACAAAAAAGATTCGCACTTTACGGATACAAGGCAAATTTACAGTTAGCCGACGCAGAAAATATGCCATTCGCCGAGAATGCTTTCGATACAGTTTATTCTTTCGGGGTTATTCACCATACGCCCGACACTCAAAAAGCTGCCGATGAAATTTATCGCGTTCTGAAACCCGGCGGCAAAGCCATAATAGGTTTATATCATAAAAATTCTGCATTTTATTATTTTGTTTTAATGGCAAAATATATTCTATTATTTCGTTTTTTACGTGAATCGTACAGGCGCACTCTGTCGAGAATAGAATACAGGGAGCATAGCGAAGCCTGCCCATTGGTAAAACTATACACACTCAAAACAATGGCAGATTTATTCTCTAAATTCGGCAAAGTACAAATTAGTTGCCATCACTTGGATTCATCGCATTTCGGACCGTTCAAAAAAATGATTCCGCAAAGTTTAGTGAAAAAATTAGAACCAAAACTCGGCTGGTATATTATGGCGGAATGTACCAAATAATCACCGACCATCACACATAAATAATTTTACATTATTTTTTTCAAGTAATAAACCGAGAAGGCAACACAGATTGCACCATGCGCATTTTTTGTGCAAGGATTGCAAACTATTGCACTTAACTGGAGTATTTTAATTATTTGCATCGTTATTTTATATTGTTAAATTTAAGGAATAATTCGCAGATAATTTTTATTGTTGTAGTTTTTTAGTTTATACCGTCGTGCTGCAATAATGACTTATCATCAATCCTCTCACTTACAGGCTCGATGCACGAAAAAATTACAATACAAAAATACTATATATATATTTTCTCCGCAACGGACAATTTGTCAAGCCATTTTGTTAAATCCACACCAACAAAGGGCGGCATAAGAACCGCTTTTTTTTTCCGTTTGTCAAGCCATTTTGTTAAATCCACACGCGTTTCGTTTTC
>JAANMT010001285.1_pt1 | contig 25165 bp, 12 predicted proteins | sample 7279711 | NCBI WGS metagenome assembly JAANMT01 (sample SAMN14094538, study PRJNA606508) | bioreactor metagenome | isolation source: A lab-scale SPAN reactor treating ammonium-rich wastewater day 1 | place: Ireland: Galway | collected 2017-01-16 | reverse complement strand
GCACATTATTGTGCCGTATTGTTAAACATAGGCAGTACACTTGAAATTGCAAAAAGTTCATTAAAATTAGCAACTTCTTGCAATATATGGTTATTGGAATGTGGGAGATATAGCAAATATTTTTTGTTGATGATATGTTGTGGCTACGGCATTTTCCTTTTCTTGTCATATTATTGTTGTGTATTTGATTCTGGTGAAAAAAAACTTTAACGACACTTTTATATCATATTCGTCTCTAACCATTTCAAGTCGCAGCAACATTGAGAATCATTGTAAGCAGAAGCAAAACGCAAGGTGCGAAATTTTACGTAATTTTGTACTGAACTATATTTCTATCATTTTTTTTTCGTAGAATATGGCAAATCTTCTTCGCAAAATTTTTGAACGCCCTTACACGTTCAAGCAAAACGGCTACGATAGAAACACGCCGCCATCGGATATGCGTCCGGGCGACAATGTGGAATACGCAGTAACCGCAACCGACGGACTGACTTACACCATAGAAACGCTTGACATTGTCGCAGGTGAAGCGACGGTTCGCAGCAATACTTCAAAAAGTAAGCAATATAGAGTGCCGCTTGTTATGCTTCGCAAAACAGGTTGATGCTTCGTAAAATAATCTTGACAAATTTTTTGTAGCACAAATATCATTGCTCATGAAAGAGTTTAAAAACGAAGAATATCTTCAATTTAGCGATAAAGACATTGCAAAAAAGCAGCGTACAGCTTTGGACGAGGTTCGTACGTGCTTTGGGCGCGAATATCCGAATTATATCGGCGGTAAAGAAGTTTTCAGCATAGGAAAAACAACTTCGCTAAATCCTGCAAACATAGACGAAACCATCGGAATTTTCCAGAAATCCGGCAAAGACCAAGCCGAACAAGCCATGCAAGCAGCTCTCGTAGCGTTTGAAACATGGAAAAATGTACCGGTTAAGAAACGTGCAGAGTATTTGTTTAAGGCCGCCAAAGTTATCAGAAAACGCCGTCTTGAAATAAATGCATGGATGATTTCGGAAGTAGGAAAAAATTATCTTGAAGCCGATGCAGATACTTGCGAGGCTATTGATTTTCTGGAATTTTACGGTCGCGAAGCATTGCGTTACGGCGGCAAACAACCGATAACAAAATTAAAAGGCGAGCGCAACAGATTGACGTATATTCCGTTAGGCGTTGGAGTTGTAATACCGCCTTGGAATTTCCCGTTTGCAATTCTTGTAGGAATGTCAAGCGCGGCAATAGCAGCCGGAAACACCGTTGTATTGAAGCCTTCGTCGGATTCGCCTATGATGGGCTGGATTTTTGCTGATATTATGCGTTCGGTCGGGCTACCGGACGGCGTGTTAAACTTTCTTGTGGCTTCGGGTGCAGAAGCAGGTGATTATCTTACTCAACATCCGAAAACAAGATTTATTTCATTTACCGGTTCGATGGAAGTCGGTTTGCGCATAAATGAATTGGCGGCAAAGAAATCCGAAGGTCAAATTTGGATTAAGCGCGTTGTAGCCGAGATGGGCGGAAAAGACAGTATTATAGTGGATAAGGTAAAAGATATAGATGAAGCGGTGAAAGGCGTGGCGGCCGCTGCGTTCGGCTTTCAAGGGCAAAAATGCTCGGCTTGCTCACGTGCAATCGTTGATGAAAGTATTTACGATGAATTTACCGCAAAACTTCAAGCTGAAGTCGCCGGTCTGAAAATAGGCGACCCGGCGGATAATTACAGTGTAGGCCCGGTTGTTTCCGCCAAAGCAGAAAAAACGATTTTGGAATATATAGAAATCGGTAAAAAGGAAGGGCAACTGTTAAACGGCGGCGGAAAGGTAAGCGGTAAAAACGGGTATTTCATACAACCAACTGTAATTGCAGATGTTTCGCCTACTGCACGAATAGCGCAGGAGGAGATTTTCGGACCTGTTCTTGCTGTGATAAAATCGTCGAGTTTCGAAGAATCGCTTGCAATAGCAAATAATACGATATACGGACTTACGGGAGCGGTTTATTCGGATAATCAAGACGCACTTTTTCGTGCAGAAAATGAATTTCATGTAGGAAATTTATATCTGAACAGAAAGTGCACCGGTGCTTTTGTAGGTTGTCATCCCTTCGGCGGATTTAATATGAGCGGAACGGATTCCAAAGCAGGCGGGCGCGATTATCTGTTGCTGTTTTTGCAAGCGAAAACCGTGAGCGAGAAAGTTCGCGGCAAATAATCGAATTATCAATATAATTGATTTTTTAAGAGAAAAGGCGTGAATATCCTATCGGACTTTCCGCCTTTTTGTTCATACGTCATTTTTTATCTAACTCGTTATTTTACAACCGTGCAGTTATTTGAATGAGTATTAAAATTTTGATAATTGAAGACGAACAAATCATTCGCTCGCTACTGGCGCGTATGATTATTAAAAAATTTCCGTCTTGCATTGTAATTGAAGCAGAAAACGGAGCAAAAGGGCTTAAAGCGGTCGATGCCGAGAACCCCGACGTGGTTTTTCTTGACGTTAATATGCCTATGATGAACGGTGTTGAAACACTTTCGCTTATTCGTAAAATACCGCGATTCAAAAATATTCCCGTATTCATTATGACAAGCGTAAGCGAGCGTGATGTCGTAGTGAGATTCATGCAATTGGGAATAAAAGGCTATATTTTAAAACCTCCCGAAAAATCGGTGGTTTATGCGCAACTTGATAAAATAGCCGACGATTTACGCCGTGCAGGAAAATTGGCGGCTGTGCATAAAAGGTCTGTTTTGCTGGTCGGCAGTGATGAAACGTTTGCCGCTGTTTTTGCCGATACATTTTCGCCGTTTGCCGAAATACGTGTTGCAGATACCGTTCAAGATGCCTTGCGTTTATTTACTGAGAAAGTGCCGACAGACGTATGTATTTCCGAAACAGATTCTGCAAATACCGGCGAATCTGATGAACGCATCATAGCCGGAAAATTGAAAAATGCAGCCCCGTCGAAAAAAAAGATTAAAACTTATCTTCTTAATCAATCCGGAGTGTTACGACAAGAGGAAGCACGTTTTTTTACAGGAGCGGTCAAGCGTTCGCTCCGGCCGCCAGAGCTTTTCGACTCCGGCATTCGTACAATATTCGAGCAACGCAATATATACGAAAAAATACAATTTCTTGTAGATAATCTTAGCGAGCGTCAATTCGACGATATTATAGACGATTTTTTTGAAAATCTTTCTATGCCGGCTAAAATTACGGATATAGAGCCGAAACTTGTTAGGTACGAGGCCGCTGCCGCCGCTTTGCTGGCTTTGCCCGATAACGAAGTGAAAATAGCAGTTTCTCTGGGCGGTGATAAAAGTAAATTCGAGGAGATAACTCGCCAAGCGGGAGGAACAGGCAACAGTATTGCGGATTTTTGCAACCCGCTGTTGAGCAAAATACAGGGTGAAATCTCGTGCTTACTTGAAAAATACGGAGTTGGATCCGATAAAACGGAAGTTATAAATTTAAATGATACCGACTCAATTTCGCCCGTTCGCTACGATACAATACCCGAGATATTAAAAATAATCGAGTTAGACGGCGGTATAAAATTACATTTTTCTGTCGTAGTGTATCAATAAAGAGCGGTATCGGCTTCTAACATAAAAAAGACAATATGAAGCAAACGTTTATTCGTAAAAGAATTGTCGCACATATTTCCGAAATTCTCTATGCTTTATGATATTAACGCTCCATTGCCTGCCTTGCGTCGCGATATTCGATTGACAGCCTCGCCCGATGGCAATATGCTTTATATGAGCGACGCGATGAGTTATGCGGAAAATATGCTGACCATTCCTGCTAATGCGTTGCACGCGCTCGAAATGTTTGACGGTCATAACAGTGCTTTCGCTTTGGAGTCATTTTTTCGCGAACGATATGCCATAAATATTCCTGCATCGGATATAGTCGAATTCGCCTCGATTTTAGACCGCGAAGGCTATCTTTGTAGTGCTTCATTCGAGTTGCGCCGCCGTGAGTTTGAAGAAAAATACAATCGTGAAACTGTTCGTCGCAATGTTTGCGCCGGTGGTGCATATCCGGCAGAGCCTGAAGAATTGCGTAGTTTTTTACAAAACATAATGCAATCGGCTGATAATTCAGATATAGAAACCGGTGCGACCGGAATTATTGCACCGCATATAGATTTGAACGTAGGCGGAGTCTCTTACGCGCCTGCGTATCATGCCATCAAAGATACTGATGCGGATTTATTCGTAATATACGCTACATCGCATTATGCCGATTACGACCTTGTAATCCCGACTGACAAAGACTTTGAAACGCCGCTTGGCTTAGTTAAAACCGATAGGGATTTACTTGAAAAAATTCGTGCGCGTTTGCCTTTTGAGCTCACTCGAAACGACATGGCACACCGGCCTGAACATTCCATTGAACTCGAATTGATTTTTTTACAATATCTTTTCCCTAAGCGCGAGTTTACCATACTTCCGTTGCTTGTAACCTCATTCGGACATTACAGGGACTTTCCGCGTCATGATGAAAAGGTGCGGCTTATTGCTGAATCGGTTCGGGAAACGGTGAAAGAATCGTCGCGGAAAGCAATCTATATTTCAAGCGGCGATTTGGCGCATATAGGGCGGAAGTTCGGGGATAATTTCGATGCCGAAGAAAAACTTTCAGAATTGGCGCAAGTTGATGCAAAATTACTTGACAGATTAGCCGTATGCGACCGGGACGGTTTTTTTGCACAGATTGCAAGTTGTAATGATATATGGAAAGTATGTGGAACATCGCCTAATTATATGATGCTCGAAACATTGCGTCCGAAACGCGGTTCGGTGCTTTCCTACGACCAATGGAGCGAGAAGGAAACACGCTCGGCTGTAACATTTTCGTCGCTTTCCTATCATTCTTAACCAACCCGCAAAGTATTTCTCGAAAACGTTGCCGAAAAGGTTGTAGAAGCGGGCGCATTTCGTCGAGGACTTTGTAATTACCGATAAACTTTGCCTTAAAATAAAGTAAAAGGCCAAGTTTATCGTCCCGTGTTTCTATCGTGTCGAAAGTGTATATTCTAAACATGAGACTATGGTGCATGGGCTTACGCAAAGCGTGTATTTTAGAGAAAGTTATATCGAAAACTTTGCTTTGATAAGGAGTTCTTGCAATTTGCGCCCGACTCAATAAATAACAATGGCAATATGAAATATATCTTGTTTGCGATAGTTTTCTCACTGATAACGCTCTCGGCAGTTTTTTGTGCGGCCGGTACGAAAGACCACGCGGAAGTATCGCTGTCGCCTGCGTCAATTTCGGGTAAAGCGGGGGATACGGTAAGAATTAAACTGACTCTTGCGCTCGAAAAAGGTTGGCATATATACGATTTGGAGCAGGGGAAACGCAATGAAGCGGCCGGCGGTATAGGACCAAATCCGTTGGAAATAAGCATGAAAGGGAAGACAATCAGATTAGGAAGAGTTAAAGCTCCTAAGTCGCACATAGAATTTGATTCTACATTCGGCGTACAAACAGGGCTTTATCATGGAACTGTCGTTTTCGACGTTCCCGTTATTATTAAACGTGATGCGAAGCGGGGAAAATACGTTGATTCCATAAATGTATTTCCGCAAGTTTGTACTGACGAGGGAATTTGTACTTATCCCGAATTTGCATTGCCCGTAACAGTCGAGGTTACGGCCGAGTCGGCAAGTTTAGCGGTAGAGGAGCCGTCCGTTGCAGTCAATCAGAATGTAGAAGCTACGGCGCAACCGTCAGAACAATCCAAGCCTGCAACATCGTCGGGTGCGGCAACCGTAACGGAATCGCAATCGGAAATTGAGCAAGCTAAAAATCGCGGCGTGTGGTCTTTTCTGTGGTTTGCAATTACAGCCGGTGCCGGCGCATTGCTGACACCTTGCGTTTTTCCGATGGTGCCGATAACGGTTTCGTTCTTTACAAAGCGTTCGGAAAAAGCATCTGCCAAAGGTCTGCGCGATTCACTTGTGTATGCTCTGGGCATAATTGCCACTTTTACCGCATTAGGCTTTATACTTTCGCTGTTGTTGGGATCCACCGGCATATCCGATTTTGCCACAGACCCTTGGGTTAATATAGTTATAGCGTCCATTTTCATCGTTTTTGCATTTAACTTGTTCGGTGCGTTCGAGATACAAATTCCTCCGGCATTGTTGAATAAACTCAATGCAAAATCATCGCAGGGCGGAGTAGGCGGCGTATTGCTGATGGGGCTTACATTCTCGCTGACTTCATTCACTTGCACGGTTCCTTTTGTAGGCTCTGCGCTTATAGCGGCCTCGAAAGGCGAATGGTTTTATCCTATTATCGGAATGTTAGGCTTTTCCGGAACATTTGCATTGCCGTTTTTCCTGCTCGCACTTTTCCCGTCGCTTCTTAATAAGTTGCCGCGTGCAGGAGGCTGGATGAATAATATGAAAGTCGTGATGGGATTTTTGGAAATAGCCGCCGCACTGAAATTCATCAGTAACGTGGATCTTGCGTGGGGTTTGGGAATTCTGCCGCCAAATGTGTTCTTGGCAATTTGGGGCGGTTGCGGAGCATTGATAACGATATATGTACTCGGGCTGTTCAGACTGAAATTAGATTCTCCCGTTACTACAATAGGAACTCCGCGAGTCGTATTCGCAATAGTTTTTTCTGCGATAACAATATATTTATTCAGCGGAATGAACGGTACGCCGCTTGGTACGCTTACCGCTTTCTTGCCGCCACCGGACTATGAACAACATGTAGGCGGTGCGGCAACAGAGCCGGCTTCCGCTTCGGGCATACGGCCCGAGCATGGCAACGGTGAGGAAGTATGGCTCTCGGACTATAAAGTCGCATTGGCACAAGCAAAAAGGGAAGGCAAGCCGCTGTTCGTTGATTTTACGGGCTTTACTTGTACTAATTGCCGCTGGATGGAAACCAATATGTTCCCGAAGCCGGCTGTTCGCTCGCTTATGGATAAAATGGTAAAAGTGAGGCTGTATACCGACCGGCGAACGGAGCCGTACACGTCTAACAAATCTATGATGCAGACAAGATTCCAAACAATAGAACTGCCGCTGTACGCCGTAATTTCACCGGACGACCATGTGCTTGATACACAGACATTTACAAGAAGTGAAACTGAATTTGTGGAATTTCTGAACAAAGCTTTCGGTAGCGGTATTTCAGCAAGCTTGCAGTAATTAACTAAATATATTCTGCACTTTATCGGTATTCCACGTAATTGTTCGCGGACAAAAACAGTATTCGCACTCACGAATCTTTAAGTATTGCCATAGTACATAAAAAATATGTTGTTGCTACTTTTCAAGGATGTTCAATGAAAAAAAATCTACTCCTGACGGGATTACTCGTTAGTTCTATGGCTATATTGCCATTTGCAACGCAAGCTCAAATTTCTGCTTCAAAGAATGAAGGGCAATCCGAATCGGCAGTTGCAGTTTCCCGGCGTTCAGTATTTGTACCGAATCAAGGACAATGGCCGTCGGAAGTGCTGTTTTACGGCCGCTCCGGCGTGGCGGATGTTTGGCTTACTATACGCGGTTTGGAATTCGACATACACCGTTCGGAGGTGACGTTGCCGCGTTCGGCCGAAGAACGCTATGCTTTTATTTCCGAAAACAGAACGTCGAAAATACGCCGCGTCGGACATCTTGTGCGGCTCAAAGCAGCCGGAGAACATGTTTCTTCCGTTTTTGGGTTAAATCCTGACGGAAGCGTTCGCAACTACTTTCTAGGAAAAGACCGCTCTAAATGGGCAACAAATGTTCCGGCGTATGAAGCAGTGCAATTAAACGAAATGTTTCCTGGTATAGATGCCGTGGCACAATTCGAGAACGGTTTGCCGCGCTATGATTTCATCGTGAAGCCGGGAGCTGATCCCGACGATATATCGCTGAATTTTGCAGGTGCGTCGGGGGTTTCCGTAGACAAAAGCGGCGAATATATTACTTTGCACACAACGCTTGGCGATGTGCGCAGCGGACGCATAGTTGCTTATCAGGAAATTAACGGTGCACGACTTACGATTCCTTGTTCGTTCATTGCAAAGGCCGGAACAAGTAAAACTGTAAAATTTCAGATTGGAAAATATAACCATTCTTATCCGCTTGTCATAGACCCGTTGATTTATTCAACTTACTTGGGAGAAAGTGGAATTGATAAAATTACCGAAATTACTACGGATAAATTCGACAATATCATTGCCGTCGGTTCTACCGATGCGGCAACTTATCCGGTTGCAATCGGTGCTTACGACACGACGTTTAACGGCGGGCTTGACGGTTTTGTTACAAAGTTCGACCCTGCATTATCGAAAATAATGTTTTCAACTTACATAGGCGGCGGTGCCGACGACCAAGTCAATTCCGTATCGCTTGACGACGAACAGAGTGTTTACATAGGCGGCGAAACGACTTCTGCCTCATTCCCGACAATAGGCGGCTGGAAAACGATTCATGCCGGAGCCATTGACGGTTTTGTGGCAAAAATCTCGGCAGACGGTTCGCAACTTAACTACGGTTCGTTTATCGGCGGCGGCGGCAACGACAGAGTGCTTTCCGTTCATTCTAACCAAATAGGTGAGTTGGTAGCAGGCGGCGAAACAAATTCGCAAAATTTTTCTACAGGCGGTGCTTCGCTTTATCAAAAAAGTCGTCAGGGTGCGTTTGACGGCTTCTTGGCACGATTTAAACCGACAGGTGCAAGCGTGGATTTCTCGACGTATTTCGGCGGTGCAGGCAACGACCGTATCAGCGGAGTTTCGCATGATGCAGGGTCAAGCAATGTCTATTTCGGCGGTGAATGCAGCGATCCTTTGACGACAGGAACAAATACAAACGGTACGTTTCCGGTGCCTACCGGCGGCTGGGGCGGTTGCCCAAGTTGCAAGCCTTACGATAATACTTTCAATAACGGAATTGACGGTTTTGTTGGTTGTATGACCGTTACGGGTGGCTTTAGCAATCAAAACACGCAGTACATAGGCTATTTAGGTTCGAATCTGGACGACCGCGTAACAGGTGTGGTTGTCGGACAAGACAATAGTCTGATTGTAACCGGTTCTACACAAATGGGGCAAAGTACAAAATTCCCACTGCAAACAGCACCGGGAAAGGGTGGATTTGATGTGTTTGTCGTTAGAGTCAAGGCGGGCGGGCGCGACTTGTTGCTGTCTACGACTTTCGGCGGTTCTGGCGACGATTTTGGATCTGCCATTGTTCCGGTTATTGACTTGCTTACAGGCTCGGCCGGTGATTATTATATTGCCGGCACCACGCTATCGGCCAACTTCCCGACATTGGCCACGGCTCCTATACAATCGCCCATACAACCAACGTTCGGCGGCAAAAGCGATATGTTCGTAACACGTGTCAGCAGCACTTTCAGCCCTATTTATTCCACTTACTTGGGAGGTAAGGGCGATGATGCCGCAACATCTATTGTTGCCACCGACAGAGCAGATTATTATGTTGCCGGAATTACTGCATCGGACTCGATAGGAGCAGTTCCCGAATCGTATAAACGGAAACTTTCCGGCTCGACAGACGGCTATATTGCAAAAGTAGTAGTTACTGGACACGTCGCGCTTTCGTCGCCTACGGCAGGATCGGCTTTTTGCCCCGGCGGTTCCGCGCCTACCAATATAACTTGGACGCGCCAAGACCTTGACCCGTCAAATGTAGTGAAAATATATGTTACGTCGGACGGCGGTTCTACATGGAAATATATTGATTCTACCGATAAAACCAGCTACGGTTGGAAAATCCCTGCCAGCGCGATTCCGTCGAGTAACTATCGTATTCGCTTATTGCATTACTCGGGATTAAAGTCGGAAAGCGGAAATTTCACTATTCTTGGTCCGGCTTCGGTAGCAGAACATCCGCAAAACGACACACTTTGTCCGGGATCAATTTTGCGTTTGCAGGCAAAGGGTGCCGGATCCGGAAAACTTACTTACCAATGGAAAAAGAACGGTACGGCTATTAACGGAGAGCGCGATTCTGTCTATACCATAGCTTCGGTTTCCCCGCAAGATGCCGCCGAATATACGGTCGACGTGGCCAACCTTTGCTTTACTGCCGTAAGCAGGGGCGCGAAAATTGTTGTTAAACCGGCTACGGCCATAACCGAACAACCAAAAGGGAGAACAATAAAAGAGCAGGAATCTTATACTTTTACGGTAAAGAGTGCAGGCCTTCAAACTTCTTATCAATGGTATAAAGACGGCTTCAAGATTCTTAATGCAACGGAAAGCATGTATAAAATCGCTTCGGCCTCGCTCGGCGATGCCGGAAGTTATACCGTAGCGGTTACGGGCGAGTGCGGTACGGACTCAAGCCAAGCCGCAATTCTTATAGTTGAAAAAGCAAACTCCGTAGAGGAAAGCATTACGGCCGGATTACGTCCTGCCATAGTTGCCCAAATAAGCGGCAATGAAATTTCTGCTGCAATTACTCCGGCGGCACAAGGCGCATGCGAAGTTTCTCTTATTGATAATTCCGGCAATACGATTGCCAAGTCATATTTTAACGGTATCTCGAGTGTAATGCAAACCGTAGTATTTGATGCAGCATCCGCCGCATCGGGAATCTATTGGGTTGTCGTAACGCAAAATGGCATTACCAATACATTAAAACTTCCGGTAGTACGGTAAGCAAACCGTAGAACGCACTTATTAGGGGGCTGACTCGAATTTGAAGTCAGCCTCTTTTTTTAACTTCAAATCCGTATTTTTGCAAACTATTACAGAAATGCAGATAATTTCTTTTTTCTATTCAGACTTGGTACGATGCAAATAGAACACGCGCCGCATGAGCGGGGAGCAAAGTCCGCACCGCATAAGTTGTTACAAACGGCTGTACAACAACTTTGGGATACACTTTATCGGTCGGGCGAATTCATTGTTGCTCTGCGCGAGGATAACGCAAGTCTTTCCGAAACTACGGTGCGATTGGAAAAGGAAGCAGAATTACGTCGGCAAAATTACGATGAACTTGCCGTGCAATTTGCCCGCTTGCAAGAGCAAAACCGTAGATTTGAAGAGCGCGCCGCCGACATCAGGCAGCGCGAAGAGATGCAGGTTCAAATAGATGAGGCACTTAGCGAAAAAGACAAACAAATAGTCGGACTTAATGACAAAGTAGACGAACTTTGCCGTGAACTGAAAGACATTCGAGATGAGGCCGAAAGTCGCGCTCAAGCCATAGCCTATCGCGACCGTCAATTAGATCGCCTTGAAAATGCCGAACGCGAGAATAAATCGCTTCGCGACGAGCTTGGCGAACTCGAGCAATTCCGCATGAATATGGAAATTATTCAGAAAGAACTTGCCCGCCGCAACTCCGAACTTAATGCCCGGCTTAACGAAACGCAACAATATCGCAACCGTGTGGCTGAGCTGGAAAATAAATTATTCTGTATACCGAAATTAGAAGATGAAATTGCAGCGGCAAAAAGTCGTATGGCGGAGTTGGAAGATGAAATTGCGCGATTGCAAAAAGACCATCATCAAGCCTCGGAATACAGCAGGCTTTACGATATTCAACAGGCTACGTTAGAAGCATATTCACAAAAAAATTTAGAATACAATATTCAGCTGACGGCGCGAATTAAAGAGCTTGACGATGTGCGCGAACAAATGGGCGATATCGAGCGAAAACTTGCCGATGAACGTGCCATAACCGAAAAATTACATGTAGAATTGCGTTCGGCGCGAGAATACGAATCGCAGATTTCGAAGCATCTTGCTTCGCTTGAACAGTATGCCGGACAAATCGTTGAGGTAAAAAAACTTAATCATGTACAAGAAGAGCAAATCAAAGATCTGACCGAACTTTTGGAGCAATCGGAAAAAGTATTAAAAGCCGAAATTGCCGCAAAATTCGAGACTCAGGAAATACTGCAAACGCTTTCTGCCAAATACGAAACCGCCTGTGCAAATATTGAAAAGCAGGAAGCAACAGGCGTTGAAATGGAAGGAACAATAACGGCTCTGCGGCATGAAATCGAACAAAAAACAGCTGCAAACGAACTTTTGCAAAAAGAATACGATGCTTTGCAGTCCGCATTGAAAGCAGCCGTATCTGCAAAATCTGAACTATCGTCCGCACTTTCGGAGCAGACCGCCGCCGCAGAAAAACTTTCGGAGGATATGGTTGCTCTTCGCAACGAGTCGGTGCAATTACGGCGCGAACTAAGCGAACTAAGTATAGCCTCGGCCGAGAGCGAGCGTTTGCTTCGCGGCGAATTATCCGCCAAGCAGGACAGCATTGTCGAAGCACAGGCAACGGACGAAAGGCTTAGGCAGGAAATTGAAGCACTTTGTTCCGAAATCAAGCGCGTAGAGACCGAATTTGCAACTGCAACCGAGAATCATGACGTTGCCGCACTTGAACTGCAAAATTTAATTTCACAAAAAACTGCCGAAACAAAGCAGCTTGCAGAGCAGTCAAACGAGCGTTTTACCGAAATTGAAAGGCTTAAATCGGAAATTTTTGAGATGAAGGTAGCCACCGCAGAGCGAGATAAAACGCATGATGCAGAAATGCGGATGCTATCCGGCGAGGTTGAGGTTAAAACGCTGGAAATCAAGCGTATGTCGGGTGAAATTGTAGAAGCGTGGAAATCCGCCGATGACCAGCGCGGCATCAGAGAGGTAGAACGCGAGCGATTTGAGGGCGAAAAACAATCTTTCCTTGCCGAAATACGCGAAAAAGAAGTTGAAATAAAACGCTTGGTGGAACGCATTGCTTTGCTGGAATCGGACTATGCTCGCGAAAAGGGGAGAACGTCGCGCAATATAGATTTATTAAACGCACAAATTGAGGAGCTAAACGCACAAATTGCGGAGAAAGATTTGCGAATTGAAGCGTTGGCCGCAGGCTCCGATGCCATGCGCGATGAATTGGAGCAAGGTTTTGTAGGCAGTCGTGCAAAAGAGGCGCACTTGCGCGAAAAAGCCGAGTTGTTGCAGACAAAACTCGACGAAGAAGAAAGGCAATTCAAACGCCTTGTGAAAGACAATGTTGCGTTGAGAAAAGAAATTGACGAGCAACGAGTGCAGGCCGCACAACTTACCGAACGGTTGCAATCGGAGCAATCGGCAATGCGCAAGGCAATCGAGGCGGCAGAAGCACGGTACTCGGCACTTTCCGATGAAAAAAAGAATGCAGATGATATGCTGGCAGTTTACCGGGAAGCACAACAAGACTCGACCAGACTTTACGAGCGCAATGCAGAACTTGAGTCAGAGGTACATTCCCTGACCGTAGAACTAAGTAAAACTCGACAAGCTCTGCATCAAGCAAATCAGAAAATAAGCGAAACTGCCGTGCCGGCCGATATTGCCGCACCGTCCGGCGACCAACGCGATAAAGTGTTGGGGAAAATAGGTGATATACTCTCGCGACTCGAAGGCGCGTTACAAGAAGAGCAATAATTTAACCGCATCAATACGTTGCAAACTCGGTATAGTTGCAGCAAGTAGAGAGCAGTTTGAGCGAAAATCTATAAATTCGCATTAAAAACTTGTAACTTTTTCGAAAAATGCCGTGTCTGTGATTGCAAGTTGGCAGGAATAGGCGCAATAAAACCGAAAAATGTCATGTCTGTAACGCCGCGCAAATTAACCGACAAAGAAATAGACGAGGCCGTTATTGCATTAAAGAATGGCATTGTCGAGGCATTCCAGATTCTTTACAGGCATTACGGTCAGTCGGTTTACCGCTTTTGTCTGCGTATGATAGGCGATAAATCGGCTGCTCAAGACGCTCTGCAAGAAACGTTTATTCGGGTTTTTGAACATTCGGCCGATCTTCGCGGTAAAAACTTTGCAGCTTGGACTTTTTCTATCGCACGTCGCGTATGCTTAAACTCTATTCGCGATAATAAACGCCACGATTCGTTTGACGAAGACTCATTTATCGCGCCCAAAGAAAATGAACGCGATATAGCAATGCAGCACTATATCGGTAAAGCATTATTGTCGTTGCCGGTTCAGTTGCGTGAAGCATTGATACTGCGTGAATATGAAGGGTATTCATATCAGGAAATAGCCGATATTATAGGTGTTGATATCTCCTTGGTAAAGGTGCGGGTGCATCGTGCTCGCTGTGCTTTGCGTAAAATATTGGCGCCGATTGCCTGCGAATGGTATGAAATCTGACGCACTCATATCAAAATATCTTGACGGCGAACTGTCGCAACACGAAGACGAACAACTTCGGCGGCATATAGCGGCCGACCCGTTGTTAAAGTCGGAGTTTAACTCTGCCGTTACTTTGCATATTGCTTCGCGCGAAAACTTGGCGGATAGTAATTTGTCCGACGAGGAATTTCTTGAGGTGGAAAGATTGATTCTGGCTCGGGTGCGACGGCCTGCTCCGGTGCGTCATTCGTCAAATATGCTTATTATTTCGGCACGCCGCCTTGCCGCTGCCGCGATTTTGCTTATAACGTCGGTTCCGATAGCCGATATGACAATAAAAGCTGTTCCCGAAATCGACTCGTTTACCTTGAATGTCCCGTTGGATCGGCGCAATGAAAAACCGATAGTTGCAGAGCGCAAAAACTTATCGGTAACAGATAAGAGGCATACAAATCAAATCGAATATCGGGCGGCAAATATGAGCGGAAGCAATATTGCGGCGAATTTGTCCGAGCCGCCGTTTGAGCATAATACAAATGATTCATGGCCGAAATCAGATGCGGCTTTTTCGTATAACAGCGACGCAATCGTTCGTGAGTATAACGACGATGGACACGAAAACGTACAGCAATCTAATTCGATAATTATGCAACGACTGCCGCAATCGGATGCGCTGAAAGATTTGTCGCAAACAACAAATATTATATCGGACGCGGCATTATCTTTATTCGACGCGGAACATTCCACCGAGGTTCAACTTACTACATTCGTAAGTAACGGCATACTTAAAGTTGGAGGAAATCCTGCGGCTGTTGCATCTTCAATTTCACAAAGTATCGGCTACGCAGTCAATATGTCGGGACGAATAGGTCTGGAAGTCGGACTGATAGGTTATTCTATGACTGACGGAGGCAAAATAGCTACGCCTATCGTTGGTGGGCACAGCCGTAAAGGCGGAGTACAAGGAGCCGAAAACGGAATGCCAAAATCACCTGCACAAAGCGAAGTTGCCGGTGAATACGAAACAAACACTGTAACTTTTACCAAAAACAAAACTGTTTATTGGGGAGCGGCATTCTACGAACAAACCTTGTTAGACAAAGATAATTTAACGCTGAATGCACGATTAGGTGCCGGTGCATCGCCCGAAGGCCCTATGGCTTATGGGCGTGCTTTTGCGCGGTATGCGGTGTGGAACGGGATATTTCTGACGCTTGGCGCAGAGTCGCGCTTGCAAGTTTTTCAGTCGCCAATGTCCGAATTATTACGCCAAGAAACAAGCACGGGCGTTTCCGTAGTCTATGGAATTCAGGCAAAATTTTAACGCATAAAATGCTTTATCACACAATAAATTACATTTTGTAACACGGAGAATAGTTATGAAGAAAAATCTACTCCTTCTGTTATTGGGGCTGCTGTTGTTGCCGATTCCGGCACTAGCCGGCATCTACGGAACTCTTGCCGGGAGAGTAGTTGACAATGACGGTAAACCGCTTGTCGGAGCTACGGTTCGAGTGGAGGGGACTACGCGCGGCGCGAAAACCAAGGCCGACGGCAAATATACAGTTATCAATATAAATCCGGGCACATATACCGTTTCGGTTACATTTGTCGGATTTAAGAAATTTGTTAAAGAGCGCGTTGTTATTTCGGCTGACTTGACTACCGATTTAAACGCCAAAATGTCGCCGGATACAAAAACAACCGATGAGGTTATCGTAACAGCCAAGCAAGAAAATAAAATGGTGGACGATAAGGTTGTAGGTACGAACCGCAATATACAATCGGACGATATAACCAAAGTAGCAAGAGACAATGTACAATCTGTCGTAACTCTTGCTGCCGGCGTACAGAGCGATGCCTCTGGATTTGTAGTGCGTGGTGCCCGTTCAAATCAAACCCAAATACGTGTGGACGGACTTGACGTAGGCGACCAATTCACGGGCGGTTTTGGTACTGCCGGTGCAACGTATTCGCCCACAGTGTCGTCGTTTGCTGTAGAAGAAGTACAAGTTTTGACCGGTGCATTCTCGGCTGAATACGGCAATGCATTGGGCGGTGTTGTCAATACGGTAGTAAAGTCCGGTCGGATAGATACCTACGAAGGAATGTTGCGCTACAGCACTGACCTTCCGAGTTTGTTCGGCAAATCGGACAACGGCTTTAAACTGCAGGGTAAAAACCAAAATCAGTTTGATATAAATTTAGGCGGTCCGATACCGCTGTTAAGCGGTGCCACGTTCTTTATTGCCGGAAAATATGCGCATGAAGAATTCAGAAGTAACCGTCTTGGAGTGCTTGACCCGCAGGGAAATAATCTTGGGCAAATTCCGAATCAGCAGTCTTGGGTGCAGAACTTGAACGGTAAACTGAAGTTTTCGATGGATGCCATTACTTTGTACGTAGGCGGTTCGTTCGGTGTATCTGCCGTAGAAGCAGGAAGTTGGGATTGGCTTTATGCAAAAGATGTTGCTGTTAAAAATCTGCGCAATGAGAATGGCCGTATTGTCGGGGACACTTTGCCAATTCCGGAAGGGCGCGCAAAATCTCCGGTTTACAACCAAAGTATCAATAGTATTTATGCACGCATAAACCATATACTTAACGATAATATGTCGTATGAGTTTACGGCATCGCTCAATTCCAATATTACCAGAAACGGTAAACGGAATAGTTACGATGACCCGAGTTTTATGTCTATGATTCCTATTTATGAGCCTATTGATGAACTTACAACGGAAGGAACTGCCGGTAAGCTGGCTCTGCAGCCCGGAAAAGACAAGACAATTGACGTGTTCCAATCTTTTCCTGCCGACCAAATGTCAAGCGACGGGGCAAGGAGTTTGAACTATAATCTTCGCAATAGTCTGACAGGCTATATCGAAAACGGTGAAGATGCACGGGGCACTATGAATGCTTATGGTCTTTCCGGTTATTTTAATCAGCATGGGAATGAGCGCGTTTTAGATTTCCGCAGTCAAAATTATTGGCAATTCGACGGCTTTTTTAATGCTCAGAATATTCAAACCGGCGAAGCCAATCACAATTTCAAAGCCGGGTTTGAGCTTCGTTTATACGAAAACCGTCGCCATTACAACAGCTTGCCTTGGGACGCGAACGGATTCTTTGATATTTATACCGATGAGTTCGGCGGTAATATTTATGCCGACAGTGCCAATGTATATAACGCAACAAGCAAGCCTAAAAAGCCTATGTCCGCTTCGTTGTACGCACAAGACCAAATTACCTACCGAGGCATTATCATCAATCCCGGTATCCGGTTCGATTACTTTGATGCAAATTCTGCATATCGTCTGAGTGATATGCCGTTTTCTTCCATTAAAAACGTTAGCACTTTCCCTGATGCAACGGCAAAAGCGCAAATCAGCCCTCGTATTTCCATTGCATATCCGATTACGGAACGCTCGAATATGTCTATCAGCTACGGAGTATACTTCCAAATGCCGCAGATGAACTATTTGTATGATGCATTTAATACAGATGTTTTGCGCGGTAATCAAATACTTGGCAATCCGAACTTGTCGGCACAGCGTACAAATCAATATCAAGTGTCGTATAACAGTCAATTTACCGATGAATTTGCATTGGGAGTAGTCGCATACTACAAAGACAGCTATAACCTTGTAGGAACGTCTTATATTGCATCTACGGAACGCCCGTATTATCAGTATGTAGTTGCAGAATACGCCACAAGTCGCGGTCTCGAGTTCTCCTTGGACAGACGACCTACTCCTAACGACCATTTCTATGCAAATATCAATTATACGCTCAGCTTTAGCAACACTTCCGCGTCAAGCGCAGAGTCGAACTATAACCCCGAATATGACCCTTATGTAAAACGCAATGTTTTACCATTGGCAGAGTTCCCGTTCTCGAGCGACCGCCGCCATTACGTCAAAGCCGTATATGGTTTCTCTTGGAATCGTGACGAGGGACCGGCCATCGGCGGCATAAAGTTCCTCGAAAATACAAGCATCAATTTTGTAACCGAATACAGAACCGGAACGCCGTTTACATTGCTGAATGCAAAAGGTGCCATAGTTGGCGAGATAAACGGGAATCGTTACCCGTCTTATACTGTAACAGACCTTCGTTTGCAGAAAACTATTTATTTGAACGATATATTCGGCGATGGAGCCGGCAAGACTGCGCTTGAAATATTCATAGATGTCAAGAACCTCCTTAATCGCACGTCGGCAGTTCTGGTTTATCAACGCAGCAATGACCCCGATTACGACAATAATGCTCTTAATCGTCAGCCCGGAGATTTTTCAAGCATAACTTGGGTGAAAGAAGCAAGCCCGACCGATGCTTCTTCGACAAATACAGGCCAATATGACTTATCCGGCAACCGATTGTATAATACACAAGCGGATTTCAATAAGGACGGTCAGGTTACGCAACAGGAAAAATACCAGTCTTATCTGAATTATGTGCAAAACGTAGTTCAGTTGCGCGGCAATTATCAAACGCCGCGTCAAGTGTACATCGGTGCAATGTTCAGATTCTAATCTGATTTTTCCATATTCTCCAACGATAATTTACTAAAAAACAGAGGAAGATATACAATGAAACAATGTTGCGCATTGATTGTCGCGTTCATTCTGCTCGCCTCTACGCCGGTTTTAGCCGGAACGGCGGGTATGCAAAAAAACGGTGATAAAAATAACAAGAAAAATAGCGGAGAGCAGATGTTGCGTGCCGCTACAGGCAGATTTGATTTACAGAAAAACCGCATAAGTAACCTTGACTTTTTTGCAACAAATTACGGCATATTTGCTCATGATGTTGCAAGCGGTCGAGGCGGTGGGGTTTGGCCTCGCGGGTCTGTGAATCAATATATATTTGCCGGCGGTATTTGGGTAGCAACTCTAAAGCGTTTGCAACCCAGCGATACAGGGCTTCAAAAATTATGTTTGATTACTTATAATCCTAATTCAGGCGTTTCCTGGTGCGTTCCCGGGCGTATCGCCGACGGAGAAGGGGGCGGCGACGAAGCAGAGGCTGTCGCTAAATATCGCACTTATCTTTCTACAGATTTCTCTTCTAATGGTGCGCCATTTGCTTTGACGGACGGACCGAACTGGCCGATTTGGGACACGAGCCCGAATCCGTTGGATACTTTGAAAAAGGACAGATGGTTCGGACGCTATGTAGATGATATTACGATGCGTAATCTGGCAACTTATCCGAAGGGGCCGGCATTTATTTCTCAAGAAGACGTTTTCTCTACATTCAAGGATACAGATTTAAGCCGTTACGAAGGCGGTGCAGTTACGCGTAAGGCGCAAGGCTATCCCTTGCGTTTGCAGTTTGAGAATATTGTTTATTCTTGGGGATTCGGTGATTATGCGGATTTCGTATTTCTCAAATACGAGATTATCAATATGTCTAGCGACACGCTGTATGAAACGTGGTTGGCCCCGGCTTACGATATGGATATTGCACTTATGACCAATTCGCAGTCCGGTGCGGCGAATGACCGTACAAGGTACTATGCAGAAGACGATACATTAAATCTTGCCGTACAATGGACAAATGGTAATCAAGGAGAGCGTGGCAAGGGATTCGGTTACATAGGCTTCGACTTTCTTGAAAGCCCGGCTATTGATCCGCAAACCGGATTTATTCGCCGAGATAAAAAATTCTATACAAATAACGAACAACTCGGACTGAAAACTTTCCGTAATTGGACTATTGACGTGGACCCGCCGGATAACGTAACGCGCTATGACTTTATGGCGGCCGGTGTTAAAGACGGCGATTCGGAAGCAGGTGATAAACGCTTTCTTATGGCGACAGGACCGTTTACATTCCTGCCCGGTGATACGGCACGTACTGTTGTAGGAATCATTTTTGCCTCTCCGGCAAAAGGTAATGATGCCGACGGTACTACTGATGACCTAGCGGAATTAGTTCGAAAAGATAAGTTTGCACAACAAGTTTATGACAATAACTTTGATGCTCCCAAACCTCCGGACGAATGTAATGTTACGTATCGGCCGCTGAACAATGCCATAATGTTGCAATGGGATAATATTTCTGAAATGTCTGTCGACCGTCGCGAAGGCGGACTTGATTTCTTGGGCTATAAAATTTACCGTGCTCGCCGCAACGACTTAGATTCTTTCGATGTAGACCAGCGTCCCCATGCCGGTTTGCAAGGACGCGGGCCGCTTGGTTGGAAGCAGGTTACTCAATATTTTTTGCCTACTCCATTTCTGAAATCATTAATTCCTAGTTCTTCGGTCTACGGTGCGGCAAAATTCGACTCTGTACGCTTGGTTCGCCAAATTGACAGCGTAACGTGGGAAGTAGAGCGTTTTGCTAATTTCGCCGATATTTCGGAACCGTTAGGTGTTAAGCCTTGGAATGATTACTACCGTTCGTTAACACCGACAGAGTTTCCTGCGTTGCTTAAAGGAACTATTAATATAAATATAGCCAAAGATACTGTACTTCCTAAATGGGGAAATGCAGGAACAATTATTCCGACGTGGCCTGCTGTGCAATCGAACGGCTCTATTATACGCATTCCTTGGAGCCCTAATCTTACTACACCGAGAGCCAACCTTACCAATGCGGCAGATTCGGCACTTTACCATCAGGTAATGAAGCGTGTATCGGCTTTATTAGAGAAGGGGTCCGCAACGATGACATTCCCGTCAATAGAGAACTCGGCAACCGAGGAAAAAATCCGTAAAGACGTTATTGCTCCCTATATGGACAGCATTACTAATCATAGAACTTTTATTGACCTCGGTGACGATAACGGTGACGGAATTATCCGAAACGACCCGGACCCGACGCAAACAGAACGTATCTTAAATAATATCGACTATTATTACCGCGTTCGTGCTTACGATGAGGGCGACTATAAGATATTGACTCCGTCTAAATTAAACAACGGTGTTGAAGAGAAGAATCAGATTAAAACATACGCTTTGTCCGGGCCGCCGCTTCTTGGCGGTACTGCCCGTGTTGAGATAACTTCTGCCGATAAGGACAAATTGGGCGGTCTGTATAATTTCCGCTTTAATATAAAGGATAATCAACGCTTAAACCAATTGTTCGTAACAAACGGTGTAGGACATGAACTGGAGCTGGAGTTCCAACCCTATTGGTGGTCTTTCCCGTATCCGCTTCCGTCAAGAGAAACGCCTAATCCGCCGCAATACGGTATGTACAGTGTTGAAATGACGTTGCGCGATAAAACGGCAAACTCCGAGCTTTTCCGCGGTATATCTTTATTAGAACCAAGCTTATGCTATTACGGATATGCTACGATCAATTTATTCTCTGAAAATGGCGCACGCTGGATTATGGCAGATACAGCTGTAATAGACCCGCTGACAGGCAAAGAGAATACTATAGGTTTAGCAAATGATACGACTAAAACATTACGTAACGGCACATTCACTACTTACTCGGACGGTTCGAATGCAAGTTGTTATACTGCATCTATGGACGGTGCCGCACGTCAAACTTTAGATTTCAGCTTTGATTATGCCATTCAGCAACAAGGCGGCTTGTTTCGCCCGTTACGTTCCGAAATTATTCAGGCCGGTTCGGGCGCAAACGCTATCCTGAATTTTGATGCAAATTCGGTGCAAACAACGCAAAATGTTGACACAGTACCGGTAGGGAACGGATACGTACGATATGTACAAGGCAGTTTCAATAACGGCCCCGCAATCTACGACGTTGAATTCTTACCCGGCGGAACAATGCCGGTTACTTTAACCTATGGAAACGGTGCCTCAACAAAAACGTTCAATGTTCCATATCTCGAAGTTAAAGTACATAATTCCGCTACATATCAACGCCCGTCAGACGACGGTAAAGGTATGGCAGATGTAGCGTACCCCGGAGAAACAGCGCATTTTACGATAGACCCGTTGGCTCCACAAGAACTGCCCGACCAAAAAGTTGTTCCGATAGGGCAATTCAATTTGTCTTCTGTTGCATTTGTTAATGGACGCTCGAAGGACGGCTTTGCAGACCGCAGAAAACAAGCAACACGCGGAACAAATGTGCAAGGGCGTTATTTGCTTAGTGCGATTGACGGAGCGGATACAGTGGACTTTGTAAACGTATTTACAGCATCGGGTATGCGCTTTGTTTCCGACTATTCGAATAAGAGCGGCTACGACCAATCAAAAGGCGTTTGGCAACAGCAGGACTTTGCAGAGTATTCTCAAAAACTGAAAAACGGAGAAATAAAAGACTTTCAGGCCGGCGACAAAATACGTTTCAGCGCGGTAGGCGGTGCCTTGGGATTCCCGTTGTCGGGTGCAAAAGTTACGGCAAAAGTTGTACCGAGCGGCGCAACAATCGAGCAAATGACCGACGAATTGTTAGACCAGATTTTGGTTGTTCCCAATCCGTATTATGTAAGTCATCAAGGACAACGTTCGCCTAATGATGCAAAGATTTACTTTACAAATCTGCCGTCGAAATGCACGATTAAAATCTTCACCGTCAATGGTGACTTAATCCGTACAATGGAGCATGACGAGCTGACATCGCCCGAGCCTAACAAATACTCTATGGAAATATGGGATTTGTTGTCGAAAAACAATCAGCGCGTATCGAGCCAAACACTTATAGCACAAATAGAAACGCCGAACGGTGCCAAAGTTTTGAAGACATTTACAGTTGTTATCGGCGGCGCACGCCTGATACCGGAATAACCAAACGATAGGGCGGCTGTGCTTGTTCACATGCTCGGCCGCCTTTTTTCTAACAAAGACATTTATTTCCAAGGAGATATTTTTATGAACACAGTTACGAAGGTTTCTGTCGGTTTGGCTATGCTGGGAATCTTTGCTCTGCCTTCGGCATTACGCGCCGAAGATATTACGGTTAAATCGTCGGCCGGGGAGTTTAATAAAGTTGGAGCCGCCGGTGCGCAATTCCTGAAAATAGGCGCGGGTGCGCGTGCTACCGGAATGGCCGGAGCATTTACCGCCATAGCAAACGACCCGACCGCACTATATTGGAATGTGGCGGGCATAAGCGATATTAAAAGCCTGTCTGCCAGCGTGCAATATACGCAATGGTTCGCCGGATTCTCGCATAGCTTTGCCTCATGCGTCGTACCGATCGGCCAAAATTATCGCGGCGGTTTATCGTTCGTTTCTTTTAACAGCGGCAATATTCCCATAACTACGCTTGACGCTGAAAAGGGAACTCGCGGAACATATTCAGTCGGCGATTTTGCAGTTGCAGCATCTTTCGGAGGCTATATTACACAACAGTTTGCATTCGGGGCTACACTTAGATACAATGCGAATACTTTCGGCACTTTGTCGTCCGACGGCGTTTCTTTTGACCTCGGCACGTTGTATCGTTCCGGTTACAAAGGAATGTCGTTCGGATTTTCAATACAAAATCTGGGCGGAATGCAAAATTATTCGGGGCAAGACCTTAACACGTCAATAAAAATAGTAGATCAGCTTAACGCCTCCAAAGTTCAAACGCAAATGTTGACCAATCCGCATAATTTGCCATTGACTTTCCGTGCCGGTGCAGCATTTGACGTTATGAGTATTATCAACGGCGTTGAAAATACGCCCGACGGTGCAGACGATAAACTGACTGCGGCCGTAGATTTCGTAACGCTTTCCGATACTCCCGAACAATTTGCCATAGGAGCCGAATATACGTTTATGAACCTGATATCTGCACGTGCCGGCTATCGTATGGGGCATGACAGTTTCGGACTTGCCGGCGGAATAGGATTGCAATACATCAGCGGCGACTTCAACGGGCAAATAGATTATTCTATAAATCCTGTGGTGAATATAGGACTTGTTAACCGCATCGGCCTTACGATGAAATTCTGATTCCACAGCATCGGTTCTTAGTTGGTGTATGCCGTTGGAACAGTCGTTTCAACGGCATATCTTTTTTACCGTATTAATTGGCAAATAGTATGAAAATTTACTTTACTTGCCTTTTTGCACTCTTTTGGGCGAGCACTGCCACCGCAAACAGCATAGATTGCACACTCGATTTTGCACGATTCCAACGCGACGACGGCCAGGTATTATGGGAAATATATTATTCTTTTCCGGATACTGCCGCCCGATACGTTATGCAAGATAATGCAACGTATATTGCCTCGCTGTATTTCCGAGTTGAATTGACGGCATCGTCGCTACGGCAACCTGTTGTTAAAGAATGGATAGTGGATAATACGTCGCAAACCGAATATCCTGCTCATACCCGAAACTTAGTAGGAGTAAAGCAATTCGTTGTTACACCGGGAGAATATTCAGTCAGCGTAACATTGCGGGATTTAAACGATGCCTCGGCTTCCGCCAAGCACACATTCCGTACCGTGATAGGCAAATTCAGTCGCGAGCGTCTTGCAATGAGCGACATGCAAATTGCTTCTGCCGTATTATCCGCTTCCAATCTGCAAAACAGCCAAACCAATCCGCAATTCATAAAGAACGATTTGTACATTATCCCTAATCCGTTGAAAGAGTTTATCGGCGATTCCACGCGGCTTTGGCTCTATGCGGAAATGTATAACGCAAAGACCTTTTTGCATGATTCGCTTGATGCCGATTATCGGATCTACGACGGTGCGCGCAGACAAGTATATCGCCGTACATTCCGCCGAACTATTACGGGCGATACACATATAGAAACAGGCGCGATTCCGTTAGAAAACTTCGCCAGCGGTTTATATTATATTTCAATGACATTGGGAAATTTTGATTCGCCTGATACCGTTATTGCAATATCAAAATTCTATATTTTAAATCCGAAACGACCTCCAATACTACAACCTACGTACACAGAAGACGAACTTTTTCAATCGAGCGAATTTGCTGCAATGTTGCCGGGACAGATAGAAGAAGAATTTCAAAAAGCAAAATATATAGCTGCAAAACATGAAATCGAATTATATGAAAGTCTGACCGAAACGCTTGCAAAACAAAAGTTTATGTTCAGATTCTGGCGTGAACGCGATACCGATCCC
>JAANMT010001283.1_pt1 | contig 25178 bp, 10 predicted proteins | sample 7279711 | NCBI WGS metagenome assembly JAANMT01 (sample SAMN14094538, study PRJNA606508) | bioreactor metagenome | isolation source: A lab-scale SPAN reactor treating ammonium-rich wastewater day 1 | place: Ireland: Galway | collected 2017-01-16 | reverse complement strand
CGTACTGAGCAGGTAATCGGTGTACAGTTCTAATTGGGCTTTGTCCATGCTCCAATCTTATCCGATTTTCCAACTGCTCTCTGCGTAACATCAGTTAAATATTCTGCTTTGACGCCATCATGTTTCTAGTTCCGCGCATTTTTGTACGGTGATATCAAAATATTCACATGGGGCGGAAATTCATTCAAACTACCATAGACGTGAACATTCAAATCCTGTAGAATCTTAACCACGTAGATTGTTGTTCCGCGGTGTGTTTTGGCAGGCTGCAACCCTGCCCTCACAGTACTACTTCCGCTCAAAAGTTTTCGGAGGCCATGCGAGTGTTCACTTGGTTCAGAGGAATCGGCAACATTTGGGTATTTCCCTTTCAAAATTAACAACACAAATAAGGAAGAATTGCGTTAAAATAGGCTAAATAATTTGTAAGGCAGTTATTAGAGATTTTGACTGGATCCGCCTGCCGGATGAAAATAGCAGGCTGGAGGTACAATGTGTTCAACCTAGGTCGCAACTTGAGTTAATTTGAATATGAAGGAGTGATTCGATGTCGAAGAGATTAAAGCAAACTGCGGCAGTTTTGGCTTTACTTCTTATCCTTGTCGGTGGGGCGGGGGGGGCAAAGGCATCAGACGTTTCCAAGTCATCATTGTTAGGAACAAACTACGATTCTCCACCTCCAGTAGCTTGCTCTAATCTAGATGTTATATTTATTGTGGATCAATCGGCAAGCATGCAACGCACTGATCCAACCGTTAACCGAGAATACGCGGTCGAAGGAATGATAGATTTGTTGGTGGATCTGGCCATTAATCAATGCCCTGATAGCTATCATCGCGTTGGAGTGATCTCATTTGGGTCAGAGTATGATACTCATATAGATGTGCCTTTGTACGATATCGATCCGGCCACATCAACAGACGCCAGACGGATCCGAGACTACTTAAGAGAGAAAGTTAAGGCCGCTAACCTGGGAACCACATATCCTGAGCCTGCCTTTTTGGAAGCATATCGTATGTTTAATCAAAGTATGCTGGATAGTTCCCAACCTCGCAAAAAAGTGATTATATTTATTACAGATGGATTGCCTTGCAAGCCGGGCAAAGAATGCGATGAAAGCACCAATTATGTTGATACTACTGCGCATTTACGGTCAGAAATAGAGAAACGTTTCCCCTTTTCCAGTGACTTGAAAAAGCGAGAAGATTGTCTGTTTAATGTGCGCAGAAATTACCCAGAGACGTTACCAGCGGAAAAAACAACTGCTTGTCTGGAAGACAATCCTGTTGCCGATTCTTCCTACAGTAATAGCACTTATATATATACGCTTTTGTTATATAACTTTGATGATGTCTTTAATGAAGAAGCAGTCGCTCAATTAAATGAAATCTCACGGGAACATGCTGGTGAATTATTTAAAAATCAAAGTAAACAACAGATCCCAAGCAACCTGCGTAAAATTCTTTCTCACCTCGTTGGTGTTCGCCCAACCCTGCTTACCGGCCCTAATTTTGCGGTGAATCCATATCTAAACAAACTTATTGTGACCGCTTATAAACAAAGCGAAGAAGTGGATCTTGTTTTATCTTATACTGATGTCAATGGGAAACTGCATTCTATTCAAAATGGACAAGTAACAGACGGTTTCATTCTAGATCCGGATAACGGATATTATCGATTCGGCGCTAATGAGAGATATGCAATTCTAAATCCTTATCCGGGTGTTTGGTCAATGTCTACCTCGAATCCAAATGGGTTAGATGTTTATTATGAGGCTATTGACGCAAAGATCTATGAAAACGCACCTATCAGCGAGATACCCCAATATGATCGCCCTCCATTCTATAATGAGCATAATCCTTCCTATTTGCAGTATACCCTGTATGATGATGCTCGAAGCGATCGAACCATAGTTCAAGCGGATAAAGCTTTGTTCGTTATTGAAGCCCAGGCAATAGTTACCGATCCTGCTGGCAATCAAGTTACTTATCCGCTCAAATGGAATGCTGGCGATAAAAATTTCAAAGCCGACCAACCTCTCCAAGTTCCTTTAGCTGGTCGGTATAAACTTTCTATCACCGGTACCACTCATTATCATGAAGGTGAACCGGTTGTTGATAGCGGTATGGCGGCAAATGAGTCGGCTGTCTTTAATAAGATCGTAACGCTATTCTCTGTTGAAAGTGAATTTACAGGACTTGATGTCATTCCTTTCGAGATGATGTCTGTTAATCCTCAACCAAAAGAGGACACCGGCCCTATTCATGCCACCATTTTAAAAGGTTGGCCGCTTAAGGTATTGCCATTGCAGGTGAGAGTCAGGCTGGTTGACAGAAATGGCAATCTTTTTAGGGAATCTGGAACCGCTTTAACAGATCCTACGAATGCGATTCGGGCACAGTTGGTTTATACGCCTGCTCAAGTAGAGGGCGAACAACCACAGGAAAGTGTGTCCAGCAATCAAATCACACTCCAGCCCGATCCTGCAAACCCCGGAGAGTTTACTGGAGAATTCCTCAATTTCGCACATGAGGGCCAGCATACACTGGTTTTACAAATTGATTCCACGAAAGTAGAAAAAAAGGAATATTGGCCTTATCAACAGGAAGTAAAAATTGAATTTACCCGGCGCGACTGTTTGTTTTGCCGTTTTGAAACCTATTACGCTCTGCTGGGTATGATAATTGTTTTTATATTGGCATTAATCGCATACAATATCGCTATTCGCACAAACAAGGTATCTGGCACGCTACTCTTTGTAGACGGTTCTGCAAATATTGCCACCTTTGGCTTGTACAACGGTACTAATTTCCGTACCATCAAATCGCGAGAATTGGATCAATATCCACAACTGGCATTAAAACGTTTGAAAGTTAAGAACACAGGCAAGAAACGGCGTGCATCTAGAAACGAGGAACAAGAATCTGGCATTCTGTATGCCGACGAAATGTCGGGCGTGCAGATAGATTGCGTTTCAACTAACGGTCGCGTGTTTTCGGTGGATCTGTACTCTAACACGCCGACAATTTACAGCGACGATACGATGGCGCAAATGATCTACGAACCCGTCGAGTAATTTCAGAACATAAGGAGCAAAAAATGACTCGTCCAGCGATTGTAATCGGTCTTGGCGGCACCGGTCAATGGGTGCTAACCTTCCTCAAAAAGGAATTGTTGGAGATCGGCGGGGGGACCATGCCGTCTGGCGTGAAGCTACTATCGTTCGACACCACTTCGCGTACCACGGCTGGCACGGGACAAGCATCCAAGCGTGAAAAAGAGGAGGAAATCCGCGCTGGCGCGGTACGATTGGTTGAGGGAAAGGAATTTATTCCGATAGGGGACAACATCGGCGCATTATCCAGTGAAATTGCCGCTGGTAAACATTCTCATTTACAATGGTTCCCCGCCAAATCATTTTTGTCAAAGTTGCCGCCCGCGGCGTTTAACACGAAAGAAGGAAGCGGCCAGATTCGCCAGATGGGACGCATCTCAGTTTTTCGCGATCTTGCCGCAATCAATCATTCCGAAGTGCTTTCGCGCCTGCGCGCAGCCATGCAGGATTTACAAGGGAAGGTTTCGCGCGATATGCAGATGGAAATAGTTATCGTGGGGTCACTTGCCGGTGGCACAGGCGCGGGGATGTTGGTGGATCTGGCTTTATTGGTTCGTGCGCAGGCTGCGAATATGGTTTCCAACAATTATGTGGTGCGCGGCTTTTTTATTCTCCCACGCGCTTTTACAAGTGGAGGCTTGGGAGAAGGCCGTGACATGCTGGCGCGCTCGTTTGCAACCTGGCGCGAACTGGATCGGTTCATGATTGTAAGCGAACGCTTTGGGTTGAGGCAGATCAACTATCACGAAACCAATCAGAATTTGCGTCTGCGTCTTGACCGCCGCGCCTATGATGTTAGTTACATGATTGACCCGGCGCGACAGACAGTTAACTCACTTGACAACGTGCGCTCGGAAGAGGGGCTGTTCCCTGGTGTTGCTCATGTTATTTCTGCTATTCTGGATGAAAAGGCAGGCAAGGCGTACACCGAATTTGTTACGACAAATCTTTCTGGTAAATTGGCCCAACTTCCCCGTAGTCCATATCATTCGGCTGTTGGTTCGTATACGCTAAAAGTGCCGGTCTATTACGCGGAGGAAAAATTTTCTCATCAACTTGCGCTGGACATCTTGCGTCAATGGCTGGCCCCCGAAGTGAATACCAAAGGACGCGTGACCGGTGTTTCGGAAATTCGCAATCGGGAGGTGCCCGAAGGTCAAGTGAGTGTTGCTGCTGCCATTAAATTCATGATGGCAAGTTCGCTCAATATCAGCGGTAATGAAATCCCCAATACGCAATTCCTTCCTTTATTGGCTGAAGTTCGCGAAAAGGAAGGGTTACGAAACAATGCTTATGTCCAAAATATCGCGCGCGGCGGCCTGACCATGGGGAATAGCCGCTATCTCAACGCCCTTACCAACATCAGCCAAGATGAAGATGGAAAATTAATAATGCGAGACATTCAGGATGAGTTAAATCGTCCTATCTGGCGCGATGTTGCTCCTAGTCACGATGCGGGCGATACTCCCGAAGGCGCTTTTTCTCGAATTAAAAACCGTGTTCCCTCTGTCAGACAGGAGCATTATGGAGTGGACACGGTCAGTGGGGAGCGGTTACGAGGAAAATACGGCAAGGCGCTTGAACAGGCAAAAAATGCACAAGTGGCGCGTTTTCGCAAACTTTTGCTGGCTTGGACCATCCATGCTCTCAACGGCGAATCCAATGATCCCCGTCTTGCGCGCGGCGGCAAAATTGGCTACGCTCGTTCGTTCTATATGGGCATGATCGAAACCTTCGATTATTTCGTTCGATTCCTCAACATGGTTCGTCAAACCCGTAACGAAGAACTGCGTTTGGCTGCCCGGACGAAACAAGCGGCTGACGTTTCGTGGAAGGAATATGATCGCTTGAAGGGTAAAAAATGCTGGCTGACTTTTTGGGATGATTTTACGCATCCCAATGCTTATCGTGCCCAGCGTAACTACCTCATGGCCGAACAGCGCGATATTGATGTTCGCAAGGACGATATCCTGCTCGACGTTTTGGCTGAAACAACATTGGAAATGCGCGCCGTTGCAGAAAAAACATTGGACGATATTCAAAGATGGATTGTTCATCTTGCTACAGGCGATCAAAACCTGAAAGTAAATGGGTTGTATCAGGAGGCGCTGGATTCGTTGTCCAATGTCAATGTTAATCATGAATGGGACAAACGACTGGAAAAAATCAGCCAGATCGTGGGCGAGCATGAATATAAAACCGATGACGCTTTTGTAACCGACGCTTTGTCCAAAATTGAATGGAATGTATCTGATGGCGCTGATGGCTTGAAAGTGATTTGTGGCATCAACTTCCCCTCCGATGAAGAAAATCATCCGCCCGTTTACCGTTCCTTCGTTCGTGAAGGGGAGGATCCCTCCCAGACCAATCTTCAAATGATTCTTACCCTGGCTCAACGCCCGTTCAAAGTGTTGCACAAGGAACGACCGTTAGCCAAGGAGATCATGAAAGTGTATCCTTCTGGCGAAAAACTTGCCGAATCGATAGATAAATTGGCGGAACCGCTTTATCTGCCCGCGTCGGCTGTGCGTGGCCCTGAAATTGTAGCATGCTATATCCGCGTTCATTCCGATGTGGATGAAAGCACGACGCGCTACTTTGGCGAATTTGAAAACGAAATGAAAGCGCGCAACCCTCAGATCAAAGGATCCAGCTTGACGTTGGTAGATTCGGAAGACTTGCACAAAATGACCATCGTCCGATCGGATGATCTCATTCCGAGCCAGGACTTCCAAATGTGGCATGCTTGCCGTGAGGCATACATTCAACAGGTAACCGATCCACATCGGGGCATTCCTGCGGCGGAATTACATATTTTCCCGGCGGAAATTAATGCATGTTCCTACGAGGCGGAAATTCCGCGTCTTCTTGGGAAGAATTATCGTACTCTCCATCCTGAAGTAGTTGCCCTTCTTGAAGATAAAGAGCATTTTGAAATGTTCCTACGGTCATATGCTTTGGGATTTATCAGAATTGCCACAAGCAATACGGGCGACTCTTTCTGGGCCTATCAACTACCTGAAGACAAGGAGCCGCTTTATCTGAACAATCCAATTCGTACAATTGATGGTGCCATAAAGGAAGATGTTTTCCAGGTTGTCCATAATTTCGTGATGGAAGGCGTGGACCAGCGGCCAGGTATGAACCAGCAGCGTTACGTGGATTGGGGCAAGCTGCGCGATGCCATTCTTGCAACTCAGCGTGAGTTGGGCAGGGCTAAAGCGACCAAGGCCTATCGCCAACAAATTGACGATCCGAAGGGGCTTGTTCAAACGATTTTGGCGGATGTTGCTAATCGAAGGGCGACTATTGGCGATGAAGTCCTGCGCAAGTCGGTTGGACAGGAACTCGAAGATCTAGCCGATCTGGCAATCGTGGTTTATATGAAGGCTATTCAATCAGTGGAAAATTTAACCAGTAAATAAAGCGCTGCAGTTCACCGGTAGCAATGGCAGGGTTTGTTTCACCGTCGCTACCGGAATAAAATCAGAAGGCTGTTTTATGCCGTTGCGCGACTTGTTTTCATTCCGTGATCATGAAGGTCAGCAATTTTCCGGGTGGCCCCCGGCGCCTTCGATTCGGCCTGTTCCGATCAAAGCTGAAGGATTGCTTCAGGCGAACTTGGAAGCGGGGGATGAAAATAAAGAAATTCAAGAGGAGCAATATCCTCCCACTTTAATTGTTGCCATTGGAAAGACGGGCGAACAGACGCTTTCGTTGCTGGCCGAAAAAATTTCTCAGGGCACTACGGGAGGTAACGATAGGATTCACGCGTTGGTAGTTACCGATTCGTCTTCGGCAGTTTCGGCTTATATCGGTAGGCAAATCCGCACCTTGGAATTGCCGCAATCCATCAATTTGCGCGATCGGCCTATATCTCCGCGTCTCGTAGCGAGTCATTTGTTTCGGGAGGCGATTACTTACAAGCGTTACCAAGACTGGCTTCATGAAACTTTACTGGATCTGGGGGGCGATGTACAAGTTTTTTTTGTAGGAAGTCTTGCCGAGCCGGCTATCGGCTTATTGGGCGACGCGCTTCAAATTCTGGCAGGTTTTTCCAACAGCATGGGAAAGACCAGCTTGTTTTCCCGCGTCAGCGTGTTTCTTTCATTGTGTGCCACTTCGAGTGTAATCATGCCGGCTGAAGAGATCTTTGCGTCTTGTCGTGAGATCGGAAGATTTACTTTTAATGGCCCTCATATTATGCCCGCTTTCTTTGGACAGACAGCGGTGATTAAATCTGCCATGCTGGATTATCTGTTTGTATTGGATGACTTTTTGCTGCCCAATCCGGATGGAAAAAACGGAGAGACCATATCTCGATTACTGGCCGATTCGTTATTCTCCCTTATTCATCCATCCGCACGTCCCTTGTGGGAAAACTTGCGCAATGATTTGAGCCTATCAGGGCAGATTCGTCAGCGTACGCGTCAAGGAGTTATCCATAGTATTGGAAACGCCGCGTTGTATATCCCTCTCAACGCAGTCAAGCGTTATACGGCAACGCGCCTAGCGCGTGCGGTGATGTTTGGCGAACAGACTAATGTCGCGGAAGGGCTTTTGCAATCTTCAACGACTATATCTAGAGAAACTCCACGATCACTGGCTCGTCGCTTTTTACTAGACGGCCCTTTTCCCCACCCTATTTATGATTGGCTGTTGAATGTCAATGGTCCTGCTGCCTTCCACAGAGTGCCGGATTCGACACCAGAGTTTCTTCAGGCGTTTCAGGCTCAACTGTCTCACTCATTGACAAAATATTTGAATCAATTTCCTGTTGATCTTGAGTTAGCTTGCAACGCATTAAATTGGCTTGATGAGCACTTGGCTAATTGCGAAAATTGGTTCCAAGCCAGCAAGCCTCCTAATCCTAATATGCCGGAACGTTTTATGTTCCAGCATATCTTGTTTAAGTGGCGAGAAACCCTCCAATATTTGGCCAAAGACTTGGCCAATTGGCAGAAAAGTTTTTTCTCTGATTCCAGGTCTGAATCTCCATCCTATGAGTCCGGGCCGTCTTCGGATTGGAGGAGGGCAAAAGAAATCACTTGGAGAAGTCAGCGAAAAAAAGACGGGGAAGGACCAAGCGTAGCTGCGAGCTTGTTTGATATCCTAAAAAGGTGGCAATCAGAGGCTGAGATGTCTCTCGCAAGTGCCTCCGGCGATTCCGTTTATCGTTCCGCGTTAGCCGATGAATCAAATGGAATGGCCGAACTTGAAACCTATTACGCCGATACCGTTCGCCCCGAACTATCTAGATTAGGCGCACCTGCGGGAAATGTTTTTATGAATATCTGTCGACGGTTGGAATGGTGGATTCATCTGGCTCCAGATCTTTTACCGCAGATCTATCTTGTGTGCTGGCCTGCTGCCGCTGTCCCCTCAACGGAACCGCCTCCTGAAACGCGTTTCCGTTCCGATCAGATTCACCCGTTGGCTTCTTCTTTAGTAGATCTGGCATTTTCTCAGACCGAGACCCTGGAAGCCGATTTGACAACCGTCTGGTTTTCTCGACGTATAAAGCGCCTGGCAGGTTTTCTGCGCCGTGCAGAGGATGTGCATCTTAAATATGATCATAATCTGGCAGCACAAATTTCTCACGCGGCTAGTCGTCGTTCGTACCTCATCGCGCATAGCCCAACACTGAGCCGGGAAGTTGTTGATATCGTATTTCCCAATACGCTTCGCCGTGAAATTAACGAACTGGCCGATGGTCCAAAATCGCGTTTTACGGCTATTACACTACGGTTGAATATCCCAGTTGACGCTATTGCCAAATTCCAGGATTTTCGGCAGGATTATCTGAATAAAGCATCTGACTCTATTCATATCTACTCTCAGGAAAGAACAGCCGCCAATTATGAAAAACGGTTCTGGAAAATAAACCGTGAGCGGATTTTGCTGGTTCCAGAAATTACGATATTGCTGGCAGATCCTCAATTAACAACTCTGTATTTTCAAGCATTGTTTACCGGAACTCTTCGAGTTGAAATAAACGATCTAAATAACGAGTCGTGTTGGACAATGAGCGCGGTTGGTGATTTCCCGCCCTTGAAATTGGCTGTTGCAGACAAAGATGGAATGTTGCTTGCATTGCGAAAATTTGCCTTGGAGTTACCTAACGCTTCGGATATTAATCACAATCCCAGAAACCATTTTTACTCATCCAACCGCCCAAACTATCTTTCCGCTCTAACGAAGCGCGTGAAGGAATTGGCTTTTAAACCCGAGGCGCGTGCTGTGCGCGATTCGTTGAAGTATGAATTTAACGAATGGCGCTCGCGAGGTGAACAAGATGAATTGGCACGATCCTTCCATGCCCTCATCGTCTGTGAACTGGATGAACCAGTGTGGAGTAAGTGGTAACCGCGTGCTTTTTTAGGAGAATACATAAATGGCAAATAAAAACTTGTTTTCAGAAGGTTTCCGCCTGAACCATGATGGGCGCGATCTTGTTATTGAAAAGAATCTATCTTCCGGACTGACCGGCGAGGTATATCGGGGCAGATTGACCCTGCCGGATCGTCCTGATCCCGTAGCGGTGGCAGTCAAGGTGATGAAAGCGCTAGATTTTCCATTGGCGCGCCAAATGTTCTACAAAGAAGGTGAGACATTGGCATTTCTCATGCACCTCGAAGAAGAGACAAGAGACTTTTTGGATGAAAATTTAAAAATTGCTCCTATCTACTACGGATTAAATGAATATCGCCCCAAGGACAGCGAGGATACTGTCCCATATATTGTCATGGAACTTATTGACGGAACGGAAGTTCCTACTTTGTTGAAATCGGACCTTTTTTCTGAATTTCAGTCCTTAGTGGCGGCATGGCATCTTTATCGTATTTTTGATATTTTACACAACCGTCTGCAAAAAACATTTATTGATTTAAAATTCGAGAACCTTTGGTGGGTGGCAAATGACAGCAAATGGGAAGGACAACTTAAACTAACTGATTTTGGCACGTTAGAAGAAATAAAGGGCGAACAGAGGCGCGGGGTGTCGCGTGATCTGCTTTTGGGCGGCGTATATTTGCTTGCCATGCTAACGGGACGCGTATTGGCTTATTCGATTGGTGAATTAAAAGAGAGCGCCAAACCGATCCTTAATGCTCATACGGATAAAATGACCTGGGGAACGCGTCGCATTCTTAGCCGTCTTCTACACCGAAACTCAGATGCTCGCCCACAAACTGCGATGGAAGTGCTGACGGAAATACGTCAATTGGTAAATTTCTGGTCTCAGACGGGGGAACGCCTGCATGAGATGGCGCAAAATAACCTATCAAAGGCGGAAGCGGAGACAGACAAGGCCAAGTCGCTGGAAAAGCCCTTGGACAAGTCGGGAAGCGATGCGGCGGTGCGCGCATACTCTGCGTTGGATATTCTACGCGTTAAAGCGCCTGAGTTATTTAGCGAACATGACGTTGAACGCGTGAAAACTGTTTTGTCCATTGACGATTATTTTGAGCGTGGCTATGCTCTCCTGCAAGGGCGTTCTTTCCAACTTGCGCGTCAGGCGTTCGAGGAAGGCATTCTTTGGGCGGATAACCCAATGCTTCTGCGTCATTGGGCTTACGCGGCGCGTATAGGCGAGGAAGTACCGCCCAGTGATTTTGAACAACGCTTTCTGGAACTTAAATCGTTGTTGGAATTTATCAATGTTGACACTCCCAATCCGTCCAAATGGCTGTCTGCAAAACGCGACTTGGGAAACCTTTCTGAAAAAGTTCAGGATAAACCTTCATTGAAATCGAAGGGATTGGATTACCTGATCGCAGAATGTGAATTTTTTGATTTGTATGAACAGGCTCAGAGCCTGTACGCTGACGAAAAATATAAAGCTGCCGCTAAAAAATTCGGAGAAGCCCGGGCGATTCTTGAAGATAAGAAACGCTTGCCTTCGGACTCAGCAAAGTTAATCGAGGAAGAGACGGGAAATCTTCTTATCGAACGCCGGAATGCGGAACAACTTGAAGCCAGGGAGAACTCTGGTAATTTATATGAGCGAGCGAAAAAAGCCTTAGAATCTAAGGGTTTAGAATTAGCAGAAAACTCATGCCAGGATGCTTTGATCGCCTATCAACCGGTGTCGCCGATTGAATTTCATGGCAAGCATCTCGTGTCTTTAGCGAGGTTGGCGCTTGAATTAACGTCCAGCCACTTGGGGTTTGTTCAGGAATACGTTCAGATTGCATATCGGATTGCCGGACTGGGTCTGTTTGTTCAAGGAAAGGACGTTGAATTTGACAAAATTCTAAAAGCAGCGAATCAATTAAACTTAGCGATTAAGAAGGTTTCTTATTTCGACACTACCAGTTTTTGCGATCTTCTCGCTGACGCCCATTCTTTGCTGGGAGAAAATGAGACAGTTACCGAGGCGGTTGCCATTCATGCCGCGAACCGCGCCATAACTGCCGGGGAACCATTGTTTCTGAATGGGGTTGCGGATACAGTGGGGAAGTTGACGCCATCCTCCATTTATCCCTCTCAATGGACCAGTAAGGCAAAAGAAATTTTGGATGGACAACTTGCACAGCGACATGCGGATGTAGATGACGCGTTGAGCAGAGTACACCAGGCATTATTGCCTATTCTGCCGGACTCGGATCAACCACAGGAGTTGAGCGCCATCTTCCAGAAAGTTGCCGAGATGGCAACCAGACCTTATGCGTTCGATCTGGTTGCCTCGTACGACCTTGTTTCTCGTTTAGAAACGGCTCGCGTTATGCTTGAAAAGGCTCGAAAAATCCTGGGCAATGAGGATGAACATCGGAGAGATGAGATTCGAGATCTGATGACATCTGTTGAAACGGCTCTGGAGAACGCGTCCAGGTCCGTTACAGCACAAAGTGATGCCCGTCGTATGGAACGAGCCCGGCGACTGGAAGCGCTCTCCCAGGAACACCTTGATTTACTGAAAGAAATGGACTGGGCGGAACGCGGCAACAAATTGGGAATCGCCGAATCGGTTCGGAACTCTATCCAGGAACCGTTGCGTCAAAAACTCCATGATTTTCTTTATCGTTGTTATCAGATTGAGGCGGGCGTCCCTGAGTCTTTATCTTTGGAAGAGGCGATTCAACGCAGTCAAAAAGATGGCGCGATGGCGGCAGTGGAGGTCTCTACCCGCTCGTTGATTAACTGGGCGACCCATTCTCTCGATCAATTGGGCGCGCGGGCATGGACGCTGGTTGAAAACGTGGCTACTGATCATCGTGAACAGATCGAATCTGAATCGGGCCGCGCGCGCGCATTTTTTGAAAAGGGCGATTTGGCTTCCCTGGCTGCTGAATTGGATCGCGCCAGACCAACGTTGGGCGAAACGCCTGAATGGAGATCGCTTCAGACCGGTCTGGCACAAGCAACCGCGTGGAACTCCTGGTGTGAAGCAAAAAGAGAAGTCTTCGGTTCCGGGCAGGCTGATCCTGGTTTACTCCGCGACCTGCGCGCTTTTTCCAATTTGAATCTACCGGCTGTGTATTGGGAACAGAGCCCTGCTCCGGACTATCTTGATCAGATGGAGAAGGATCTAAGGCAAAGAGTGGAACAAACAAGAAATATTGATGCCCCTGAATTTGTTGAATTACTGCGAAGCCTGTTGGATATTGGCTGGACAAAACAACTATCCGCTAATGCAGAACGAAAACCCTGGAATATGAAAGAGTGGTTGAAGATCGTTTATTCTCTCGCCAGTAAGAGAAAAATGAACGACTTGACTGCTCAAATCATTCAGACTAATCCGCCTGAAAATTTGGACGAAATGCTTAGGTCTGTTACCTTCAAAGACTGGCTTCAGGTAAAGGAATACGAAACCGATGAACAAAATCGTATCAAGCAAGGTGAAAAACGCCGCAAAATTTTCCAGGTAGCAGCCATCGTTGTCACGGTGTGTATCCTCTTGGGCGGAGGCGGTTTTGCTGTTTATTGGGCAAATCGGCCATACTTTACTCAATTGACGATTGGAACTTATACTCCTACCCCAACTATCGAATTGCCTACACCTGTTGAACTTCCTGTTGTTCCACCGACGCCTGTTCCGCCTACCCCGATTCCGCCTCCCACCATACCGCCGACTCCTGTTCCTCCTTCGGCTTATATCCTTTTACCTGATGCTGTTGCAACGTTATATCCTCCCGCAATGGTAAGCGGTGACGCTTATTGGTTAATTGATGATAAATCTCCTGCACTTGTATTAGATCCACCACTGGAAACGCCAGAAAAAAATTGGCTAACCGACATTTCGTATGATGGCAAGGCTAATGCTGAACCATATATTTATACTAATATAGGTAGCATTGATATAACCTGGTCCATGGATACACCTTTTGATACTGCTGGGTATTATGAACTATTCATTGTTGATACAGAACAACATTCACAAGGTACTCAACAATTTCAGATATTGGTTGACGATCAACCTGTGCAGCCGCATCGAGGTACAAGTCAAGTAATATTCCAAGGTTATGCATTTCGCCCCAAAGATGCCTGGATATCTCTTGGGGTTTATCAAATTAATGCAGGTCAAACCTTGAGCGTTGCAGTCACCCTAGGCCAATTGACAAAGGATACGCCATTTGCCATTGACCGACTCTTGATTGTGCGCTTAAACGAGTCAACCCGACAAATGTTGGATATGCTTCCATCTGGTCGAACGCTGGTAAGTATGTTGGATGATCCATGGGCAAAATTTTATGAAATTTCGAAAGACGAAAAAAGTGGAAATTTGATTCCAAACTCAACTAGTACCCGTGGAGAAGAGTTTAGTGATGTTCAGGCGTGGAATGGAAGTATGACCAGTCGAAAATTAGAGCAACCATATGCCCCTATCTGGGTAGATTGGACATTGGGCGATCGTCTCTCTCCTGGAACTTATGAAGTGTATGTTTGGATTCCTATCCAACACGCTACCGTTGTTGCTAATTATTTCTTGTTGGCGGATGGAAAAGTAGTCGAACGTCCAAGTCCGGCGCAAATAAATCAAGCCGATCATCCTGGAGCATGGGTCTCGCTTGGAACTTGGACTCTGGATAAAGAAGCCATAGTCGGTTTACGCATGATCGTGGATGCAGGCGTAGTTGGCGAAATTGGCGTAGACGCGGTGGCGATTGTAAAAGTTGAACAATGAAAATTTAGGTGAGGAACTTAGAAATGTCCGATAGACTGATACGATTTGGCGACGCAACCCCTAATGAGGAAAAAGTACTCAAATTTTTAGATTCCAACCTGCCTCCGGAATATAAGATCTTGTCTGGGTTGAGAATCTCCGATCCGTCTCGGGGCGAGGTGGAATACGATGTTGTTGTTTTCGGAGAAATGGCAGTTTATGTGTTGGAAATTAAAAATTATGGCGGCGTCATCCGTGGGGATGCGCAGTTTTGGGAATTGGAAAATCCATTGAAGACAGTGCGAAGCCCCTTTTCGCAATTGGGATTGCAATGCAGCATTTTTGTGAGCCGTTTGAAAGAAGCGGAACAAAAACGCGTTACAGTTCAGGGATTTATCTGCCTATCGAGTGACCTGGAACCGGCGCTTGAGTTGGAAGACAGCGAAAAGCATAAGCGTGAGATATTCTGGTATAACGACGCGGTGAAGTTTCTGACGGATGCGTCTGCCATGACGTTTCCGCCCAATTGGCGACACAACAAAATCCTGGACCAACACGATAGTTTGCTAACTCTAGTACGAAGCGGTTTTTCAAAACGTGAATTTGATGTGATCCCCGGTTATTTTCTTGAGGGGGAAGCGTGGGCGGGAAGATGTTACAAAGCGTATTATGCGACTCGGAAGAATGAATATCCCGAAAAAGTATTGCTTAAAGTTTATTCGGTTCCCACCTCCATTTCCGATCAGCGGGAAGTTAAAGAATTTGTCGACGCGCTGAACACTCGGGATTTTTCCGCCATCAGGAAAATTGGACGCGCTGGAAACCCATTTACCGGGGGAGGCAATTATGTATTAGCCGGTGAAAAAGCGTTTTTGCACCCATCTAACAAAAGGAAATATATCGTTGTGATGGAATGGGTTAATGGCAAACCGCTATCCAATTTGATCCAAAAGGGAAAAATTTCAGCATTAAATATTCGTTATCTCATCGCGGCGCAGATATGCCGGGGACTCGCCTTTGTGCATAGCGCCGGTATCATTCATCGTAATCTTTCCGCGGATAACATTGTCTGGAGCGACGAGGAGAACAAGGTCAAAATTATTAATTTCGATTTTGCTAAATTCGCTGATGATAGTCTAACCACTGTGGAAGGTAGAAACATACTGGCTGAAATGCAAGCCGAATTGACCGCACGCGAAAAATACCAAGCGCCGGAGTTGCGTCGGCCTGTTCCGCAAGAAGATAGTCAACAGGACTTTATTTACCACAAGGCAAAATTTTCCACGGACTATTACGCGCTTGGTGTGGTTCTGCTGGAATTGTTTTCAGATTGTATATTTCCCGATGAAGAAAGCGTCAGGAATAAACTCCAGGATTATTCTCATCCAGATGTTGAAACCCAAAATATAATTCTGGCATATTGCAATCCGAATCCGGAAGAAAGGAAAAGACCGTCGCTCCTTGAAGCCGCTCAGGCCTTTGAAAGTCGGGCGGGAGTCACGCGTGAATCGTTCGACGTAAACCTCCTCCCAGCCGGTTATCGTTTGGGAATTTATGCCTTGGAACGAAGATTGCGAGAATCCAGGATGAGCGTAGTCTATCTCGCTAAAAACATTTGGACGGATCAGCAGGTAATTATCAAAATACCGCGCACTCCCTCACGCGAGAATGCCCGGGAGGAACTAACACGCGCCGTCCGAATTCTGGAGGAGACGGGATCCGCGTATACCGCAAAGTTGTTCCATACAGACATGGCATTTTTGTCCGATCAGAAATTGCACAAGGACTGGACGCCGGACAGCCGCGAAATTTATTACCAGGTTTGGGAATATCTTGAGGGAAGCAATCTAGATGAACATCTGAAAACCCGTTCTGATGATCTCGCTACGCGCCTCGGGATGGTGTCTAGCGCCCTTAAAGCAATTGCCGGGTTGCACGAAAAAGGTTGGTTTCACGGCGACATTAATCCGACCAATTTCATGGTTACGAAAGACGGCGCTCTAAAAGTTATTGATTTCGGCTTGACCAGACACATCAGCGAGAAGCGCGATAAGGAAGATTCCAGGGGCACTCCGGGTTGTTATCTTCCGCCTGAAATTTTGGGAGCGGAAGGTGACATCACTCAGGTTGGGGATGTTTGGTCTTTGGGTTGCCTCGCGCTTGTTATCTTATACGGTCCTCAAGTGTGTACTGCGGCAGGTCCACAATTGGACTGGCAACAATTAAGCAAAGACTTGGGGCAGGATTTTTTGAAAATTTTCCGGAAATCTACCGAGAAAAATCCTGTAAATCGTTATCCCTCAGCGCTCGAGTTTCTGTCAGATTTCGATAAGTCTTATAATTCCTGGCTGAGCAAAAAACAGGAAAGGCCAAAGAGTATGAAAAGTGACGACATTCTTATCAAAATGAAGGTAAAACATGATGAAGCCGACTCAAGCGGCGATCTTGCCGCAGTCGAGTCTATTAAATCCGATATCCGAGCCTTCGAAGACTGGGTGAAGGATGGGCAAATGGGCGATTGCCCGGTGAACCTGGAAATTTACGGGATTCACCCAGAAGAGAAGTTGCAAGAGACAAAAGAGCCTCCAATAACCAAGGCGCAGGAAACTCATTTGGATGAGGAACCTGTAACTGTGTCTATGCCCCAGACTACAGCGGAAGACAGCGAACAACCCGCGGAAACAGTCAATATTGACGATGTGGCGTTCGAAGCGGCAGATCGCGCTCAGGAGGCCCTGCGTCTGGAACTGGAGAAGGCGCGCGGCTTTGTCGAGAAACAGGAATGGCGTGAAGCGACAGCGTTAGCCAAAAGCGTGGAAGAGCGTGCCCAAGGAGCGTTGAAAGAAAGCGCGCGTAGTGTTTTTGATCAGGCGCAATCCGGGCTAAGTATTGCCCTGAAAAAACTATTGGAGCAGGGCAATCGGGCTCGCTCGAAGGATGATCCGGACGCGGCGCGTAAGGCTTACCAGGCCGTTCTCAATCTCGACCAATCGAATGCTGATGCTCGCCTTGCTCTAATGGAATTGAACGGCTTGACGCGGAAGCAAGTTGCGGGAAAGCATCTGACTGATTTGCGCGCGGGACTGAGGGAACGTAAAGATATTCGCCGCCTGGGTGAGGCTGTGTACAATGCAGAAGCGCTCGACCAGGAAGGAAAATTGCCCGATGAATTAGCGGCTATTCTGAAAGAAGCACGTGATTTTTTCGATCAAATCCGCCTTCAGATGGGCGAAGAAACTACCCAGATGCGCTTTGGTGATGTAAAAGCCTCGGCAGATGCGGTCGAAAAGTTACAAGCGCGGGTCGCGAAAGGCGAAAAATATATTTTTGACGCTACCACCAACAGTGAAAAGCCATCCTTTGAACTGTTGCGCGAAGCCCAATCGTTGTTGCAACAAGCATCGGAAGATACTGCTCAGTTTGAAATCAATATTGCTGAAAAGTACAAGAATCTGCGCCCGCACTATGTTCATCAGCGTTTGACCAAGGCGCTCGAACAGCCGTTTTACGAGCAGGATAAACGGGAACTGGAAACTAAACTGGCTGAAGTAGAACGTTTTGTCCAGGCGCAAGAACAAGCCGAGGCTTTGCAGAAACTAGCCCAGGAGGAAGGCGACCATGTAGAAAAACTTACCCTGCTCCTCCAAGCGCGTGATATTTTCCCGTCCTTGATCGGGTTGGCGGAACAGATCTCGCAGGTGCGGCCGGTAGCAATTTCGGTGATGCAGACAACCATCAACGATATATTGCGACAGGCCGAGTCGCGTTTGCACAGTCAGGAATATGCTGACGCTCGGATGATGACGACCAGCGCGGAGAAGGAAGCCAGCAGTTGGCCCGAATCACAAAGGCCGGAAGAAATTGTTCAATCGCTGAACTTCGCAAAGTCATTGCGTCAACAGATTGACGCAGCGGAAACTGCCTGGAAAGACTATTCCAGGCTGGCGAAGGATATTCGCAAAAAGGTGGCGGATCAAGACCAGCGCGCTGCAGGGCTGGCATTGTTTAAACAGGTTAGTGAAGATGAACGATTCAGGGGCTTCCCCGATCTGCGAATATTAACCTCGGAAATTGACCAGTACAAGAGTGTGGGTGAACAACTAAACGACGCCATTTCCGCGCGCACGAATGGAGACTGGAGCCGCGTCTTTGAGATCACAGACAAGGTTCTGCGGGGTGGAACTGCCGGTCAACTGGCATCGCGTTTTCAGGAACTCTACGCCGATGCAGTTACCGAATTAAATATCAACCGCGCTCAGGAATTGCTTGCCAATGACGATATTTTTGAGGCCAACGGCATTTTCAGCGCCACGCTGAATAAAGAGAAGGATCGCAGCCCGGAACGGGAAGCCAATTTACGCTCTCGCCTGGCTGGGGACCTGGAGCGTATTCAACAAGCCATTCAAGCCACTGGTAAGGGGATGAAGTCCCTGTATGAACAGGCCTGTAATCTGTTGGGGCTGTTGGATAATGATGCTTTTCGCGCATACACTAATTCCTCATTCGCCTTGCGCCAGTCGCGAGTGGGTGCAGATGGGCTGGTCAGCAACCCGGAGATGAGGGCATTGATCAACCGCTTGAAATTGCCCTCCGAAGAGGCAGACCCAACATCGCAGGAATTGGCGGAACGTGCGGGCAATTTACTTTTGAGGGAACTTGGCCGAAAAGGGATTGCCGAGCGCGCCAGAGCCATCAAGTTATTCCGTTACGTAGGTGGCATGGAAAAAAATGGAAACGAGAATTGGCCTCCTTACGCCTTGTCGCTCCGTACCGCCGAAGCGCGTCGAGCGGCGCGATTGGTAGCCGATTCCCTGCGGCAGGATGTGCTGGAGCCACTCAAGCAAAAACGTAATTCCCATCAAGGCAAGGAAAAGGAATTAAGCGATGACGTTTTGCGTGAAATGGCGGATCAAGCCACTATCTTGCGCGAGACCTCCCTGTTGGAAACCGAAGATGAGCGATCCGTAGGACGTTGGGCGGAGGTGCAATGGGGGAAGCGACAGGCGATCTATGAAGAAAAACAGGTCAATTGGCGCGGCGCTCTTGAGGTTTGGAGCGGGTTGGATATGAACCATCCCGGCGTGCCGGACGTGAAGCGCGGCCTGCGAAATGCTCGGATCCAATACACAATTGGACAGGCTCGTTACATGGTCGAAAACGATCACAAAGGCGAAGACGCATTAAAACTGTTGCGCGAGTTGCAGAAAGAATCCGAAATGGACAACGCCTGGGAACTGAATGTGGCTCTGGCTGACACCCATGCGTTTCTGGGGCAATTTGACTCTGCATTTGGCAACATAGATCAGGCGGTCAGGATCATCAGCGGTGTAGAGGATAACCAGCAGCAGGAGATTCATTCTCGTTTGACGGAAAGACGCAAGGAAATCGTAAGTCAGCGTATCATCTATCATTGCTTGGAGGAAGCCAGAAACAAAGATCTAAGTGGTACTATCGCTGAATCTATTCGCACGCTTCAATCCGGCATTAAAAATCCGAATGTCATGGATATCACACCGCTGAAACAGTTAAGAGATGAAATTTTCGCCCGCGCCTCCAATGAATATATCCAAAAAGCGCAAGACGAACGCGGAAAAGGAACGGACGATGGCAAGATTTTAGCGGTTACAGCCCTGGTGGACCTGCAAACATTGGAAGAACTCATCGAACTACCCATCGAGTCTCGTCGCTCTACGGAGGAGCTGAATCGTCTACGTGCCGACTTGGGGTCTGTGGCCGAGGCGGTTACGCACGACGCGCTGGATTTTGAACCTTCCTTGCCCTTGAAGCAGGCCATCCAACAGGCCGCGTCGCTTTCTGCACGCCTGCAAACTTTCGATAATATCACCCCACTGTTCACAGCGGAACTCGAAGATGTGAAGGAAAAACTCAAAAAACGCCGTGCCGACATAGCCGCTGTTTTAAAAAATCTGCAGACCTTGGATACGACCTTGCAACAAGCAAATAATCAGACGCTTTGGGATGCGGCGGTACGCACAGGCGATTTCCAAGTGTTGGAACAATTCCAATCCAGTATCCGCAAGCTGGAACTCAACAATATGTCCGAAGCGAAAACATTTGAGAACCGTCTGGAAGAGACGCAGGATGTCTACCGGCATCTCTTACAGATTACCAGTAAGGTCAAACAAAAATTCAGCCGTGAGGAAGATTTTGCCGATGTAAAAAAATTGCTGGTGGAGGGTTCGGTACAACCTTCCTATCGCGCCAATGAACAACCCTGGCAGGCAATTCACAACCGTGAATATGAAGAGATCCGCCGTTTGCTCGATGATCGCCTGCGCGTGCCCGATGTTTATGGGAATAGCGATTTGGTGGGCTGGAAAAGTGTGTTGGAACAGGCAGAACTACGCGCTTTCGAGTTGGAAATATGGGAAAACTGGGACAAACAATGCGCTTTCAGGATGGATGACGCTGCGCAGGCGGTGGAACGCGCCAAGGCAGAGCAAAATGCCGGTATAAGGATCAGGAAGGCCAACTGGGAAAAGGCTCGGGACGCGACCCAGGCAGCGCTGGCGCTTCTTACCCATCCCGAATCGGCGGAGGAAAACGATGCCAACTCTCGAACTGTGTATGTTGTCGGTGTGCGCGATGCTCGCGATATTCCCGTGCCCTCTCGCTCTCAGAAGACAAAAGAATTGCTTGAAGAGGGCAAACGCCGCAAGGGAATTGCCGATGGATGGTTGCATGATGCAGAAACACAAATTTCTGCCTTGAAAGATGTGTTGGAGAAGCGCGGTTTCCCCACGCAAATGGAATTTTCCGATGCGGTTTCCCAAAAGGACTGGGATCGCCTCGAAAAATTGCTGGCGCGCGCCCGAGAAGCGGGCATTACAAGTGAGGATGAGCGAAAGCGTGTGGATACTTATGCCCGCGTTCTTGAACAACAACGTCAATCTAAAAGGAAAGGAGGCTGGTGGCCGCGTAAATGAAAATCGCCATCCTTTCCGATATTCACGCCAATTTTCCTGCTCTTGATGCGGTGGCTTCCGACGCGGCCAACGAAATGGAGGTGGGGTATCGCCATTGCTGGTTTCTCGGCGATGTGGTCGGATACGGACCACACCCTGTTCAAACGCTCGGTTTCCTGCGCGACTTTGTGGATCCAGAAGCCTGGGTGATGGGCAACCACGATGCCATGCTTGCAGATATCGTTCTACCCGAAGAAATGGATGTCATTCCCGATTCGAGCAAATTGATGCGGGTGAAAGTCAACAAAGGCGAAGGATACGAGATAGTAGGACGCGGCAAATTCATGAAGGCTGATGATTGGTTCAAGACAACCGCCATGCCGGTAACTGTGATCTTTCTCAATCGCGCGGCCCTGATGAATGCACCGGCAGAAGACGCGTTTTGGCGTCGGAAATTTACTTCAAAACGCGCCAAGCCTTTGAAAATACAGCAAGATGGGTTGACTTGTATTCTGGTGCATGGCGCCCATGCCGATCCGCTTTCACGTTATATTTACGCTTGGGAAAAAGATATCCTCATTCCCAGGGAACTGAGCGTCCTTAAAAAACTGCGCGGGCAAGCCAGAAAACCGATCGTCCAATTTTATGGGCATACGCATGTTCCCACTTTCATCCGGGCTCGTGAGATCAAAGGCGAATTTGTAATTGAAAGCGAGAGGATTTTACCTGGTCGGGAATTTCTTCTGGAAAACAATTACTATTACTTAATCAATCCTGGCTCGGTGGGCCAGCCGCGTGACCGCGACCAGCGCGCCTCGTATGTGGTCTTCGACTCAAAGGCGCGCACGGTCACTTTCCGTCGCGTCCGTTATGATTATACCGAAACCGCCCACGACCTGTTAGTTGGCGGCTATCCCGAAAGTTTGGCGCGGCGCCTGCAAACCGCCGCGGCGGCTGAAAAAGAAACTCCCGACGAGTGGCTCGAACATTATGATGTGGCGCGGTTAAAATGACGCACGACACACAACTCCGGAAAAGGATGAACGCGGGCTTCACCGTCGGCTTGGCGGCTGGAGCGCTGATGGTTCTTATCAGTCTGGCAGTTTTCTTTATGCGCGGCGGAGAAACCGATTGGGATCTTCTTGTATGGATAATTCAGTTAGCTGTTTATTATTTAGCGGGTCGCGCGGCCGCGAGACGTCAGGCTGAGGCGCAGCGTCATACGTACGAGCCCGGCCGCGGCGTAGTTGGAGCGGGAGTGGGAGCGTCTCTCACCATCAGCGGTATGATGTGGCTTTTTATCATCATCCGCGGCCTCGTGCGTGACGCAATGGGTATGATCATCATTATGGAGCCGATCACCTTTTGCGGCTGGATCATTTTCGACGTTTTGCTGGCGCTCGGCATTGGCGGTCTGGCTGGTCGTGCAGTGTTCAAGCAGGAACAAGCCAGTCCGTATGATTCAAATAATTTCTAACCCGAAAAGGAGAATGAGACATGAACGCTGAATGGTGGGAAGGTCCCGTTCGTTTTATATGCGGCTATTGGTGGATATTGCTGCTCTTGCTTGTGCTTTCGCTGGCAGCATATTTTACCCGCGGCTTCTGGCTGCCTCTCTTGCTAGGGTAGGGGAGCCATGCGGGAAGAATGGTGGGAGCGCCCGGTTTGCTATCTGTGTGACTATTGGTGGGCATTCCTGATTGCGCTGGTTTTGCTTTTGACCGGCTGGTTCACGCGCGGCTATTGGATACCCGCTTCGATGACTGCATTGCCCTCGACCCTGGTTCCGCGTCCAACCGCGACGCTGGCGCATGCTACATCCACCCGTGTCGCCACCCCGGGGACCGGCGATGTGCAGGTCACCTTGATGTGGAATTCGGCCAACGATCTCGATCTGCGAATGATAGATCCGCTTGGAGAGACAATCTATTATGAGCAAAATACCTCTTCCAGCGGCGGCCGATTAGATGCGGACGCCAACGCGGATTGTCAGGAACTCACATCCCAGCCGGTGGAAAACATCTTTTGGCCTGCAGGAAAGGCGCCGCAAGGCGTATATATTCTCTCGGTAATTTTTTTTCGTCAGTGCGAGGCCATCGCCTCCACCCCATTCGTTGTGCGCGTATTGGTGGATGGACAGGTGCAGGAATTTTCAGGGATTGTCACTGTGGAGAAGGAAACCGTTGAGGTATATCGCTTTAAGCGTTGATCTTTTCATGCCCGCCTTTTTCAAACGGAGGTAATATGTATAAGAAACTGGTTGCGATATTCTTTTCTGGCGTAATGCTTCTATATGGATGTGGAGACTTGCCGCAAAAACAAACGACTCATCTTCAACGAGATGATCGGAGCGCGTCTTTTTATAGTTTTTACAATCCGATGGTTGAAGATCAACAGCCATCCTCAAATGAAGAACAAAATGAGGGCGTCGCTTTCCTGTTTTTGGTGGACGAATCGGGCAGTGTTATTGGTTCGCCGGATGCTGGTGATAAGCGATGTCAGCCTATTGAACCCATTCATAAACAAAATCTTTCCGTGCTTATCGATATATTGAAGGATTTACCTAAAAAGCAGACACAAAATATTCACGTTGGGATTTCTTCTTTTGGCAGGGAATATAAAGAAATTATCCCATTATCACCTGTTCCCAATCTAAATAAGGAAAAAATTGATGATTATTTAAGAAATACCAATTCCAACGAGGATCAGGAAACCAGATTTGCAACTGCATTGGAAAAGGCTTATTCCACGCTCAATGACTATTCGTCTCGTTTCAAGTTAGATAAGGTATTGGTTGTTCTAACGGACGGATTTGGCGTTGACCACAATAAAGGCGAGATGGAAACAAAACTTTTTGGAATAGATTTTTCTACCAAGATAGTTGTAAGCCTGGTGTGTCCTGATGATTTAAAAAAATCATCGTATAACGATTATGCTTTTTGGGGAATGCATCGTATCCCCCAGGCGAATTTCCCGTTGGGATTCTTTAATACTGTCTTTACGAGTGTGGGCGTTTCGAACTGGGATGATCCGTACGGGATTATTGATCACGATCGTATGGATGTTTCTGTTCCGGGCGATGCGTATCTCTTTCAATGGCATTTTTATCCTTTTGTTGGAAGTAGTGGCGACTCTGTTCGTTTATTTAGAAAGACAGAGGACACAAATAACGATAAATACTACTATTCTAATGAAGGCCCTATTCCCATGAAACCCAACTCAGAATGTAAGAAATTAGATCTTTCTCTAAATGCCGATAGCGATTTGGGCTTTTGGATGGTACAAAGTTCACCTCTGCGATTGTCGCTCCCAACAATTGATTCCGCGACAGACATTATTAACTTTGCTCCATCGGAAATAAGCGTAAAGATCAAACCAACACCTGAAAGTCAATTGGAGCGAGATGATTTTCAGAAGTGGGCTGGTTGTTATCCGGATATTGGGTTTGAGTATACCTATGATCCTAAAGGGTTTGATAAATCTGGAGGAATTCAGTATCCTAATCTGCAGCCTATTCCCTGTATCAATTCAGATGGTTTTTTATGCGCTGATATACAGGAGAATAATACATTAATAGCGGCATGGAATTGGAACTTGGCGCGGGATCTCTCAAAAGATAAAGTATATCTACGGCCATATGTCATTACGTCCCAAGACGGAAAAATAATTGGACAGTCAAAGGAGTTGGACCTCAAATACAAGCCGACTTTAGCGGAGAATATGATATATGCCAGTGTTCCTATCCTACCAGATTATGTTTCTAGGATACCAATTACTACTTTGTATAATCACACTACCCCTAAATTCTTTTTAGTTCAGACTGGCGCTATGCTCAGCGGGATAGACTGTCCGCCAGGAGGTTCCGTTGAAATTGGTAATCAAAATGGATATAAATTGTTGTCTTCTCAAAAAAAGGATTCGCGTTTCTTTCAATCAATACCTTCGCCAATTAGGCGGTAGAAACTGGTTCAAAAGCGGGATGAACCATGCCTAATCGGGCAATTTGCTGAAAAATCTCAGTCAATAAAATGCC
>JAANMT010001275.1_pt1 | contig 25270 bp, 15 predicted proteins | sample 7279711 | NCBI WGS metagenome assembly JAANMT01 (sample SAMN14094538, study PRJNA606508) | bioreactor metagenome | isolation source: A lab-scale SPAN reactor treating ammonium-rich wastewater day 1 | place: Ireland: Galway | collected 2017-01-16 | reverse complement strand
TAAAGCAAGAGGATTTTTAAATTTCGACAGATTTAGAATTAACGCCCTGTTTTATTTCGGAAAACTTAACTTTGCTCCATTAAAATTTTAGTAATGCCTTTTATTTTAAAGTTCAGGCTATTTTAGATGTAAAACTTAATATCGAATCTTCTTACACGAAATGTCGCTAATGACGATTCTTTAGAGTTGCCCATAGCGAACGGCTTTACTTGGTTATTGCTCTAGAATGTCGGGATTGCCTCATATTTTTTGCAATTTTGATAGGAATCCCACTATCCTACCGTCCAGCCTTCTTTGCCGATAAGCGGAACGAAGCGGAACTCTTGCATATCGAAAGCGTCAAATTCACGGTCGTCTTTGCGTACCACGTATTTTAATGTTTGCGAGCGTTCATCGCCTACAGGAATTATCATTCTTCCGCCAATTGCAAGTTGCAGAAGCAACGACTGCGGCAATTCCGGTGCTCCGGCGGTTACTATAATGGCATCGTAAGGTGCAAATTCACTCCAGCCTATGGTGCCGTCGCCAAAGCGCGACTGCGCCGAAAGTCCAAGTTCGTCAAGTGTTTTCTTTGCCGAATTATACAATTCCCAATGACGCTCTACGGTAAAAACTTTAGCACCGAGCATAATAAGCGTAGCGGCTTGATAACCGCTACCGGTGCCTATTTCGAGTACGGAATCTCCCGGTTTGATATTAAGCGCGGATGTCATAAAAGCAACAGTGTATGGCTGAGAAATAGTTTGATGATTACCGATTGGAAGAGCGGTATCCTCGTAAGCACGCGATTTTATGGCATCGGGAACGAATTTTTCTCGCGGAATGGTTGCTATTGCCCCAAGGACGCGCTCGTCCGATATACCCGCGCTTCGCAACTGCGCAATAAGCCGCTCACGACCTGTTTTATAGAAATCTTTATGCACGAAAATCAGATGTGATAGAACAACGGAAACGCAAATTTACGAGTTATTGAGATATGACACGCCGCCCTACGATGCCCCGCCGGCCAAGTTCGGCATATCTGTTTGCTCAGAACGGTCTTCGATATATCGGCGCAACACTTCGGATAATTCGGCAAAAGGTATGTTGGGGATTATCTCGCCGTCGCGGGCAATGGAAATAGCCCCTGTTTCCTCCGAAACAATCAGGGCAACGGAATCGGATTGTTCGGCAATGCCAAGTGCCGCCCGGTGCCGCGTTCCCAAATTGCGCGAACCGATTTTGGTAACTGAGCTAAGCGGCAATACGCAACGTGCGGCAACAAGCAATTCATTCTCGATAATTACAGCCCCGTCATGCAACGGCGAGCGAGGATTAAACACAGATATCAATAATTCTTTCGATACTACGGCCTGCAAAGGTATGCCTGTATCTATTGTCATTTTTACGTTTTGCGAGCGTGCGAAAACAATGAGCGCACCTATATGTTTTTCCGAAAGTTCCTTTGCCGCATCAAGCACTTCGTCTATTGTTTCCGCAATATTCTGTCGTATGAAAATACGGAAAAGGCGGCTGCGGGTTATCATCAACATTACACGGCGCAATTCGGGTTGAAACAATACGATAAAAGCCACTAACCATATATCCGAAATTGCACGAAGCACCCAATTAAGTGCTTTCATATTCGCCGATTCCGTTACGAACGAAATGCCGAGAAGTGCCACAAACCCAAAAAGAATTTGCACTGCAACCGTATGACGAAGAGCGCGATAAATAGCAAAAAAAAGCACTGCCACAATGCTTATATCAAGCAAATCTATCAGCGTAAAATCAATAAAACCTATGCGAAAAAGATTTATCATCGTATCTCGCCCGGCATTTTGAGAATCAGTGCGTTTTTTACCAAAAAGTCAAGATATTCTCCGGCCGTTCTCTCTAAAAAACCGCAAATTACTTCGCGTGAGGCATCTTCGGCACCGCCTATTTCCAGCTCGCCGGCATCGAAAAGCGCCAAAAGATACTCACCGAAACCGCTTTTGCGACGTGTTCCGTCGGCTGCTTGCAATATCAAGCCTTGTATTGGGTTGATTTCGATTGTTTCATGAAGCAACGTAGAAACTTTTCCATCTCCGCGCATTTGAAATCGTGCTACCGGCGATGCAACCGGAAATTCGGGCAATTCGGCCGCCACAGGAAAAACATCGGTTAAAAATTCTACGGAATCCGTTAAACTGCGGTAACATTCAAGCAGTTCAAGCAGAATTTGCTCCGGCAATGCATCGGGGAATTCGCCCTGCAAACAGCAATGAATTTCTTCGAGCGTAAGCGCGACCGGAAAAGCACCTTGTAAAATCTGCAAAATGCCTCGCAACAACGGGCGTTCCGCCGCATTTATCATACCACCGTTTTTTGTCGAAAATACGAATTTGTCGCTAGCGCACAGCCGCGAAACAATGCGCATGGAAAAAAGTATTGGCGGTAATTTTTCGGGCGTACTCGAAATGCCGTAACGACATACAAGCGATTCACGAAACTGACGGCCAATAAAAAAGTCTATTTGTTGTTCGCGCCGATAAAAATCGCCGGACAAACGGGCGATTTTATCTGCAAGTGGCGCGGGCGGATACATAATACGATAACGGTCCAGCGTGGAATCGCCGAAATGTTCTAAATTCGCATCGGCCAGATCGGCGGCAAATTCCTTAAAATAAAAAGCCCGATTAACTGTTTCGAGAACATCGTGCGCCACGAACGAATCGGGAACTTCGCCGAACATTTTACACTCGCGTTCAAGCAATGCCGAGTAATATTCACTTTCCGCCGCATTAAGATTTTTGGCTGTTTCGACAGCTTCTCTTGCCGCCGCAACAGCATCGTGCAAGGAGTCAGTACCACGCACGGCATAACGAGCAAGGTCGCGCACGGCATCACGCAATCTACAGCCCGGGTTTGCATTATAGCTGATAAATGCAACACCTTGCGGCGATAGTGCTTCGCGGCAAATATCAAGAATTTTTCTGCGAACAAATTCCGGCACCCAGGAATATATTCCGTGTACAATTATATAATCGAACGGGCCGCGACGCAACGCATCAAATTCCATAATATCGCCCGCTTCAATTTCTATGTTTTTCAGCCCTAACGCCATAATTGCGGCTCGTCCAGCCTCTATTTCACGCTCCGAAATATCTATCCCGAGAAAATGGGCAGTAGGGATCGTTTGCGCCATATTCAGCATATTTCCGGCATCTGAACAGCCGATTTCCAGCACACGGCAACCGTCAGGCAAGGGTGCGCAAAAGCCGGACAACGCAGCCGCCGAGCGTAAATAATACGGATGTGTATTCTTTCGCGCCGAACTCGGGTACGGCAAAACGTCGTAACTTTTATCTGTATTATTCACGTATTGTTCTCTGAATATTTTGCGTATTAAGCCGATTATCTGCCTGTAGTTTCAGACTCTATTCAAAAACCTGTTTAGATTTATTTTTGCAACCGTAGTTTGAAAGTATTTATTTGCCTCTGCAAACTTTGCTTTGCGGCTTTGCGTGAATAAGTGCTTTGTCAATATTGCGATGCGCTGTTGTTTTTCTCCAAATCCGGCAGGGATTGTATATTGGCAGAAAGACGAAAGCGAAGAAATATATAGCGTTCCATGCAGAATACAACATAAAAAACTATTTCTTTTGTTGCCGGAATATTTTTCCCGACGACACCAGTTAGCCGTTTGTCCGGCGAAGATACCCTTAAAATGCAGATTATGTAAGCACAGATACTCTAATCTAAACATTTATTTGTATATTTTTACTGTCCGGCAAACCCTAAACAAGTTCCAACAGAAACATTAATCAGGCAATTTGAAATATCAGAAAGAGTGTCCCAAACCGATAAGCAACTGAAGATCCTCGAAAGGTGCGCGTTGCATAATAAAAGGGCGGTCAGTACTCATCGGGTCGTAAAGTTTTGTTGCAAAATCAACACGAAAAGGCCCCACCGGCGTTGAATAGCGGAATCCGCAACCGAATCCGACGGCTATATTACTTAAAATTTCGGATAAATTAGGTGAAAGTGCCGAAGAATTATACGTAGAGCCGTAATCAAGGAAAAATGCAATTCCCATTCGTTCGATTTGCGAGGCTATAAATGAACTTGTTCCCGACGGTCGTGCAAAAGTAAAGCGATATTCAAAACTTCCTTCTATAAGCGAGCGTGAACCGGTCAGAATCCCTATATTTTCAGAATATTTAAGTGAATCCGGCAAATGCTTGCCCGCAAACGGGTCGAATAACATTCGCGCCCCGTAAGATCGAACGCTGTTTGCACCGCCGGCATAAAATAACCGTTCTACCGGAACATAAGCACCGCTATCGGCAAGAATATGCCCCAATCGAAGTTTTGCAGCAAATACGGTGCGGGCGGCAAGCGGTTCAAAATATAAATATGCAACCTGAAACTTTTGGTATAGAGCCAATGGTCCGAAAGCACTTTCGGGCGTAAATGAAAATAAATGCCCCTCAGTAGGTGCAAAAAGGTCGTTTCTGCTATCACCGGATACGCTGAAACCAAGAGAAACTCCCGTAAGTCTGAATATATTTCCCGTAAATCTGTTAAGAGTACGAAGCGGTTCTATAACGCCAAGCTGCGCCTCGCCCGCTACATCTGCCGACGGTATCATCTCGCCGTTTTCTACACTTTGCGCTTCGGCCGAAATTTCCGGAAGTGCCGAAGTGATATAAGTCCAAGGCGGAAAAACCACAGGCAACGATATTTTGGCCGAAAATGCGTTAACCGCAACCTGCGGAATGACGAATTTACGCGAATACAATGTTTGCGCACTTCCGCTGATACGCAATGAGCCGAATGTTTCCAAAACAGGCTGAATAAACGACAGACCGGTCTGTATTTCGGTACTTACGGAACTGAACCCCGACGGAAGCGAAAATTGGAAATCGTTCCACATATATCGCGCAAAGATATTTCCGTTTTGCGCTGCTCCGAACACGTTGCGGTGCGTAAGGCTTATTTCCCCGCCGAAATTCGTTAAGTTGTCGTTGGCCGTTCTATTCAAAAATGGAGAAACATTGAACTCACCCTGCTCTTTATAGCGCGTAAATATGTTTATATTATAGACCTCCGAAGTGCTGTCGGGCAGAATTTGCCGGCCTACTGTGTCTATAGAAACATAATCATAAACGCCAAGCTGATAAAGCGCGTTGACTGTGGTTACCGCCTTGCGTCGTGAATACCATTCGCCCTCGCGAAGCTCGGATATAGCGCGTACAAGGTCGTCGGTAATTGCACTTTGTCCGCTGACTTGTCGCTCTACTCCGATTTTGCCTATTACAATGCGTTTACCAAGTGTAAAATTAACGATTACGCTGTCGGATTTAGCGGTAGTATCGGTATAAACAGTCGGTTTCTCGCGTTGATAAGAAGAAAAATACCAGCCGTTATTCTTAAGTATATCTTCAATGTTATCGGCTTCGCGGCGTATACGGATTTCATCGAAAATCGAACCCGTTTTAAAACGCATTTCACGACGTACAAGCACTTTAATATCGTCGGGCAAGTTGTCTAATCCTAAATACGTTAGAGAGCGCACATAATAAGATTTTCCTTCGTTTACAAAGAATGAGAGGGCATATTTTTTACTTGCCGGATCGCGCTCGAAATTATATGTAACTGACGTTTCGTGATATCCGCTTTGATTGTATATTTCTTCTATCAGGTCGGCATCGTCGCGTGCAGCGGATTCGGAAAAATAACGAAGTCCGTCGGGCATAGATTTGGCTACGGTCAAGAAGCGGTCGGCTATTCTGTGAGGAACGAACCGATTGCGGTGAAAGTTACGATAAAGATACAGAAATATCTCGCGTGCAACGTTTCTCTCTGACGGGCGTGAAGTAACCGCATCGGCTAATTCCGCATCGGAGAATCTGCGGTTTCCTTCAAATCGAACTTCGTCAATAGGAATTTCGGCTATGTCGGAATAATCCGTTCCTGATTTCTGCGCATAAGCGATGGCCGTTGTTGTAATGAATACAACAGCCAAAAACGATAATCGAGAGAATTTCCCGAAAAAAGATGCTGATTTTATCGTATAGCGCGAAAAATTCATTATTTCTTTGCAAATTTCTCTCTATAAAACAAACGCCCGTTTCGAGCAGTCGGAACGGGCATTTATGTTTTCTGCTACGCAGGCCGAAATTACTCGAATTGTTTGTAATTCTCGGCAAAAAGCCCTACAAGATGTTTAGCTTTGGCATCGTAAGCGGCAACGTCTGCCCAAGTATTGCGCGGGTTGAGAATTTCCGACGGGACTCCGTTGCATGAAGTCGGAACTTGCAGCCCGAAGAAAGGCTCCGTTACGTATTCTGCATTTTTAAGATCTCCCGAAAGCACGGCGCGAAGTAAAGCACGTGTATAATCAATTTTCATACGTTTTCCAACGCCATATTCACCCCCACTCCAGCCGGTATTTACCAGCCATACCTGCGCACCGTGAGCATTGATTTTATCGCGAAGCAAATTAGCATAAACTTTCGGATGATGAACCATGAATGGTGCTCCGAAACAAGCACTAAATGTGGCTGTCGGTTCTTTTACACCCTTTTCCGTGCCGGCCACTTTTGCAGTATAGCCGCTTAAGAAATGATACATCGCTTGCTCGGGAGTTAAGCGCGAAACAGGCGGCATAACGCCGAAAGCGTCGCAACTCAAAAAGAATATATTGGTTGGATGGCCTCCTTTATTCGATTCGGCAATGCCGCCCAAAATATCGCGAGAATATGAAGCGCGTGTATTTTCCGTTATGCTGTCATCGAATAAATCTATTTTGCGAGAGTAAGGATCCATCACGACGTTTTCGAGTATAGTGCCGAAAACTCGCGTGGTTTGATAGATAATCGGCTCGGCTTCGGCAGAAAGATTGATTACTTTCGCATAGCACCCGCCCTCGAAATTAAACGTTCCGTCATTGCTCCAGCCATGCTCGTCGTCGCCGATTAAAGCACGCTCAGGGTCGGTAGAAAGTGTGGTTTTCCCGGTGCCTGAAAGCCCGAAGAACAAAGCCGTATCGCCGCTTGCACCGATATTTGCAGAGCAGTGCATACTCATTACGTTTTCAAGCGGCAACAAGTAATTGAGAACCGTAAATATAGACTTTTTAACTTCGCCGGCATATTGAGTGCCACCGATAATAACTATTTTTTGCGAGAAGTCAAGCACTATGAAAGTTTCGGAGCGCGTACCGTCTATAGCCGGGTCTGCTTTAAAATCAGGTGCGTGAACAATTGTAAAGCCGGGTGCAAAATTCTCAAGTTCGGATTCCGTAGCCGCAATGAACATATTCTTGGCAAAAAGATTATGCCAAGCCTTTTGACCAATTACGCGAACAGGCAGACGATACTTGTCGTCCGAACCCGCCATGCAGTCCAATACGTATAAGTCATGCCCCTGCAAATAGGCAAAAACGCGAGATTTAAGCGCGTTAAATTTATCTTGCGGAAATTTTTTATTGACCTTTCCCCACCAAACATTTCCGGTGCTGGAAGGCTCGTCAACCAAAAATTTATCATTGGCACTGCGGCCCGTATGCGGTGCGGTAACTGCCACGAGAGCACCATGCTCAGAAAGTGCCGCTTCGTCAAACGAAATGGCGTGTTCGTAAAGTTCGGCTGTCGAAAGATTGTGATACAACTCTTCGACGTGCGTCAGCCCGATAGAATCGAGCGAGGCGCGAAGTTCTTCGACTGATAACATTGAAAGTATGCCCAATATTGAAACAAATAAGGCGGCGTTTACCGTCTAAAACGTCGTAACTTATTGCAAATATCGCTTTTTTTTGCGTATAGTTGCTCTATTGTCAAGTAAAAAAACGGTATAAGCATATAAGAAAAACACTACGCCCAAGTAATGAAACTCAATATATCACAATACGTTACACTACACAGCAAACAAGGCGGCCAATATATGTTGACACGCTGTTTCGTGCAGTCTGCGTAATTTCGGACAATACTTGAACCAATACCGTGTCAAATATGAAACAATCTTACGCGCTCATCGCTATTTTCTATATTTTTTCCGCAGCCGTCTGTTTGGCGCAATATAAACCTCTCGCCTATAAGTTTGAAGCGGGGCAGCGTGTAACGGTTAAAATAGACATAGAAGCAAGCGGCGAAAAACGGACAGGGCTTATTCCCATTACGGTAGATAGTATTGACGAGCGCGGAGGTGCGCATCTAACAGTATTGCCGGCAGAATACGGCGAGTATCTCGGCGGCTTGCGGTTCAACGCCATACTCACCCCAAGAGGACAAATCCGCGTTCCGCCACACGAATCGCCACAGGATGAAGAAATTATGCAAGCCGTTAAAAAAGATACAGTTTATCGCGGTGTTTGGGGAAACGACGCATCGGCTTTGGCTTATCAATTTCTTTTTCCGTATCTGCCGCGTCCGGTTAATATAGCGGCCGCGCTCGACACAGTTCAAAGCGCGAGTTATTCACGGCGGGCAATTTTATCCGATAACGAAGAGGATCCCGGAACAGATGTTGTAGCAACTCATTACGTACAAACTCGCTGTCACCGCAGCAAATCGTTCGTTTATCGCGGCGAGAAAATGTATAAACTAACCAGAATCGAAAATGAAACGGAAGAGAACTGCCTGCAACGCGACACGTATAAATTTTGGCGTGCCGTTTCAAATGTCGAATGGATTGTACGGGATCGCGACGGAGCCGTAATGCAAATAAAAATGATAACGTATAAAACGTCGCCCGACGATTCTTGGCAAGGAATCACGCTCGAATTCAATACCACAGATGACTTCAACCATTAAATTTGCAATCTGTAACGGCACTGTTACGGCAACCGAATTTAATTGCCGAATGCGTAGTTTTATTGCTTTCCGCCGGAATTTTCGGGTATTTTACCTTTTTCGGCATGTGCCGCACTTTTATTTTTAAGAATAACAGCCAGCATGGCTGCCACACGCCGCCCGGTAGATGCCGTATCGCCGTTAAATACGTTGCGGCCGGTTGCTATCATTCGCGTAGAGCCGCCGCCGTCCAGATTAAGCGCATTCCACGCTCCCGCCTGCTTCATAATTGATGCCATTTGCGCCAAATCCGCGCCCTTGCCTTGCTCATTATTAGCCTGAACAACTACAAGAATATTTTTTGAGCGATTTTTGTTTGTTCCTATTGCTGTTCGCGCCAAATTATTGCGTATGAAGCGTTTACTTGTAACGCCTTCTATGGCTGCTTCATGCTTGGCCGCGCCGTTACGCATCAAACGCGGCGTTCCGCTTACCGCCCATTTATACGGTTGCCCGCTGTTTGGTATTGTTGTAAATTGTAATGCGAGTGTATCGCCTACTCTCGGTATATTTTGCAAAGCGCAGTCTATCCCAAAACTGAGAACGCAACCGTTTGCAGGAATAGTTACGGCTCCGGGAGCCACGCTGTCTACAACGCAACGGGCAGGACGATTGACTATGGGCTTTTCAAGATAGCGCACCTGTGCTTTAACAAGTCCGTATTCTGCGTCGGCTTCGAGTTTGGCACGTGCTATATCGTTTTTCATTTGCTCTATATCAAGCGTAATTTCCGTAGAATCGTCGCCCAGCATAAGTGAGTTAAGACGTAATTCCTCAAAAGCCTGCTCCACCGATTTCTGCGATATTGACGGAATTTCCCTGCCGGAGAAGCGATTATATACGCATACTCCCAGCGAATCACGACGATAATTTACGGAGACTACGGGCAATGAGCCGTTCGCGCTGCGCAATGTTCCGCTCATGGAATATCTATCAATCGTCATTCGTCCTTTTTCATCGAAAAATGCACTTGACCATTGTTTATAGTTCAGCATTTGCACCACTTCCCCATCTACAACCAAAGGCCCGATAGCCAAATTTCTATATGCTCGCCAGAAATTGGCGTTGACAGCGGCTACTACGGTGCGGTTGCAACACGAATCGAATCTGCGTGTTATATCAATAACGCGCTCAAGCCCACCGGCCGCATCAAGCGACTTAACTACTTCCAGCTCGGCATTGGGCGAATCTACATCAAGTTCAAGTGCAAATACATTGTGCCGTTGCCGCCCAAAAATAAAATTAATTAGCCGTGTCCCTTCCGCAAGCATTGTATCGGAAACAATTTGCACGCGAGTAATTGGCGGCGCTCCCCGTTTTCGCAACGATTTTCGGCTTTTACCGGATAGGGCAATCGGCTTGTTTTTTTTCGCAACAGAATATGCAACCGCTTTTTTTCTCAAAGCCTTATTTTTTGCGGATACCGACTGTAAAGAACAGATTACGGCGACGGTAGCCACCGGAACCAATAGGATAAATATGAGGTTGTGAAAGCGAATCATAGAGCAAGAAATTGGCAAACTCTTGGATTTTGGCTAATTTGCGTCGCTAAGTTATCAAATCTTGCCTAAAATCGCCGCTTTTTGCGGTAATTTACTACGGAGAATAGCATGAAAATTGATGTCGTAATGCCCAAAATGGGCGAATCTATTCAGGAAGGAAAGATCCTTCGTTGGATAAAAAAACCCGGCGAGCGCGTAGAGCGCGACGAAATTATTCTCGAAATTTCGACCGATAAGGTTGATACCGAAGTACCGTCGCCCGCAGCCGGAATTTTAATTCAAGTACTTGCCAATGAAAATGATACGGTTGAAGTAGGAAAAACAATTGCAATTTTGGAAACAGAAGCGTCTGCCGCCGCCCATGCTCCGGTTGCCGCATCTCCGGTTGCCGCACCTATTCCCGGACCTGCACCAACAATTGCACCGCCCGCACCCGCACCGGTTATTGCCGCGCCCGCACCGGTTATTGCCGCACCCGCACCGGTTGTTGCCGCACCCGCCGCCGGTACTGCGACTGATATTGTTATGCCGAAGATGGGCGAATCTATTCAGGAAGGAAAAATTCTTCGCTGGCTGAAAAAACCCGGCGAGCGCGTAGAGCGCGACGAAATTATTCTCGAAATCTCTACCGATAAGGTTGATACCGAAGTACCGTCGCCCACAGCCGGAATTTTAGTCGAAGTATTGGCAGCAGAAAACGATACCGTTGAGGTTGGAAAAGTTATAGCCAGACTCGGAGCAAGTGCGGGAACACCCGCTCCGGTTGCGCCGCCCGCACCGGCAGTTGCGCCGCCCGCACCGGCAGTTGCGCCGCCCGCATCGGCAGTTGTGCCGCCCGCACCGGCAGTTGCGCCGCCCGCACCGGCAACAGTAGATATTCCACGATCCAGCAACGGACGCTTTTACTCTCCCCTTGTACGTTCAATAGCCGAGACGGAGCGCGTAACGCTCGAAGAACTGAACTCTGTTACAGGTACCGGCTTGGAGGGGCGCGTAACAAAGAATGACCTTTTGGCTTATATTGCTTCTCGCGGCAATGCCCCGAGTGCGGCATACGTTGCGCCGGCAGTATCTGCGCCCGTATATGCAGTTGCGGTTGCGCCGGCACCTCCCGTTACGACAGTACCTGCGGTTGCTTCGCGTCCGGTTGCGCCAATCAATTACGGCAACGATGTGGAAATTATTCCGATGGACCGTGTGCGCCAGCTTATAGCCGAGCACATGGTACGTTCCAAGCAAACCTCGCCTCATGTTACCAGCGTAATCGAGGCAGACGTTACGGCTATCGTAAAGCTCCGCGAAAAACAAAAATCGGCATTTGAAAAGCGCGAAGGTTTCAAGCTTACACTTACGCCGTTCTTTATGCGCGCAATAATTGACGCGGTAAAGGCAAATCCTATGGTCAACGTAAGTGTCGACGGAAAAAATATTATACGCCATAAACGCATAAACCTAAGTTTTGCAACTGCACTCGACGACGGCAATCTGATTGTTCCCGTGGTCAAAAATGCCGATGCCATGAGCATTTCGGGCATGGGACGTGCCGTATACGACCTCTCGACCCGCGCACGCAACAAAAAACTTGCACCGGAAGAAATTCAGGGCGGCACTATTGCACTAACCAATATGGGAGCCTGGGGAACACTTTTCGGTTCACCTGTTATCAATCAGCCGCAGACAGCCATTGTTGGCGTATATGCGGTACAAAAACGCCCCGTAGTCCGCGAAATCAACGGTGAAGACCTTATTGTTATACGCAATATGGTCTACATTTCGCTTACCTACGACCATCGGGTTATTGACGGTGCTCTCGCGTCCGGCTTTTTGGCCGCAATGGTCAAATCTCTCGAAAAAATGAACGAGAACACTATGGACGTTTAATTTATTTTTTATAGAAAATACGTAAGTAAGGCGGCCGGGCAAATAGTTCGAGCCGCCTTTTTTAATTTATTTTTTGGGCTATATTTATTACTTTTTATTTTATTATTTTTCCAATTCGATACATAATCTGGCTCGTCAGTGATTTTCCACTCGAATATATATATTAGAGTTGCGCCCTTTATCGTCCGAACAGGAAATTTTAACATCGCCGAGCGGCGGAATAAAGAAAACTGATTTGCCTGAATTTTCCGACATTAGAAATCTATCGTTAATATACCAATAGACCTTTTTAACATCATTATTCGCAATACAAGAGAGCATTATTTTACTGTCTTCGCCGCGCTCTACAATATATGTTTTTTCGTTTACAGGCGAGGTTATAGCAGGTGGTTTATCCCTGAAAATCCGGATGCAATTCGGATTATGTTCGGGAATTTTTTGACATGCTATACGCTCCGATTCGCAGAACGCGATTAATTCGGGCGGGATATTTGTATAATCAGCTTTTACATAGCCGTTTTCAGGCAAACATTCACCGCAATAGCTTACTGAGCTGTCAGGTGAAATAAACACTTTTTTTCGATGTTCGCAATGTTTATTCGACGATACTCCCGGAATATAATAATCCATAGTTAAATTATGACAGAAATCCGCCGGTAAATGTCCTGTTTCCGAGCATACATAACGAAAATCAAGTCCTTTCGGCGGTGCGAACCATTCATTGGATCCCGCATACTCCAATGAATTGAAAATAGCAAACAATAAAGGTGTCGCCGCGTCGGCCCCTGTGATATCAGGCGTTCCTGTGCCGATAAAATTCCCCAACCATACGCCTATGGTATAGCGTTTGTTAAACCCGATACTCCAAGCATCGCGCCGCCCGTAAGACGTTCCTGTTTTCCAAGCAATTTTTGGCAGTCTTAAACTGCTTTCGGCATTATACGGAAGGTCGGGGCGGGTAGGCTGCGTCAGAATTTCCGACAGCATATAAGCCGCTTGTGCAGAAATTATTTGCGCCGAGTCTGTCGATGCATCATTGATATATTGCGGCGGGCGATATATTCCGCCATTCGCAAAAGCGGCATAAAGCGCGGCAAGCTCTTCCAGGCTCGCACCGCAACCGCCCAAAGCAACAGACAGTCCCAAATTCCTTTTATCGGCAGCTATTCGGCGAAATCCGGCCTGCGCCAACTTAGCAATAACAATTTCCGGACGTAATTCATTCATAAGTTTTACGGCCGGCACATTCAGCGAAAAAGCAAGCGATTTTTCCGCGGTAATCAAACCGTTATATTTACGATTGAAATTCTCCGGAGCAAATCCGTCGAAATTTACCGGTACATCGGTTATTACGCTTTTAGGCGTAATAATGCCGCGGTCGAGCGCCATAGCATACATAAGCGGTTTCAAAGTGCTGCCCGGCGAACGAACAGCCCGCACCCCGTCGACCTGACCTTGATGTGCCGTATCGTAAAAATCTGAATTACCTATATATGCTTCTACTTTGCCTGTGCCGTTATTTATTACAATAACGGCAGCATTGAATATACCCGACAATGCTTTCACACGCGAATAATTAAAACATAAATTCTGAATTTTTCGCTGTACAGCCGGCACTATTGAAGAATGAATGACTGATTTATCGGAATACTGCCGCGCCAGACGCAATGCCAAATGCCTAGCAATTTCGGGCAGATTACGGCGTATTACGTCTAACGGTTCGGCGATGGCGTTGCGAGTTTCGGATTCGGAAAAAATATTCGACTCTGCGAATATCCGCAACCAACGATTGCGAGCCTCAATTATGGAATTATTGCTTTTGCCAAGCGCAAGCGAAGTCGGGCGATTCGGAATAACAGTCAAAGTTGTTATTTGCGCCGGTGAAAGTTTTGCCGGCATAACGCCAAAATACAGAAACGCAGCCGACTTTATACCCTCTATATTTCCGCCGTAAGGAACAAGGGCAAGATACATTTCCAAAATCTCTTCTTTATCATAATGAACTTCAAGCTGCAAGGCACGAAATATCTCGATTATTTTATTCCGAATACTTCGCTCCTTCGGTTCGAGAAGTCGGGCAGTTTGCATCGTTATGGTGCTCGCACCGGAAGTTGTTTTACCTTGAATAATATTGTTTACGGCTGCACGGACAATTGCCACCGGATTTACGCCTAAGTGCCAATAATACCATTTATCTTCTTTGGCTGTAAATGCGCGGCGCATAGCAGGACTAATGTCATCTGCTTCGATTTTCATGCGCCATTTATCGTCCTTTGCAAGCAAAGCGTGCATAACCGTTCCATCGGCTGCCACTATGATTTGCGAATAATGTATTTGCGGACGAAACGGGAAAATAATATCAAGAATAATAAAAATAATAATGCAATGAACTACACTCAATAAAATACGGCGAAAAAACAATTTACCGTATATTGCGCGAGCGATGCGAAGAAATAAATTAAGGATAAATGTCGGCATAAAATTAAAACAATCGAACAGAAAGTGCAAAAATACCTCGAAAAACAGAAGCAACAATCTTGAAAACCCGCTGTTTTTTTGAATTGATGCCGGAGCCTTAGAGTTGCCATTCAAAAATAAGAATGTGTTTTGAACGACTTTTGAAGCAATTTTAGCGAAGTTTACGATAAAGCATCACACAAATCTCAATAATGAAGCGAATCTTTGAATGGCAACCGTATACCGACGAAAGACGGCAAATATGGGACGATTTTGTGCAGACAAGCGACAACGGCGTAATTTTTCATACACGACGTTTTTTGTCGTATCACAGTCATGACCGTTTTTGCGATGCTTCTGCGGAAGTGTTTAAAAACGGAAAACTTTTTGCTGTTTTACCCGCCGTTGCCGTGGAACAGAACGGGAGGCGTGCGTTGATTTCGCATCAAGGGGCAAGCTACGGCGGTTTTGCCTATAATTCCGCGCTTAATCTGAAAGAGGCTTTCGAACTTGCGGATATTCTCGAAGAACGCGCACTATCTTTGAATTGTTCGCGGATACAATTAACGCTTCCGCCGTTTATTTATCAAGATAATTTTTCAAATTACATTGATTTTGCTCTTATCCAAAAAAAATATTCATATTTGAAACGAGAGCTTTCAAGTGCAGTCGCGCTATTTCCAGATACCAATAAAATGCTTGCGCATTATCGCATAGAAGCACGTGCCGCTGCCTCAAAATCGGAGCGTGCAGGCGTGGAAATTGCCGAGTGCGACCGTTTTGAAGAATATTATGAAATTCTTAAAGAAAATCTAAAAATGCGGCACTGCGTTACGCCGACTCATTCGCTTGACGAATTATTATTACTTAAACGATTGTTTCCGGCAAAAATTCGTCTGTGGGGTGCTTTTTTAGGTGATAAACTCATAGCAGGTGTATGTAATTTTACAGTTAATCCGCGTGTAGTTTTGGCTTTTTATATCAGTCACGACGAAAAGTATCAAGAATTTCGCGCAGTTAATTTATTGTTTCGTGAAATTATGAAACGTGCCGCCGCCGAAGGCTTTACGTGGCTCGACTTTGGTATTTTCACTGTAAATATGGAGCCGAACTGGGGGCTGGCGCGCTTCAAAGAGAACTTTGGCGCACGCGGTATTTTCCGCGATACATTCGTGAAAGATCTTTAAATTCCGGCATATTTTATTTCGTTGTAAATTTCAATCAATTCACCGGTAAATTGTTCGAACGTTTTTTCCGGCTTTGCATTTTTTTGCAAATTGCCGTATAATTTTTCTTCATTCAACAAGCGTGCTATTATTTCGGTTAATTCTCTTACGCTTCCCGGCGCAAACAGCAATCCGTTTATACCGTTCGACACAGCGTCGGTCAATCCTCCGATACGGCTTGCCACTACGGGAATTCCGGCAGCCAATGCCTCGACCGCAGTAAGTCCGCCCGTTTCCTCGACTAACGACGGAGCGACCGCAACATCTATTTTTTCCAAAATATCGGGCAGCTCCGCATAAGAATATTCGCCATGGAAGCGTATTAAATTTTTCCGGTCAATTTTTTTCAGAATTTCTGCATATTGCGGAGCGGCACCGCCGTAAAAATGCAATTCTATCTCTTGCTTACCGAATTGTTGCGCGGCCTCGACTAAAATATGCGCCCCTTTTATCGGAATAACCGAGCCTAAAAATCCAAGCCGCAAAATATCGTTGTGCTTACGTTCTTTGCGACAGCGCGAAATATGGTCAACAACGGGCGAGGCCTGCCGCAGAACACGAATATTGTCGGGATAACAACCCGCCGCAATAAATATTTCTTTTGCCCGCGAAGACGGTGCAATATGCAGAGATATGTACTCGGCCGTCGCCTTAACCGCATATTCCAATCTTTTCGCGTAATTGTGGGACGACGCACCTTTTCCGATACACTCGGCACATTTTTTACCGCTTGCTTCCGGCCCCGAGCATGGATTACCGTCGCCCGTAATCAAATACAGGCGCGGACATATAATCCAATAATTATGCGAGGTAAAAACAGAAGGAATATTGCGTTTTCCGGCATCTTCCGCAATTTTTATCGAAAGGTTAAAAAGATTGTGAAAATGAATAATATCGGGCTTAAATTCGTCAAGAAACGAAGAAAATATTTCGCTGATTCGCTTATCCTCTATTTCTCTGTCGGGGCGCTCTAAATCATAAAATAAAACCGGCCGGTTGTATATTCCAAGCAATTCAACCCCGAATTCATTGTACCGATGCACATAGTACGCTTCTTTTTCCGCAATATCTCTTGCTCCTGCATAAATTACGGCAACCTCAAACCCTTGTTTTACAAGATGTTCGGCCAAAGCACGAGGCAACAACGTTCCGCCGCCGTCATCGTCCCAGCCGTACATTGTCATCAATATACGTTTCGGTCTTTTTTTTAATATATTTTTATTTTCTAAATCAGAAGTTTTTTTTTTATGTTTAATTTCTTCTATTCGCGGCAACATTTTTTTGGCTCGTTCCAGCTCTTCGCGACCAACTGCAACGCCGTCTAATCCGATGTACCCGTCCCAAAATACTTGTTGGCTTTCTTCCGACCATACAAATTTGCCGTCGGACGTTAGCATAAGACCTTTAGCAGTGCGCGCTGCATTTACCGCCCGATGATTGAATTGCGTCATACGAAAATGCAACGGATATAATTTTTCATTCTCACGCTCCGCCCATTTAATTATTTGCAGATTTTCTTCGGCTGCCGCAATTTTTCCGACTGCTTTTTCGAGTAATTCTGTTCCTTGCCGTACATTTCCTATGCAGTACGACATAACGCCGCCGTTATTCAACATCGCGGTTGCAAACAATTCCTTTTCGGCCTCAGATAAATTTGTAGTTTCCAGTGATTTTTCATAATAGCCGAGAGCCAATTCAAAGTCTCGATAAGGGCTTAGGGCGCAAAGATTTCCGTAATCCCATAATGCAGCGGCGCGAGCAAGCGGCTCATTTTTATATTCGGATAATTCTGGATATAATTCTTCTATGGTAATTTCTGTGCGATATTTACGTAAAATCAACAACGTTTCCGTTATGGTTTTCCGTGCATTGTCGCTTCCGCTCACGCTGTCCGGACGCGACAGAAACAACCCCAGAGTTTCGCGTATATGCGCTGCCCGCGTTTTCCGTGCAACACGAATAAAAAACTCGTAATCGCCGGCAATTTTCCATTGAGGGTCAAAATAGCCGAGTGCATCATGCAACGAACGCCGCCACATAGGTTGCGCACCGAAACAAGAGCCGGATAATTGCGTTCCCAAATTAAAATCCGGCAACTCATAGCGCAGTTCCGATTGCGTTGTCGAAAATTCGTCGTTTTCAACCGATGTTACAAAAGAATCCGCATAAACAAGCCCTGTTTCGGGAAAATTGTCCAATGCATTCGCCATAATTTCAAGAGCATCGGCGCGGTGCCTGTCGTCGGTATTGGCATTAGTAATATATTTGCCCGATGCCAAACGCACACCACGATTCCACGCTTCGTAAATAGTTTCGCGAGTCGGTGTTTTAACATAAATAATATTCGGATATTTTTCTGTATATCCGCGTATGATTTCATCTTCATTTTCAGGCGATGCGCTGTTGATAACGATAACTTCCAACATTCCTTTTGTATAAAGAGTTTGCGCCAAAAGGTCGTCAAGTGCACCGCGTATGAATTTTTCGGATTTATATGTAGAAATTATTGCCGAAACAGATATATTGTCCCGTTGCATTACAGTGCTTTTAATTTCAATATTTTCGGTAATATTTAAAGGTGCTGCATTTGAAATTATTCCTAATCCGGCGGCTGTTTGGTCTATTGCCGCGTTTAATTTTACTGCAAAATGTTCGGGATTATATTCGGCATATTTTTTTTTTCCGCGTCGAATAATATCGTTTCGCAAAGCATCGTCGCTCATTATCAGATATATTGTTTCCGCTATTGCATCTGCGGAGTTAGGATCGGCCAGCAGGCTTGCTTCTCCCGCATGTTCGCGTATGCCCCGAATATCGCTTGTAATAACGGGACAGCCCAGCCCCCACGCCTCCGAAACCGGCGTATTTGTCGGCCCGAACATAGTAGGCATAACCAATGCCGTCGCTCCCGCATACAGAAGCGGCATATCTTCGTCGGGTACATAGCCCAAATAGCGACATAAATCCTGAACGCCTAATTGTTCGGCCAAATGCATGGCAATTTCGTAAATTTTTTCTCGTGCCTCTTGTTCGCCTCCTGTTCGAGAGCCGACCAAAGCAAGTGTTGCATCAATTCCGTAGCGCGAGCGCAAGATATGCAACGATTGAATCAGCCGTGCATGGTTTTTATGTGCCCAGAATTGAGCAGGGTAGAAAAAATATCTTTCGGGAAGCCGATATTTAACTTTTATTTCCGATATTTTTTCAGGTGTAATCGTTGATTTTTCGGGAGTATACGCGGGGGGCAGCGGCAAAACGAATAATTTTTCTGCCGAAATATAATTTCCGTAATAATTCAGAACATCTTCTTTGCCCGTTTCGCTGTCAACCAAAATTCCATCGGCAAATTTTGCACCGTTGCCGAAAAGATATTCGCGCCATTGCCATGTGCCGAGTGCCGAAACTTCGGGAAAATGCGGCTGAATACGATGTTGCAAATCGTGAAACGGCATTAAATAAGGCAGGCCGCTTTCGAAGGAAATCATTTCGGGTGCGGCAAAAAGTAAAATATCTATACCGAAAGAGCGAAAAAAATCTGCGGCGCGGCTATTGCACCCTTTTTCAAGAAGTTCGAGGCTGTTATCGGCCATTTTACCGGTACGGTCGGCATTTGTGGTGAAAATTTGCGACGGCACTTCCACTATCAGCCAATTTTCCGGAAAATAAGGTTTCAGCGGACTGCCGGGCGGCGTAAGTGCTATAAAACTATCGTTACTGCGATGCCGCAACGCATTGATCATCGAGCAGGCATATTGAAAGATACCGCCCGCAGTTTCATTAAAACTTGCAAAGAATCCTATTTTCATAATGTCCTGTTTTTAAATGTTCTTCCAAAAGTACACAACAATAATGCCATTTTACTGCGTATATCGAGAACAAGTAATCGCGATGCGATAAAGCATTGTTTTTTGTAAGTTGCGATTCCTTTCGGGCAAAATATATTTTTTTTGGAACTTAAGCATACTTTGCTTAGCCTAAGAAGCATCCAATGCTCGTTCGATGTTTTTCGCACAAGCGGCAACAGCGGGCGATGTGTTTTCTACGGCAGGGCTTGCGGCAGGCGCGTATATTGCGGAAGTTTGTACCGAAAACAATGGTAAATAACTTTTGGAATTGGCGGTTGCGAATAAATAAAGGAATGGATGAATCATGAAAACAGTTGCACTCTTTGCCATGCTGTTTCTCCTGAAAGCCGGCCTGCATGAGCGTCTTAGTGCGTATGACTCTGCGGCGTGGAAAATTCCGCCGCAAAGCGAATATCGTCCACGAATCGCGCTGGCTCTTTCGGGCGGCGGTGCGCGAGGCTTGGCACAAATCGGCGTAATTGAAGAATTAGAACGCGCCGGTATTCATATTGATTATATAGCCGGAACAAGTATAGGCTCGATAATCGGCGGATTGTACGCTTGCGGATATTCTATAAGCGAACTCGATTCTATAATGAAGTCGGCAAATTGGACTGAAATGCTTGCAATAGGTAGCGAACAAAATCGGTCGGACTTGTTTCTTGACCAAAAAATTGAAAATGACGGGAGCCTATTAAAGTTGCGCTTTAATAATTTCAAATTTATCGTACCCGAATCGGTCAGCGACGGATTGCGGCTTTCGGCTTTTCTGCGAAAATTGGTATGGAACGGCATCTATCACGCCGAAGGTGATTTTAATCGCTTGAAAATTCCTTTTCGTGCCATAACAACCGACCTTGCCTCCGGGCGCAGCATTTCGTTGAGCACAGGTGATTTGGTTACGGCTATGCGGGCAAGCTCCACAATACCTCTGCGTTATACACCCATTCGACTCGATTCCATGATACTTGTAGATGGCGGTATTTTTGCGAATATTCCCATAGAAGCGGCAAAAGAGTTTGCGCCCGACATAATAATTGCAGTCAATACAACTTCTCCTCTGTTTCGCCGTGAAGAATTGGACAAGCCTTGGAATTTGGCCGACCAAGCAATTTCCGTTCTTATGAGCGAGGCTACCAAAAAGCAAGCCGCCGGAGCTGATATATTAATCGAGCCGATGCTCGGCTCAATGCAAAACTCCGATTTCAGCACTATCGCCGGCGCCATTGATGCCGGCCGCGCCGCCACCATTGCGCAACTCCCTGCGCTTGCCGCATTTATACGCCGAAAAGAGGATTCGCTGTTGCTTGCCCGATACGCACCGTCATACGCCCTTTCCGATAAATTTTATGCCGCGTATAATTCTTCTTCCGTCGGCAGTACGCACGATTCGACAGCCGGAACATTCGTTCAAACAGTTCGTCGCCTACATTCTTCCGATGCTAATTCCACCCTTATAGTCAGTCGAGCTGAAGGTACTGACGATTTTTCAATTTATCCGCAAAAACGGCTTGGAATAAGAAACGTGGTTTGCTCAATTGTACCGCCCGTACTGCCCGATTCCGTATTCGGCCGCCCGCTCGATTTTGCGCTCGGACATTCCGCTACGCCAGAATTGCTTAAACTATGCGCCGAAACTGCTCTGCGGCAAACACGGTCTGCCGGCTATTCGTTCGCTCACGTAAAAAGCATCGTTTTCGACACTGCACTTTCTACATTGCGAATCGCCATAAACGCACCGCCTCTCGGAAAAATCGTCATTTATGGACTTAATCTCGTTTCTTCTTCCGTTTTAGAGCGAGAATTTCCAAAAAGCGGGCAATTCGGTGCGGCAGAATTGTTGCAAGGCTGGGAAAACATCATCAATTCGGGATATTTCGATAAAGCTGAGGTTATGCCGCTGTACGACTCAATATCCAATACAACGAACATTCTGGTAAATGTACGCGAAGCAGGTAATCAAATGTTGCGGGTTGGCGTTAGAATTGACAATGAACGCAATACGCAAGGCGTGTTCAATATGTCGCAAGGCTATATGTTAGGCGGCGAGAATCGCATTTTTGGACGCTTACAGATAGGAAGCGAAAGTAATTTAGGTACGGTGCTCGGAATCGAAGCTGCACGACTGTCCGACTCTTATTGGTCGCTGTCGGCAAGCGGCTACTACGACAGAAAAAACATATTTATATACGGCGACCGCCACGGTTTACCACGCGACGAATTCGAGCGCATTCGCAAAGGCGAGATTTTTGAGGAGCGGTTCGGCGCACGTGCGGCTATTACCACACAGATAGAAAAACAAGGCAAAATTTTTGCAGAAATTCGATTTGAGAAACAACGTTCTTATGCAGATTCGGCAATTGTAACCGCACCTTTTATGCCGCTCGGCACATTCAAAATCGGTTCGCGCTTCGATACTCAAGACCGCTCGTATTTTCCGCGTGACGGGCGTGTTATAGATTTGTCGCTCGAATCGAATATTTTGACAGGGCGCGACGGGCTCGGATTTTCAAAAATCGAGGTCTTTATCCGTTCGATATTCAGCACGGGGCGGCACAGCGTAATTCCGTCTTTTCGCTTAGGAATTGCCGATGCCACTATGCCGATTCCGGAATTTTTTGCTCTTGGCGGCGAAGATAATCTATATGGCAAACGCGAAAACGATAAGCGCGGACGACAAATCGTATCCGGCTCTTTGGAATATCGTTTTCACGCTCCGTTCTCATTGTTTTTTGATACGTATCTTTCGGCGCGATACGATGTAGGTGCAATATGGCCGGATTTTGCGGCCGTGAATTTCAGTGAATTTACACATGGAGTCGGCATTTCTCTCGCTGCCGATACACCCGTAGGGCCGGCTGCAATAAGTTTGGGGCGCAGTTTCTATTTCCTTGATAATCCGCCTACCGTCACTTGGGGAGAATTTTTGATTTATTACAGTATAGGCGTAAAATTATGACGATACGCCGATTAATCAGCTGACCTTGCAACTGTGATATATCGCGCAACAACTTCGTTTTTTATGTATTTTTGTGGTGAAAACTTCCAAGAAATTTCCTTACATCAACCTTGATTTTTGTATGAAACGCACAAACTTTTTTGAAATTCATAAACAACTCGGCGGAAAAATTGTTTCTTTTGCCGGATTTGAAATGCCAATTCAGTATCCTCGCGGTATTATTCACGAGCATAATATAGTGCGGAACGGCGTAGGCGTTTTTGACGTGTCGCACATGGGCGAGTTTGAAGTTCGCGGCAACGATGCTTTGGCGTTTATTCAAAAACTCACCACAAACGACTGCTCGAAGCTTGCACCCGGCAAAGCGCAATATTCGGCTATGTGCTATGGGAACGGCGGCATTGTCGACGATTTATTGGTATATCACTGCGGCGATTATTATATGCTCGTAGTAAATGGAGCAAATGAGGAAAAAGATTTCGCATGGGCTTTGGAAAATTCAAAATCCTTTGGGGATATTGAACTTACCGACGTTAGTGATGATATCAATCTTCTCGCGATTCAGGGGCCGCGTTCGCTCGATACACTTCAAAAGCTTACCGATGTAACGCTTGCAGATATTCCATACTATAATTTTGCTTTCGGCTCTTTTGCCGGAGTTGATGCAATTATTTCGCGCACCGGCTACACGGGCGAACTCGGCGCTGAAATTTATTTCCGCAGCGGCGGCGATACGGCTACGGCAGTATGGAATGCAATTTTCGACGCGGGTGCGGAATTTGGAATTGAGCCAATCGGATTGGGCGCACGCGATACCTTACGCTTGGAAAAAGGCTATTGCTTGTATGGCAACGAAATAGATGCTTCGACCCATCCTCTCGAAGCCGGTTTGGGTTGGATAGTAAAGCTCGCCAAAGGAGATTTCAACGGCAAGGTTGCCATCGAAGCGGCTAAATCGGCAGGCTTAACCCGTAAATTGACCGGTTTTGTGATGAAAACCGAGAAACTCATTCCGCGCCACGGCTATAAAATCATTATCAACGGCAAAGAAGCGGGAACGGTTACAAGCGGTAATATATCGCCTATTCTTAATACGGGCATAGGCTTGGGATATGTTCCCGTTAATTGTGCCGCGCCGGGCATTCAAATAGAAATTGCGGCACGCGGAACAACTTTTCCGGCTGAAACTGCTAAATTCCCGTTCGTGTAATTTACTTGCAAGTATAGGCAATTCAGCAAGTTGACGCATAAAATAAAAAATAAAAAAGCGCGATATTTTCCACTTGAACATCGCGCTTTTTCAGTCGTAGAGAAATGGGTTAAGCCTCGTCAGGCTCAAAAAGAAGCGAAGCAGAGTTGACACAATAGCGTAATCCCGTAGGCTTGGGGCCGTCCTCGAATACATGCCCCAAATGGGCATCGCAATTACCGCAAGTAATTTCCGTGCGCATCATTCCGTAGCTTTTGTCGACCGATTCCGCTATAATCGCACCGTCTGCCTTGTCGAAAAAGCTTGGCCAGCCGCAACCCGATTCAAATTTCAAGTCGGACTTGAAAAGTTTTGTACCGCAACAAACGCAATAATACACGCCTGTCCGATGCTCATTACAAAATTCTCCGGTGAAAGCACGCTCCGTGCCCTTGCGCCGCGTTACCTCGAATTGTATCGGCGTTAACAAGCCGCGCCATTCTTCTTCGGTTTTTATGATTTTCTCCATAAAGCACTCCGGAAAGATTCAAATTATTTTTTACGTTATTTTTCACGGCGGTCTTCGTAGCTTATCGGCTCCCAATCTTCGCCGCCGCACGGGATATTCGTCAGCGAAACGTGTTCGTCGTAAATTTTGCAGAGTTGGCCGGAAGCATCGAAATGTTTGCATTGCCCGCATAGCGTAGTTTCCTCCAGTTGCTCCATACGTCCGTAGAACATCGCGTATTGGCGATATGCAGGATAGAACACAAAGCCTACTACTGCAAAAATTGCAACCATCCAATAGTCGTAAAGATGAAAATATTCCATACAAATAAAACCAACCAAAACTATCAGCGTCATTCGCATTAATGCGCCGAATAATATCGAGCCGGTGGTATTAGATGGTTGTTTTCCTGTTAAATTTTCACGTCCGTCAGCAGTAAAACGCAGAAGGAATGCGTCGAGTATACGGTCGAGCATACAAGTTCCCGGAAAAATGCGGCATTGGCGTAGTTCGAAGTATAAAAACGCTTCAGTAAAAGTGTTATTGCTTGTAATTGTATATGGCTCGGAACATACAAAATTGACCTGAAATTTATTTGAGATCATTTCTAACTCGCCGACAACTGCAAATTATTCTTTTATGCTCCGCAGAATAAACCCGAAGATATTGCTGATATTATTTTCAATCACAGCAAAAATCTGCATTATTTATGTCTGGTACAGACAACAAATAGGTTTTTCATTTGGAAATTATTAACTTGTGATGCTTGTCGGTACGCTTTTGCATAAATAATAGAGTAGTTGTTACATTGTAAATCAATTAGTTAGACAATAATTCCATAAACCTGCACAAACTTCTAATACTTCATTGTAAAAATTTATATT
>JAANMT010001271.1_pt1 | contig 25307 bp, 25 predicted proteins | sample 7279711 | NCBI WGS metagenome assembly JAANMT01 (sample SAMN14094538, study PRJNA606508) | bioreactor metagenome | isolation source: A lab-scale SPAN reactor treating ammonium-rich wastewater day 1 | place: Ireland: Galway | collected 2017-01-16 | reverse complement strand
TGCAATTATCCGATCGCTACTACTGAACCTGCGTAACTCTCTGACCGTATTTTCGATAACACCTCCGGCCAGTCCGCGCCAGCCCGCGTGGGCAACACCCACGACACTGCCAGCCATATCACACAATAAAACCGGCAAACAATCTGCCACCAGAACCGCACACACCACACCAGGGCGACGGCTCATCGCGGCATCGGCTTCAAGTTCAAGTGTTTCATTACTGGAATCCACCCAGACTGGCTGTGAACCATGGACCTGTGTCAGCCAGCGAGGATGATCAGGCAGATATTGACGCAGTTGGTTACGGTTTTGTTGAACAATCAGCGGATCATCATCGACATGGCTTGCCAAATTCAGACCGGCATAAATTCCCCTGTTCTCAGCAGCCCCAATATTCCGGGTAGTAAACATGGCGTCAACATTCGCAGGAGCAGGCCAATCCGGCACAATCCAGTCAATCACAGGTAAGAACCTTTATCATCCAGCGACTCTTATGAGCGTAAGCCTAGTGGTAACCACATCTGCTCACTTACGCTACGATAGGATGCAGTTTAGAAAAAACATCACACACCTGATCAATCTGTTCAGTCGTATGGGCTGCATTGATGCTACAACGCACCAGTGACTTTCCTTCCGGTGCAGCAGGGGGCAATACCAGATTCACATAAATATCGTGCTCCATCAGTCCATTCCACAGTGTAAGTGCCTGCCTGGGATTATCAAGCAAGATGGCCACGATGGGGCCGGGTTGCGGACCGAGACGATATCCGCTCTTTTCAAGGCTGGAATAAAGCCGATGAGCATTCTGCCACAAACGTTCACGTAATAAACGCCCCTCTTGCAACAGTTTCAAAGCAGCACGTGTGGAAGCAATAGTTGCCGGTGAAGGAGAAGCAGTGAATATATAGGGATGGCTTACATACCGGAGCTGGTCAAGCTGAGGGTGATTGCTGACACAAAAACCACCGATACCACATAAACTCTTACTGAAAGTTCCAGTTATGAAGTCGATCTCATCATTCATCCCGGTTTTCTCCACTAACCCCTGACCGGTTTCTCCCAGAACACCGAGTGAATGAGCTTCATCGAGCAGTAAAGTGCTCTGATAGGTATTTTTTATTTGCACAATCTCAGCCAAAGGAGCCTGATCTCCTAGCATGCTGTAAATACCCTCGATAATGATCAGTGTATTTCGACTGCGATCACCCAACCGACGAAGCCGTTTTTCAAGATCAGCCGGATCGTTATGCCGGAAGCGAATGATATCCGCCCCACTCAAAATACAGCCATCATAAATACTGGCATGGGCATCCCCGTCGATCAGCACGACATCACCCGCCCCTACCAATCCAGAAATCGTTCCTAAATTAGCCTGATAACCTGTTGTAAAAACAATACATTCACGATATTTATAAAATTCTGCAAACTCACGCTCCAGTGCTCGATGACCATAGTAATTGCCATTGGCCATGCGCGAACCGGTGGTACCGGTACCTTCCTGATCAATGGCCTGATGAGCGGCTTCTCTGCATTCTGGTGCGAAACTGAGCCCGAGGTAATTGTTGGTTCCCAGCATCAATACACGACGTTTGCCGATTCTTGCTTCGGTTGCCGAGTAGGATTCTTCTATAGGAATGCCAAAAGCCCCAATACCTTCGGGTAATTGTGCTTTCCTTGCCGCTGCGGCTGCATCAAGTTTTTCCAGCAGACTCATTGTGATAATGATTTTATTTTGTAGATCAGATTGGCGAGGTCCTGTACCGTCAGAACATCTACGAGTGTGTTCAGTGGAACGGATATATCAAACTGATCCTCGATTTCCATCACTAGATTCAACAGTTTGACCGAATCAATCGCTAAATGCGTGATGAGGTTCGTTTCCGGAGATACTTCCGTTTCAATCTCCGTAAAATTTGCCAGGCGCTGGCAAAGCAGTGCTGTAATTTGCTCTTGAGTTACTTCAGACATGAGATCAATCCATGAACAGTTCATATCGACAAATCATTCCCGGATCAGGGAATATGAAAATACCCGGTATCAAAACAGAAGTGATACCCGCGAAAGCAATATATTGTCGACGAACATTTGGAATGCTTCAAGAATAAATATCCGTTACATTCTGACAAGCAGGGGCAACACCGTTTCCAGTTTAGTTACCGGAGACCAGCCAGCCAGTTCTCTCTTCAGAGAAGAAATATCGCACGTCCAGTCTGGATGCTGAAATTCCATCACTTTGCCCGGTGTCAGTATCGGAGCATAATTCAGGAGGTGCGCCAGCCATAAATTAAAACGGGCCAGCATACGTATACCGCCCAAAGGTATCTGGAGACAATGCACCGGCCTGCTCAGAACTTGTTCAGCAAGCGCAGCGATGGACGTATAGTCATATCCGCCTGATGTTCCATCATCTATTTCATAAGTACCCTTCACAGGCTGCCCGGCCTCAAGCCAGTTATGAATGGCAGCAACCATATCGTCCACATGTATCAGGCCGAAACGGTTACCAGGATCTCCCGGCACCGGGAGAATACCATAGCGCATCGCCTGAAAAAATGGCTGCATCGCTTTGTCACCCAGACCGTAAACCGCTGCCGGCCTGAATACAGTCGATGCCAGTCCGGAGAATCCCGGGATCAGCTGCTCAGCCTCGAATTTACTCCGTGCATACCAGGAGAGATGAGGTTCACGCGCAGCCAGCGAAGAAATAAATAGAAATCTTGAACAGGAAGGTGCTCCGGAAGCAGCTCTTAATATATTTCTTGTTCCAGTCACGTTGGTTCGGGAAAAATCATCCCAGGATTTTCCTCTGATTGCTCCTGCACAGTGTATAACCGCTTCGGTACCAGAAACGAGGTCACACAATACACTGTCACAATTCATATCTCCACAAATCCATTCTACGAGTGGAAGATCCTGTCTGAAAGGTACTCGCCTGGCCAACGCACGAACCTTCCATCCGGACGCTGCCAGCTTGGCGATAAGAACTCGGCCGATAAACCCTGTGGCGCCCGTTAATGCGACAGTTCTAAACATGAAGCGTACTGAACATGAGAAGGAACTTCCATCTCCTTCTCGTGCGAAGATCTGGCCTTACCGATGGAAACTATGTTATCAGCCAGCGGTATGAATAGTCGTTGCTGCAGTGGGCTGTTCCAGATTTGCGCGCCGCAGGAATCCCTGACGTGCTGCAAAGCGTGACAACTTTCCTGAAGATGTCCGGGGCAATGTATGCGGCGGTACTAACTCAACCAGACAGCTTACCCCGAATGCCATGTATACCATCTGCTGAAGTCTATTGATAAGCGATTGCCGGTCTACTGCCGATGCGAGTCTGCATTCAACAACCAGCACAACCGATGTCGAACCATCCTCATTACTGATTCCAAATGCAGAAGCTTCACGTGCCCTTACTTCCGGCTGTTGTTCAGCCAGCTCTTCCACATCCTGAGCTCGTATATTTCTACCATTGACGATAATGACATCCGTTCGCCGGCCTGTAATATACAAATCATCCTCGAACAGAAAGCCAATATCACCCGTATCCAACCAACCATCCGGTCTGATCGCTCTCGCGGTCTCTTCTGCGTTGTTGAAATACCCGTTCATTACACTCCCCCCCCTGACTAGAATACTTCCCACCGTCATGTGAGGGACCTCATGATCCGTGTCATCGACTATTCTGACTTCATGGCCTGGTAATGGGCGACCACAATTCACGAATTCATTATATTTTCTACCCTCTGCCTGGACTCTCACCGCAATCTTTTTCTCGATCAGGGTTCTGGCATCCACACGCAAACTCCTTGCTCCCCGGCTGATATCAGGGAAAGAGACGGCAAGGGTCGATTCAGCCAACCCGTAGCATGGTAGAAAAGCACGCTCATCGAAACCCGCAGCAGCAAATTTAGCTGCAAAGCTTTTCAATGTATCCATTCGGATCATCTCAGCACCGACACCGGCCGCTCGCCAGCAGCTCAAATCCAGATCAGCCAAATCTGATTCACGGGCACGCAGCGTACATAACTTGAGACCAAATGGTTGGCTGAAAGCAATAGTGCAGCGATTACGACTGATTAACTTAAGCCACTGCAGGGGGCGGACTGCAAAATCCCGGGTTGCCAGATAATCTACAGATAATTGGGCCGCCAAAGGGGCCAATACCAGACCAACCAGGCCCATATCATGATAAAAAGGAAGCCATGAAGCGCATCGGTCACCCAGCCGAACATCAAGACCATTGCAAACGATACCGCGCAAGTTGGTCATCAAAGCTCGCTCGGTAATGACCACCCCTCTTGGCAAACGAGTGCTGCCGGAAGTAAATTGCAGATAGGCGGTTTCATCTGGTGTATTGGGGGAAAACACTACGTCAGCTTCCGGCAGCAAATCAAGCTGTTCAGGTGTACCGCTCCATTTAAGTTCGCTACTTACCAGACTGCCAACCGCCTCATTGAGAAATTCAACGAAATCAAGATTGGCGACTGCAACGCTTGCCTTACTGCTCTCAAGCATACCTCTCAGTTGCTGTACATAGATTGCACGACTGCCAAGATTTACAGGTACCGGCATCGCAAATGGAACAAGGCCTGCAAACCGGCATGCAAAAAACAGCTCGATGAACTCCGGAGTAGTATCGGCAATCAGAGCAACCCGACTGTTACGCGCCAATCCAAGACCGGATAACCGTCTTGCGATTATTTTCGAGTTGGCACACAAGTCTTTGTATGCAAGTACAGATTTTAGATTACCTCTCGAATCGTAGAAATTGTACCCAGTTTCCCCTTGTGCAGCATACTCGAGCGACTCCACCAAAGTTGTAAAATCCGCTCTTTTCTGAGGCGATGAATTAACTGTAGGCGTTGGCACAACGACATCTATTCTGGAAGACAGGGAATTACTTTTTTGTACTGGCGGAACGCCCAACTTGGCTATTGTCGAACTCAAAATCTTCCCCTAGAAATGTTTTCTGGCCAATTTACTGAATGGACTGAACGGATACTGTGATCACTCAACCTGTTTATATAAGCAGCAACCAATCAACCAATAATTCACAGTCTGAGAACCTTACGCTTCCGACAAATGCGTAGTCTCTATTCCATGGTATATATGGGCTGCGAGCTTATAGGAGGGCCCCTTAACTGTCAAGAAAACATTACTTTCTGTTGTTTTATAGCAACAATCATAAAAAAACACCAAACACAATTAGCCTTCGATAATGATTCTTGCTCGCAACAATACCGCTACTTCGTCTGTAAAAAGCTAAAATCATTAGCTTTTGAATTTCATGCCGGATAAAATCATCGGCATTATAAATTGTTCACAACACGATATGAAATGAGGCATAAAGATAAGCAAAAGCCTGGAATCAGTTTATTACTGCTGTTTACGACATTACCAGCAGTGGTCCATGTTTATGCCGGGAGTTGGGTACGTCCGCCCGATGACATTGATATCTTCGGCCAGATGCAAACAGTAACCGCCAGCCGCGAAGAAACGCTACTTGATGTGGCACGCCACTATGGTATCGGCCAGGATGAAATGGTGCTGGCCAACCCCAATACAAACCGCTGGCTGCCTGAAGATGGAGCCGAGGTTGTATTGCCACTGCGTTTTATAATCCCGCAGGCTGAACGAATCGGCCTTGTCATCAATCTGCCGGAAATGCGGCTCTATTATTTTCCCAAACCAGCAAAGGGACAAAAGCCGGAGATCATTACTCATCCTGTCAGTATCGGCAGAATGGATTGGAATACACCACTAGGCAGAACTACCATTGTCAGAAAACAAAAAGACCCGACGTGGACACCGCCCCAATCTCTCAAAGCTGAGGCAATAGCAGAGGGTAAACCTCCACTGTCGGATGTCGTTCCGCCTGGCCCGGATAACCCTCTTGGACGATATGCGCTGTATCTCGGTCTGCCTGGCTATCTCATCCACAGTACCAATAAGCCATTTGGTGTAGGCATGCGTGTCACGCACGGCTGCATGCGTCTGTACCCTGAAGATATCGAAGAACTGTTCAATCTTGTACCTACAGGTACACCAGTACAAATCGTCAACCAGCCTGTCAAGCTGGGGTGGCAGGAAAACCTTTTATTCATCGAACTTCACCCGCCACTGGAAGAAGATGACACCACACCCTATGACTATGAGCAAAAAGTTCATAGTGCAATTGCAGAATTCCTTGAAAAAACAGCCAAAGATCCTGATGGAAGAATGACAAGGAATACCAGAATCAGCCCTGAAGCGCTGGAATCGGCAATTCGGGCCAGAAATGGCATTCCGACCCTGATTTCGGAGAATCTGGAAAATTAGCTCTCAGATATATTTAACATCCAGAATTTCGTATTCTCGAACACCACCAGGTGCCTGAACTTCAGCTATATCCCCCGCATATTTGCCAATCAATGCCCGGGCAATGGGTGAACTGATAGAAATTTTACCCTGTTTGATGTCGGCTTCATCATCCCCTACGATCTGATAAGTCACGGTTGTATTATTGCCCAGATCCATCAGATCGATAGTGGCACCGAATACGCACGCACCATCTGCATTCAGCGTTGCGGGATTGATTATCTGTGCGTTGGACAGTTTACTCTCCAATTCTGCAATACGTCCCTCTATGAACCCTTGCCTTTCTTTTGCAGCATCATATTCGGCATTCTCAGACAGGTCACCGTGGGAACGTGCTTCCGCAATGGCGGCAATGACAGCAGGGCGATGGACCGTTTTCATCTCATGCAACTCTGCGCGCAATTTCTCTGCACCAGCTTGGGTAATGGGAATGGCATTCATAACTTGATTTCTCTTTCCATGGAAAAACAATAAAACAATATTCATCAAACAACAGACACTCAACGCATCATTCGAATGATGCACGATAGTTGACTGTCTGGCTAAAAAGAGCTCGTAAACAAATACCAATCTCTCCAGATTGGAAGTTCATCAAGCTTGGGAGGGAAGATTATTGTTGCCTAGATGGCAAGATTTTGCAAACGGTAAACCTGCAATTCCTGGCGACTGGCCATACCGGCACAGGCAGCACGCGCACCGGCAATGGTTGTGTAATAAGTAATCCTGGCCTGCAAAGCCACACGCCGGATCGAATAAGAATCACGCACAGCACTACGTTTATTGGCAACTGTATTGATGATCAAGACAATTTCTCCATTCTTGATCATATCCACGATATGCGGCCGGCCTTCAGCCACCTTATTCACAGCAATAACCGGCAATCCAGCCTGCTGCAGAGTTCGAGCCGTACCACGCGTAGCATAAAGTGAAAACCCCAGTTCAACCAGCTTGATAGCGATTGAAACGGCTTCCAGTTTATCACTGTCTCTCACACTGATCAGTACATTACCCGATACCGGCAATTGAACGCCTGCTGCAAGCTGTGATTTGACAAATGCTTCGGCGAAATTTTTACCCACTCCCATCACCTCACCGGTTGATTTCATCTCCGGCCCAAGGATGGTATCCACACCGGAGAACTTAGCAAACGGGAAAACAGCCTCTTTTACCGAAAAATGAGAAGGATAAACTTCTTTGGTGACACCTTGATCAGCCAGTGTCCGGCCTACCATGCAGCGGGCTGCGATTTTAGCCAGTTGCAAACCGGTTGCTTTGGAAACGAAAGGGGCAGTACGCGACGCTCTGGGATTAACCTCCAGTACATAGACAGTGTCATCCTGAATGGCGAACTGAATATTCATCAAACCGTTAACATTCAGCGCATACGCCATGGCCTCGGTCTGCCGACGCAATTCCTCCTGCAAGGAAGCGGAAAGACTAAAAGGAGGCAATGAACAAGCGGAATCACCGGAGTGAACCCCGGCCTGCTCGATATGCTCCATGATTCCACCGATCAGTACGGCTTTCCTGTCAGAAATGGCATCAACGTCCACTTCGATTGCATTATTCAGGTAATGATCCAGCAGCACGGGAGAATCATTGGACACCTTCACGGCTTCCTGGATATAGCGCTCCAGATCACGCGCCTCATGTACAATTTCCATGGCACGGCCACCCAGCACATAACTTGGTCTGACGACAAGCGGGTAACCGATTTTATCGGCTGCAGCCAACGCTGCTTCTGCAGTACGTGCCGTAAAATTGGAAGGTTGTTTAAGGCCCAACCCCTGCAGCATGGCCTGAAAACGTTCACGATCCTCGGCACAATCGATCATATCCGGACTGGTGCCAATGATGGGCACACCATTGGTCTCCAGCGCACGCGCCAGCTTTAGCGGAGTCTGCCCGCCGTATTGTACGATAACACCGGCCGGTTTCTCTACGGCCGCAATTTCCAGAACATCTTCGAGCGTAAGGGGTTCAAAGTACAATCGATCAGAAACATCGTAATCAGTCGAGACTGTTTCAGGATTACAGTTGACCATGATCGTCTCATACCCGTCTTCACGCAGCGCCAGAGCAGCATGTACACAACAGTAATCGAATTCGATCCCCTGGCCGATGCGATTAGGCCCGCCTCCCAGCACCATGATCTTCTTGTTATCAGTCGGACGCGACTCGCATTCTTCCTCATAAGTCGAGTACATATACGCCGTATGCGTATCAAATTCAGCTGCACAGGTATCCACCCGCTTATAAACCGGGCGCACCCCCTGCTCATGCCGTCTGGCGCGCACCTTATCCTGACTGGTACCAAGCAGTGCAGCCAAACGCTGATCTGAAAAACCACAACGTTTCAAATGGTATAACTCACGCCGATCCAGTATTTCCAGCCGTCTCTCTGAAAGAGCTTGCTCCTGCCTGATCAGATCTTCAATCTGAACCAGAAACCATGAATCAATCCGAGTAAGCGCGTGAATTTCATCAAAAGGGATATTGCAACGGAATGCATCAGCGATATACCACAAACGCTCAGGCCCGGGATGACCCAGCTCGGCCTTGATGATTTCGATATCCGTGGTCTTTTCGTCCAGACCATCCACGCCGCTTTCCAGCCCGCGCAATGCCTTTTGCAGCGATTCCTGGAAGGTGCGTCCAATCGCCATGACCTCGCCTACTGATTTCATCTGTGTAGTCAAACGATCGTTTGCCTGAGGGAATTTCTCGAATGCGAAGCGAGGTACTTTGGTTACGACGTAGTCGATAGTCGGCTCAAACGAAGCCGGGATGATATCACCCGCAATATCGTTGCCCAGTTCATTGAGCGTATAACCGATTGCCAGTTTGGCAGCAACCTTGGCAATCGGGAAGCCTGTTGCTTTCGAAGCCAGTGCAGAAGAACGTGACACCCGTGGATTCATTTCGATCACGAGCATGTTCCCGTTCTCGGGATTAATAGCAAACTGTACGTTGGAGCCGCCTGTTTCCACCCCGATTTCCCGCAGTACCGCGATCGACGCATCACGCATACGCTGGTACTCCTTGTCCGTCAGCGTCTGGGCAGGCGCAACCGTAATCGAATCTCCCGTATGAACTCCCATGGGGTCGACGTTTTCGATGGCACAGACAATGATGCAATTATCCTGTTTGTCGCGGATAACCTCCATCTCATACTCTTTCCAGCCAATGACCGATTCCTCGATCAACAACTCCCGGGTAGGTGAGGCTTCCAGGCCTCGCTCACAGATCTCGATGAACTCTTCCCGGTTATAGGCAATCCCGCCTCCGCTGCCTCCGAGCGTGAAAGAAGGCCGGATAATGGCCGGGTAGCCGATCATTGCCTGAGCCTGCATTGCTTCTTCCATACTGTGTGCCATGGCGGAACGCGCTGATTGCAGGCCGATACGTGTCATTGCCTGCTTGAACTTCTCGCGGTCCTCAGCCTTGTCGATAGCCTCACGGGAAGCGCCGATCAGCACTACACCGTATTTCTCCAGTACGCCATGCCGAACCAGATCCAGGGCACAATTGAGTGCAGTTTGTCCACCCATGGTCGGCAGCAATGCATCCGGCCGTTCGATCTCGATTATTTTTTCAACTGCCTGCCAGGTAATCGGTTCTATATAGGTGGCATCCGTCAGCTCCGGGTCGGTCATGATCGTCGCCGGATTGGAATTGATCAGAATGACGCGATAACCTTCCTCCCGCAGTGCCCGGCAAGCCTGCACACCAGAATAATCGAATTCACATGCCTGGCCGATGACAATCGGCCCGGCGCCAATGATGAGGATAGATTTCAGGTCGGTACGCTTTGGCATGATGACGAAGGTTGTTCTGATGACTCAGGCTGACTGCTTGTTTTTCACTATCCGACTGATGAAACGACTGAATAAATAATTAACGTCTTGCGGGCCCGGGCTGGCTTCAGGATGTCCTTGAAAACATAGAACAGGATGATCCGTCAATTCAAATCCCTGAAGACTTCCATCAAACAATGAATGATGGGTGACGCGCACATTGGCAGGCAGTGTATCGACATCCACTGCAAATCCATGATTCTGGCTGGTGATCATCACCCGGCCACTATCGACATCCAATACCGGATGATTGGCACCATGGTGCCCGAATTTCATCTTGATCGTCCTGGCACCAATCGCCAGTGCAATTATCTGATGACCCAGGCAGATACCGAACACAGGGATTTTGCTTGCCAGTAATGCACGTGCCATATCGATTGCATAATCACAGGCTTCCGGATCTCCAGGACCATTGGAAAGCAGCACACCATCAGGCCGGGCGGCAAGAATTTCATCAATCCGTGTCTGCGCGGGATAAACGGTAACATGACAACCATGTTCGACCAACTTGCGCAGAATCGCACGCTTGACACCAAAATCCAGCACAGCAACCCGGCAGCGGCTCTCGCCCGCAGCTTGATAGCCTGTTTCTGGTGACCATGCGCCTTCACTGAATTCCCATGGCTGACTGCAACTGACCACTCGCGCCAGATCCATTCCCGTCAGACCGGGAAATGCCTGCGCCTGTCGCAATGCTTCGGTTTCATCGATATGACCGGTCATGATACAGCCTGCCTGTGCGCCCTTCGTTCTCAGAATACGCGTAAGTTTGCGTGTATCGACCCCGGCAATCGCCGGCACACCATGCTGTTTGAGAAAATCCGGTAACGTATGACGACTGCGCCAGCTGCTGGTGACGAGTGACAGATCACGAACCACCAGCCCTGCCGCATGAATGATCCTGGAAGCCGTAGTTGATTCAATGTCCTCGTCATTCACACCGGTATTACCGATATGCGGATAAGTCAGCGTAACGATCTGGCGGCAATAAGAAGGGTCAGTGAGAATTTCCTGGTAACCGGTCATGGCCGTATTGAAAGCCACTTCACCGATAGTAATACCTTCTGCACCAATCGAATCTCCGTGAAAAACAGTACCATCAGCCAGAACAAGTACAGCACGCGGACGGTTAGACACAGAACTCCCCAATAATTTTTAATACGATGCAGACGGACAGAAAAAAGCGGCTCAAGATTGACCCTGCACCGCTAAAATCAATTATACGCGAGATACAAAAGCTTTTCCAGAAACGGTTCCGGCTTCTGCGCCCGGTAAAGGTAAAATACTCCTCTGAACCGCCTCATTACCACTCGCTGTTCGTGTGGAGAAAGTGCCATTTTCCATCATCAGGACAGAATATTTTTTCATCGCCTGTAAACAATCCTCTATCCCGCAGACTAACGATCTTCAACAGATGATGACAAGAAATACATTGCTCAGGCTGCCATACCATGATGCCGCAGCAACGCATCAATTTTTGGCTCGCGTCCGCGAAATGCAATGAATGATTCAAGTGCCGGGCGGCTACCACCTACGGCAAGAATTTCATGCCAGAAACGCTCTCCAGTTTTTGCACTGACCACCTGGCCGGCACCATTCTCTTCGAACAGGCTGTAAGCATCGGCAGACAATACTTCCGCCCATTTATAACTGTAATAACCGGCAGCATAACCTCCAGCAAATATATGTCCGAAGCTGTCCGGAAACCGGTTGAACGCGGGTGGAATGATGACGGCAACCCGCTGGCGGATTTTATCCAGACGCTGTAACACGGTTTCACTGCCCTGCGGGTCAAAATCCGTGTGCAAATGCATATCAAACAAGGCAAACTCAATCTGACGCAAAGTCTGAAGGCCGCTCTGGAAGTTCTTGGCTGCGAGCATCTTATCGAATAACGCGCGCGGTAGCGGATTGCCGGTTTCCACATGCGCAGTCATACCACGCAATACTTCCCACTCCCAGCAGAAGTTTTCCATGAACTGGCTGGGCAGTTCAACCGCATCCCACTCGACCCCGTTGATACCGGAAACACCCAGCTCATCCATCCGGGTCAGCAAATGATGCAATCCATGACCAAATTCATGAAACAGCGTAATTACCTCATCATGCGTGAACAATGCCGGGCGCAACTGGCCGTCGATCGTCACGGGTGCCGAAAAATTGCAAGTAAGGTAGGCAACTGGCGCCTGGATTTCGGAACGGCCGATTTCAGGTACCTCAATCTTCCGCCGGGTGATCGCGTCATCCATCCAAGCCCCGCCACGCTTACCGGGGCGGGCATAAAGATCCAGATAGAACTGCCCCAGCAAATTACCATTCGCGTCAGCAATATCGAAAAATTTCACATCCGGATGCCAGCACTGAATGTTACGTGCCGGCTCTGCTTCGCTGATACGTATGCCGTACAGAGTCTCCACCAGTCGGAACATGCCAGGCAATACCTTGTTCTCCGGGAAATATTGCTTGACCTCCTGCTCAGAAAAAGCATAACGCTCGATACGCAGCTTTTCGCTGGCGTAGGCAATATCCCACATTTCGAGTCGATCCAGTTTCAGCTTATCAGCGGCAAACTGCTGCAGCTCTGCCAGATCTCTTTCTGCGTAAGGTCTCGCTTTGGCTGCCAGCTCATTCAGAAAATCCAGCACCTGCTGCGGCGTTTCCGCCATCTTGGGAGTCAGTGACACCTGTGCGTAACAATCGTAACTCAGCAGCCTTGCTTCCTCCTGGCGCAAACGTAGCATCTGTTCGATCAAAGGCATGTTGTCACGATTCACAGTCTGCTCCGGAACAGCTTCAAGCTCACTCGCCCGTGTCACATATGCCCGATACATCCGTTCACGTAAACCGCGGTTATCCGCATACTGCATGACTGGCAGGTAGGAAGGCGCATGCAGAGTAAATTTCCAGCCCGGCACAGTAATCGAAGTATCTTTGGTTGCCGCTTCACGCGCCACCTGCAATACATCCTCCGGAATTCCGGCAAGTTCATCCCGGTTTTCTATAAACAAAGAAAACGCGTTGGTTGCATCCAACAGATTATCGTTGAATTTTGAGCTCAACGCCGACAGTTCTTCCTGAATCTGCATGAACCGGGCTTTATCTTCCAGCGGCAGTTCGGCACCTCCCAAGTGAAAATCACGTAACTGATTGTCCACAATTTTCCTGCGTGCCTGACTTAAATCATTGAATGCCGGATCTGCCCGCAACTGCCGGAATTTCTCAAACAATACTGGATCCTGCGACAACTCGGCATAGTACTGCGTAATACGCGGCAGATTGGCGTTATAGATTTCGCGCAGCTCCGGGTTATTCATGACCGCATTCAAATGCGCTATCTGCCCCCACGCACGCGACAAACGCTCATTCGCATCCACCACCGGCTGCACAAAATCCTGCCAGTCAGGAGATTCTGTCGCATTTTTAACTCTATTCACTACCGCACGGCAGTCGCGCAACAACTCGTCCATGGCAGGCGTGATGTGTTCGTTCCGAATTTCCTCATAGCGAGGAAGCGTGGAAAAATCTAACAGCGGGTTTTTCATATCAGTAATAATTCAGAAAAAGTTTTTGTTATCGATGAATATTCAGAATACCCGGTCTGCCGAATAACCCGGGATTTTAATATGATCTTGACGAAACCAGTGTTTCCCGGGAATTGTTATCAACCATACACGATACGCCCACCAATCAGGGTGAATCGGGTACGCCCGTATAATTCCATTCCGAGAAATGGCGTATTTTTACCTTGGCTTCTCAGTTCGGTGTGACTGACGACCCAGTTTGCATCAGGATCAAAGATACACAAATCAGCCACAGCACCTGCTACCAGCTGCCCGGTCTCGATTCCCAGAATCCGTGCAGGATGGAATGTAATTCTCGCCAGCGCTTCAGGTAATGACAACCTGTTTTCCACCGCCCATTTCAGCGTGAGAGGCAGCAGCAACTCCAGCCCGGTGGCACCGCTTTCAGCCTGAGCAAATGGCAACGACTTGGCATCTTCATCTACAGGCGCATGATCCGAACAGATTGCGTCGATCGTTCCGTCCATCAATCCGGCACACAACGCATCCCGGTCTGCCAGGCTTCTGAGTGGCGGCATGAGATGGCAATTTGCATCAAAGAAACCAATATCCATATCGGTCAGATGCACATGGTTGATGGAAACATCACAGGTCAGCGGCAGTCCCTGTCGTTTGGCTGCCCGCACCAGCGCAGTTCCCTCTGCACTGGAAATACGGCAGAGATGTACGCTGGCACCCGTTTCCTTCATCAGTGACAGAATACTGGCCAGTGCAATCGTCTCTGCACACACCGGGATTGCCGGTAAGCCAAGACGGGTGGCAATCTCACCTTCATGGGCCACACCGTGATTGGCCAGATGTATATCCTGAGGACGCAGCCAAACCTTGAAACCAAACGTGGCGGCGTACTGCATGGCTCGCATCAGCACATGCAGATTGGCAATGGGCGCATCGACCTGACTAAATGCGACACAACCGGCATCGTGCAGTTCGACCATTTCAGTCAAACGCGCCCCCTTGAGTCCCTGGGTTAGCGCGCCCACCGGATACACTCGCGCCTGATCGAGATTACGGGCACGATGCTTCAACATCTCCACCAGGCCCGGCTCATCCAATGGCGGATCTGTATCAGGAGGACATGCCAGACTGGTCACCCCTCCTGCTACCGCAGCTTCCAGCTCTGATTCCAGCGTAGCCATATATTCAAGTCCCGGCTCACGCAAGCGTGCTGACAAATCAACCAGACCGGGACATACGATCATTCCACCGGCCTCGATCTCACGATCATCATGAAAACCATCCGGCCGGGAACCGATCGACACGATTTTGCCTTCAGCCAGATACAGATCATCAGTACGATCCATTCCACTGCCGGGATCGATCAGACGACCATTTCGGATATGAATGTGCATATCAATTTCCGGCAAGGATCGACATCACCGCCATGCGGACGGCAATACCAAAATTTACCTGGGGAAGAATGACGGATTGGGTACCATCCGCCACCTCTGAATCGATTTCCACCCCCCGATTCATCGGGCCGGGATGCATCACGATTGCATCGGACCGGGCAAGCGCCAGCTTCTCCGGTGTCAGTCCATAATATTTGAAATACTCTTCGGTGCTGGGCAAATGTGCTGACTCCATACGCTCATGCTGCAATCGCAACATCATCAGTACATCCACATCTTGCAGACCCTGTACCATATTATGGTAGACATGCACGCCAAGTCGCTCGACTTTGGCCGGCAACAGTGTCTTGGGAGCAATGACACGAATCTCAGGTACACCCAACGTCGTCAGTGCGTGAATCTGCGAACGCGCAACGCGGGAATGCAGAATATCCCCGATAATCGCTACACGCAACGCATGGAAATCCTGCTTATAGCGGCGAATGGTAAACATATCCAGCAATGCTTGTGTGGGGTGTGCATGCCATCCGTCACCCGCATTGATGACATGAATTTCCGGCCTGACATGACGGGCAATCAGATGCGCTGCCCCACTTTGGTTATGACGCACGATAAACATATCCGCATGCATGGCAGACAAATTATCCACCGTATCCAGCAACGTTTCTCCCTTGGTCTGAGATGAAACTGCCATATTGAGATTGATCACATCCGCCGAAAGGCGTTTTGCTGCAATTTCGAAAGTTGTGCGGGTGCGGGTACTCGGCTCAAAAAACAGATTGAATACCGATTTACCCCGGAGCAGGGGAATTTTCTTGACATCACGCTCTGTTACACCGGTGAATGATTCTGCAGTATCGAGAATATGGCGCAAAATCACAGCAGGCAGCCCTTCCGTCGTCAACAGATGCTGCAGCTCACCATTTTTGTTCAGCTGGGGGTGTACGCCCATTACGCAGAGATCCCGCAGGAATTACGACAACACATAGGCTTTAAATATCAGTGAAGAGAACCCATACATAACAACCAAAGCCGGCTGGATAACACCAGCCAAACAGGAAGGCAGCAATCAAATTCCGGATAGCCATCAACCTGTCGTCAGGCTGCGTAAATCCAGACTCAATTTACCGTCATCCGACTGTCTCAGTTCCAGCATGCTGTTTTCCGGCAATGTGAGCACCTCCCCCGTATACCGGGCGGCAATCGGCAATTCCCGTCCTCCGCGATCCACCAGCACAGCCAGATCGATACTGGCCGGACGACCATAGTCGAACAGTTCGTTCACTGCTGCACGGACTGTTCTGCCGGTATAAAGCACATCATCCACCAGAATGATGTGACTGTTCTCGGCATCGAAAGGAAGCTGAGAAGGTCTGACTTGTGGATGCAGGCCGATTTTACTGTAGTCATCACGATAAAAGGAAATATCCAGCACCCCCACCGGCAACGCAATCTCCAATGCCTGGTGAATACGCCTGGCCAACCAGGCACCTCCGGTATGAATGCCCACGATAGCGGTATTTCCGGCTATATCCGGCCGTATTTTTTCAATGAGTTGTGTCAGTAATTGCTCGGCGTCAGGAAGCTGCATGAGATAAATCAAAATAAGTCTGAAGAATATGTTGTGCTGCGATCTGATCGAGCATCGGCCGCTGTTTTTTGCCAGTCACACCTGCTTCTTCCAGCACTGAACGGGCAATCACAGTCGTGTAGCGCTCATCCGCCAGTGCCACTGGAATCCTGAATCGCCCTTCCAGCCGCCTGGCAAAACGACGACACAACCGGGTTATTTCATGCTCAGTACCATCAGCATGAACTGACAGCCCCACCACCAGCAGAACCGGCTGCCATGCCTCGATCAGCTCCGCAATCTTTTCAAAACGGGGCCTCGTCATCGACTGATCGATCGTCGTCAGAGGATGAGCCATTCGCAATTCATGTTCACCAATCGCCACACCGATGCGCTGTTTACCGAAATCAAAAGCCAGTACCGTGCCAGACGAAGCACTGGTCATATCAGGCATGACCGACTTCACTGGACAAATTACAAAAATCGATTCCCAGCAACTTCATGGCGGCAGGCAGCCGTTCTTCAGAAGACAACTCAAACAGTATCTGCGATTCGGCGGGTACCGTCAGCCAGGCATTTTGTGCCAGCTCCTGCTCGAGCTGCCCTGCTGCCCATCCTGAATAACCCAGCGCTATCAGCATTCTCTTCGGGCCCTCGCAATCGGCAACTGCCTGCAGAATGTCGGCGGATGAAGTCAAACCGATCGACTCATTGGAAGACAGCGTAAATTTCCACGATCCGACCGGTTCGTGCAATACGAATCCACTATCGATCTGCACCGGACCACCCAGCAATACCGGCAGATTGGAAGAAGCTGTACCTTTGGGAAACATCCCCAGTTGCAGCAACAAGTTTTCCACGGATAAATCCGTCGGGCGATTGACCACGAGACCCAGTGCACCACGTTCGCTATGCTCACAGATATAGGTCAGTGTCCTTGCGAAGAAAGAATCTTCCAGCCCCGGCATGGCAATCAGAAAATGATCGGTAAGGTTGATGCTTTGCATAACGATTACACCATCCTGGAACAGATAAGAATTTGCTTCCGGTTTCACACCCAATAGGCGGTGCGCGTCATGATCCTGGAGCTGAACTTCATGGCAACTTTGACTGGAGCAGGCAACTGCCCTCCCCCATGTGAAACCGCCATGGTAGCGTGACACGCTTCATCCACTTTCATTTGTGTCACGATGGCTCTGCTGCGAACATCCTGATGAGGCAATCGCTGCAGATGATCTGCCAGATGTGCCTCGACCTGGCGCTCGGTTTCGGCCAGAAAACCAAGATTCCATTTATCGCCGAGCACACCGGCCACCAGCCCCAGAGTAAACGATCCGCCATACCACAGCGGATTCAGAAAACTTTTACGCCCGCCCAGCTCCGCAATGCGGCGCTCTGTCCACGCAAGATGCTCGGTTTCTTCACGTGCCGCCTGATCCAGCGCCTGTCGCACCCGGTCATTACGCGCTGTCAGTGCCTGCCCCTGATAAAGTGCCTGAGCACAAACTTCACCAACATGATTGATGCGCATCAGTGCTGCAGATTCACGTTTCTCGATCTCGCTCAGCTCATTTTCAGGCAGATCCTTCCCCGGTACCGGGCGCAGGGTATTGGCAGGAGCCAGTAATGTCCGTAAGGCGCTATCAAAACCTATGATCAATTTATCGATATTCAACATAAAACTCTCCATTGCCTGCTTTGGTTGATTTTGTGTTTTACGCCAAACCAACCCAAGCTTTCATTTTATACGCATTTGCCGCGCGAGCAATGTTACCGGATGCAAAACCTCTATATTTGTTCCTTTCTTTGCCAATCCGTTGGCAATATGCAAGGCACAACCAATATTCCCCGTCACCAGACAATCCGCACCAGTGCTCTCAAAGGCCTGTAATTTCGCATCGAGCAAGGATTTTGCAAATTCGGGTTGATCGAGAAAATAAGTGCCGGCCGCACCACAACACTGTTCGTTACCGGGAAGCTCCACCACTTCAATTCCCGGAATATGTCGGAGCAAAGGGTACATGTGCTTTGAAGTACGTAAAGTGTTACGCAGCGTACACGGCTCATGCACGGCAACTCTACGTGACAAAGGTGCAAAACCGACCTCGTCCCACTCCTGTTCATCGAGAAACTGGCTGATATCCATTACTGGCACAGAAAATCCGGTATCCAATCGCGATGAGTATTCCGTCAGTTGAACACCACAGCCGGAAGCGGTATTGATGATGGCCTGAATATTCAAGCCTTCAAAAGCATGGAGATTTTGTTGTGCCAGCGATCTGGCCGCATCGATCCGGCCGCTGTGCTGATGCAGTGCTCCGCAACAGGTTTGCGTATCTGGCACACGCACCGTATAGCCCAGCCGGTTCAGCACAAATATGGATGAAAGCAGTGTTTCAGTATCGATCAACCTTGCCACACATCCCAAAAACAACCCCACTTCACCGCGCAGCACCCCCCTGGCCGGATATGAACGACGCCACAGCTGGCCTGGCAAATTGCGAGTTGCCAGAAATAGTAGAGACTGGATCAAATCGCTTCTTCTCAAGGCCTCCAGTCGCAACAGTAACGACAGCAAACCACTTCCGGCCAGCAAACGCAACACTGGCCGTAACTTGTCGAATCGACCAGGCTTGGCAATGAATTCCCGCTCCAGAAAATCTCTTAACCGGCCCTTTTCATACTGACTTTCTTTCTGCACGGATGAATACTCATGAATCATGACACGTGCACCATCGATCAACTGCCCATAAGCAACATTATTCGGACAAACCTGTTCGCAGGCACGGCAAGTCAGACACCGATCCATGTGCTGAATAAATCTCTCATTCAAAGGAATACGCCCGCTGGCGACTCCACTCATCAGCGCAATCCGCCCGCGTGGTGAGTCTGCTTCAGAATGCGTCAGATGATAAGTCGGGCAATGGGGCAGACACAGTCCGCACGCCACGCAGCGATTGGCTTCAGTCAACAGCTTTTCGACTGACGAATCATTTCGATCAGTATTTTTCATAGTCTTCAAGCCAGCTGTTCCAGCAAAATCGAATCATTGTATGATTTGGATATATTCCGGGTCGAATAATTACGGTCGATCATTCTGATTCTGCCACGATCTTTTTTGAATACATAGTCAATCCCCATTTAATTTACTGCTTGCCATGCGGGCAGAAACTGCCATAAAATTGGCGGTTTTAGTTAACAAACAACCACTTTTACAAGGGGCAACATGGTAGTAGTGAGACTGGCACGCGGTGGTGCCAAGAAGCGTCCTTTTTACAGCATGGTAGTGGCTGATTCCCGTAACCGGCGGGATGGCAAGTTCATAGAACGTGTCGGGTTTTATAATCCGCGTGCTACTGGCGGCGAAGAAAGTTTGCGTATCCAGATGGATCGCCTGACCTACTGGCAATCCAAGGGAGCCCAGCTGTCCGATACCGTTTCACGACTCGTCAAGCAGTTTGGCAGACAGCAAAAGGCTGCACAACCACAGGAGTGAAACAGGGCTCCCTCTACCAGAGGAGCCTATGGTTGTGCTGGGTCGGATCGCCGGGCCACACGGCATTCGAGGTCAGATTAAAGTCATTCCCTTCACCGAGTATGTTGATGGGTTGATGGAGTATCCTGTGTGGTGTCTCAGCAGAGATGAGAAAAACTGGCAAATCGTGCGTCCAGCTACCTTTTTCATTCACGATAATCTGCTGATCGTCACTCTCACCGAGTATAGCGACCGGACGAGTGCATCTGAACTGAAGGGATTGCTGGTTGCAGTGCCGCGCAGTCAGTTGCCCCCGCTGTCAAAAGATGGAGAGGACGGTTACTACTGGACGGATTTGATCGGGATCAGTGTTGTCAATATGCAGGGCGAACCACTCGGCACAGTAGCCGGCTTGTTTGAAACCGGGGCAAATGATGTATTACGAGTCCGGCTGTCCGGAAGCAGTAAAGATGAATTGATTCCTTTTGTCGATCAGGTTATCAGACAGGTGGATCTGGAATCACGACAAATCACAGTAGACTGGGAACTGGGTTATTGAATTTCATATCATGCCGTTCGAGTTTGACGTCATCACACTGTTGCCTGATATGTTTGATGCCGTCACGCAACACGGTGTAACAGGCAGAGCGCACAAAAGTAATTTATATCGTCTGCATACCTGGAACCCTCGTAATTATGCTATGAACCATTACCGGACGGTAGATGATTCGCCCTATGGCGGGGGTCCGGGTATGGTCATGATGGCCGAACCACTGGATAAGGCGATTACGGATGCAAAAGCCAGACAGGGTGAAGACGGAGTCAGCAAAACCCGTGTCATTTACCTTTCACCACAAGGTAAGCGACTGGACCATAAAAAAGTTTTGCAGATTTCTCAGTTGGATGGGGTTGTGCTGCTCTGTGGTCGCTACGAAGGAATTGACGAAAGGCTGATAGAGAATCAGGTAGACGAAGAAATTTCAATCGGAGATTATGTCATTTCCGGTGGGGAACTGGCAGCAATGGTTTTAATCGATGCGGTGGTAAGGCAATTACCGGGAGCGTTGGGCGATACACGATCAGCCGGACAGGACTCTCACACGGATCATTTGCTGGAGTATCCACACTATACCCGGCCCGAAGTGTATAAGGAAAAACCGGTCCCCCGGATACTGCTATCCGGTGATCACGCAAAAATAGAACGCTGGCGCCTGCAACAATCCATTGGCAGAACCTGGTTGAAAAGGCCGGATTTGTTAGCAGAAAAATACCCGGAAGGGCTCCCTGACAGGGAAAAGGAATTACTGGAAGAATTCAAGCAATTACGATATAGAGTGGTTGCCAACCAATTGATGGATAACACTAAAGAACAGGAGCAATGAAATGAACTTGATCGAACAACTAGAACGGGAAGAAATTGAAAGACTGGGAAAAACCATCCCTGATTTTTCACCAGGCGATACACTCGTGGTTAACGTAAATGTAGTAGAAGGTGACCGTAAACGTGTCCAGGCTTTTGAAGGAGTCGTTATCGCCAAACGCAATCGCGGACTCAATTCTTCATTTATCGTAAGAAAAATATCCAGCGGCGAGGCAGTCGAGCGTACGTTCCAGACTTATTCACCCCTCATCGCAAGTATGGAAGTCAAACGGCGCGGTGCAGTACGCAGAGCAAAACTTTATTATCTGAGAGACAGATCCGGTAAGGCTGCAAGAATTCGAGAGAAACTCCCTGCACGCAGTGTCCAACAGGAAAATGTGGCAGAAGCATTACAGCCTTAATCAGGATCACCCTACCGCCCGCAATATCCTTCATTCAGGAGGAGAGTAATTTTCAGTGCAATCTTTCTATGTACCTGAAGAAATAAGTATTTCTACAATGTCCCTGCATTGCAGAAATAAAACTCTCCTCTCATAAAGCCGGTTCTCAAGCTATCAAGCTATGCTGGACGAAACAGCACGATCTTGCTCAAAACGTATTGACATCATAATACCGGTTTACAATGCACCTGCTCTATAACCAAGCGTTGTATCGATTCTGTGGTTACCCACCTCGGAGAATCCATCCACAGGGTACTCATTCAGGATGATGCATATCTGACAACGAAACTCGTGTCATGCTGGACATCTCTCCTACTCATGCGTGGAGGCTTTTCACGCAGAAAAGAACCCAGGGATTTCGGCATGGCAGTCAATACAGCTGTCAGCCGGTCTGATGCATTCTATGTATTCGTTCTCAACTCTGATACTGAAGTCAAAAGCAATATCCTGCCACTCCTTTGCTCCGCTTTTGACACAGATCCAGAGCTGGCGACCATTGTTCCCGCAGGAAACAGTTACGACAATTTCGACCTTGGCCGTTATACGCTGTATCCTGGCAACTATATCCGCGCCTACTATTTACGCGGGCACGCTTCCTGATACGCTGCGATATTTTCCTCGCAATCGGTGGATTTGACCTGATCTTCAGTCGCGGGTACTACGAAGATATCGATCTTGGGCGTCGTCTTGATCTCAATGGCTGGTGTTTCGGAGTCCACCCCGAAACTCATCTTTACTACAAAAAGGGGGGATCATTTGGTGATGATCGCTTCCCATTATCCCGGCACAACCGCGCTGTTTATCTGTCTCGTTACCCGAAAGCACAGCAAAACCTACTGTTACTTACAACCAACTGCGCACTGACAGATCTTGGTGAAGAACTTATCAGTACTATAGATCAGGTTCTTCACGATGGCGGCTATGTTCACTGGCTAACACCAGCACGCTCAAGCCGGTTAACCAGTCTGCAAATATACAACCATGATCTGAATTTGTACTCGGCAGTCAGAATCCTGCTGCGAGGCTGGAAACGTGCAGACAGACAGGTTACAGAAATCTGGATCGCACCGGAAACTCCCTTCTTTCTTCGCACACTGCTGACTGCCTGGGGAAAATGGCAGAACCTTAAAGTTTTGTTACTCAAATAAGCTGCAAAACTAAACTCTGTTACTGAACCTGGTTAAAAATAAGCTATTGAGTCAGTCTTAACTCAGTTATCCAGCAGCTTTTTTATTCTTTCTGGTGGTCGTCCCAGTACTGCGCTGTCACCCCGAACGACGATCGGGCGTTGAATCAGATCAGGATTTGCCGCCATCAGCCGTAACAGCTCATCGTCATCCACTGATTCCGTACCTCTAGCAAGTGGTTCATCTGCACGCAACAGATCTCTCACCGAAATACCCAGTTTACGCACGAGCTCACGTAACACTTCGACCGTCAGCCGGTCGTCATAATAATTGATACTGTCAAACTCTCTGCCACTTTCTTTGAGAATGGACAAAGCTTCACGGCACTTGCTGCAGGTTGGTTTCTGATAAATGGTTATTTTATCGCCCATGTATCCATCTCACTTGATCCCACATTCTTTGGAAATAGCAGTGTAGGCTGCAGTTGATCCTTTCAGACCAAAAGTATCGGTTGTGGCCGTTCCCTGCGAGGAAGTTCCACTCACCACCATCTGACTGCCTCCGCGTATCGCTGCTACCAGTTTGTTATCGATTGCCGAATCAGGCGCCCATGCAGTCTCATTCTGGGTAAACAGTTTGAAACGCTGATTACCAATGCTGACCGTCACTTCACTGCTCTGCTTATAAGGATAGCCCGCAACGAAGCTGAACACATTTTTACTTTTCTCGGCAGGACGGTGCGTAACCAGTGCATAAACTGCTCCACGCTTAGTATAGTTGCCTTCCTCTTTCTTAGGCTTGCCAACCATATAACAAACCTTGCTGCTGTCTTCCGTGTAAACATAGGCAATCCAGTCATCGAACTCCCCGATTACCTCAGGATCAGCAGCCTGTACCAGATTACTTGTCATAAAAGAAACGGCTGACAGCATCAGTACTTTTGCGAATATCCGTCTCATTGCATCAGACTCCATAATTATCGGCATAGTCTGGCCCGACATCCGGGTGCGGGCCGTTTACCCGTGGTTTATCAGTTACATCCTTCCATTTTATAAATGAAGTAGCCGTTCTGTTTAATTGCTTCAATCACCTCATCAGGTGCTTTCTGGCTGTGGCAGAAGCGACATTCCTCACTGGTTACGGTTGCCCCTTCTTCTCCGATCGAAGAAAGCCATTGTTTTGCAAATTCAATAGCCTTTTTGTCATCCCTGACATCAGTGAATACATCAAAATGCATAACATGCCCATCTTTGGCTTTGACATAGGTATCGTATACATGAATTTGCATGAAAAACTCTCCTTGACAAGAAATGGTAAAAAAACAGAAATGGCCGAATACTGGCCTATTATGCCATTTTTCTACGTGCCACGATAACGCCATCACGGGTTGGGTTGATAAAGGCATCAAACTCCGGGTCTGTCGAAATCAACCGGTTATGCTCTCTGATTGCTTTTGTCCAGTCCGGTTTGGCATCTGCAGAATCTTCCACAGCTACCCGGCCATGCCACAATACGTTGTCGGCAATATACAAACCACCAGAGCGGATTCGTTCTCGGGCCATCAGCCAGATATCGGGATACCCCCCTTTATCGGCATCGTTGTAGCAGATATCGAAATTCCCATCTGTCTGGCCAAATATGTCCTGAGCATAGCCTGTACAGAACCTCACCCTCTCCCACAACCCGGCAGCAGCGAGGTATTGTTCCGCCTGTTCCCGATTGAGCGGATTACTATCCGTACAGACAACCTGCCCACCAGGCCCGACTGCTCTGCCAAACCAGTAGGCAGAATACCCATACCCGCTGCCAAACTCGAAAACCCTGCGCGCTCCAATCATTTTTGCGTAAATCTCCAGCGAGATGCCGACAAGCCTGCCGACGATCGGGAAATTTTTTTCCAGCGCAAACGCCTCCATCTCGTCGAGAACCGGGTGATCAGACCGTCTCGCCAGTGTGTGCATGTAATGTTCGATGATCGGGTCAACAATCATCAATACTATCCGGTTCATCAGCAGTGAAAATCCGGGAAATCTGCACGGTCAGGCACTCATCAAAAACATTTGCGGATTCTGATTTCCATTCCTCTCACCGCTCGTATATTTCTGCCCGATTCTGTCAGGGTCTTCCCTGTATTTCCGCCAACAAACGGCTATGGCTGTCACTGTCAGCA
>JAANMT010001270.1_pt1 | contig 25316 bp, 22 predicted proteins | sample 7279711 | NCBI WGS metagenome assembly JAANMT01 (sample SAMN14094538, study PRJNA606508) | bioreactor metagenome | isolation source: A lab-scale SPAN reactor treating ammonium-rich wastewater day 1 | place: Ireland: Galway | collected 2017-01-16 | reverse complement strand
GTTGTCGATCGGCCGCAGCGGGTAGTAGCCCGAGCCGCACGAACCGAGATCGTTGATATGAGGGTTGATGCGCGAGTGACAATGCCATCCCTGCCCGGTCCGGCACGCACCACCGACGGTGATGGTTTTCGGATGCCACGCAAGCGGGTGAATTGTGGTCGTGCCACCAGTCCCGGCTGTACATGCCGGTTCGTCGGGGTAGTCATCAGTCCAGCACGGCTCTTGCGGCGTGGACGCGCTGTTGCCAGTAATGGCAATGATGATGCAGCCGCGCGCGTAAGCTTGGTCGATGGCGATGTTGAGAGGGTTCTCGTCGTCGCAGAAAAACGCCGCGGAGTTGTACCCATTAATTCCCTCGAGTGCAGTGCAGATTACGCGGGCACGCACCGGACCCCATTCTTCCGGATCTTCCTCATCATCACCCGGGCTCCAGCCAGCGGCATAGCGGATCGATGCGGCAACTGATGTGTCAGTCGCCATGCAGCCTTGACAAGGAGAAGGAGATTGTTGTGCAGGAGTGATTCTGATCACCAGCAGGCTGCAATCCCAGCATGTACCGGCCATGCCGATTTCATTTTTGGTCAATGCGCCAACGAGGCCAGCTGAGATTGTGCCATGCGGAAGGCCGCCTACTGTCCAGATTTCATCCTCGACATTGGATGGCCCTTCGATTGGGTCAGGAAGGTCATAATTGCAAGGATCGCAAAAGCAGATTCCAGGAATGAGATCTGCACCTCCAAATACGATCGTCGCGCTCGCCGGATGAATCTTCCCCTCGAACTCTGGATGATTCATGTCAATGCCGGAATCGATGATTGCGATCGTGGTGTTTGGGTCATTGTGATCGATCGCGTATGGATAATCGAGCGTGTTGTAGCCGACCAGCGTCCACGCATAGGTCACCTTGGTCGAGTGCAGCCAGTGCTGGCCATGCGGTGCCAACGTGGAAGATTGGAACAGCGGATCGTTGACCAGAAGCGTTGGCTCAATATTACCGAATCCTCCGCCCAACTGGCCGAACGCCCCCCACGGGCAGCAAAAACCAGCCGAACAAAGCCGCGGCCACACTCGCCATTCGATGAGAAAATGCCATAAAATCCTCCAATCAGGTTGACGACACAGGGCGGATGCATCATATTGAGTGGATACGGAGCACGCAATCGGAATTCGGACTAACCGTACAAAGAATTCTCACTTTTCGGAGGCTTCAGCCATGGCGAGACCCATCGTCATCCTCGCAACCTTTCTCACCGCCACGCTCCCATCCCTTGCTCTTGCTCAGGACAAGGTGTTTCGCGCATGGTTCGAAGCCCCGCAGGTCGTCATGGCTGGCGAGACCGTCCAGGTCTGGATGTGGGCGACTTATGAAGTGGATGGCGTGCCGGAAGTAGATGGCAACATGCATTCTGTCGTGGGAAGCATCGAGGTCTCTGGCGATATTGGTGCTTTCTCAAACATTTCACCGTTGCGCGATGGCCTGGCTCTGATCTTAGATCGCGGCACGCCCGACGGGTCGTGGCTGCGCGATTTCATGACCGTTCAACCATATGGCGTTCCGGGCGTCATTATCGACGAGAGCAATCCGCTTCGAATTCTCATGTTCGAAATTGAAACCACTCCGAATACAACAGGTCACCTGCATCTTGACCTGCGGCCGTTTACTGACGAGTCCATCCCACACTTGAGTTGGTTCTATCCATTTGCTGACCCATTCTACTGGGTCATCACAACAGACTCGGATGTGTCACTCATCACCACCACCGCTACCATCCGCGTGATTCCTGCGCCGAGTTCTTATCTCAGTTTGGTGATTCTTGTTGCCTGGCGGAGGCGCCGAGAGGCGAGGTCGTGAACAACGCTGCCGATGCGAGCATGCTCTGCGTTGAGAACTCTGCGTTGAGGGGTCTGCATTCGACTGATGGTCAATGCACGCAGTGCTTGACCGGTCGATATGATGGGCGATGAAGATTGCGCTGGCGCAGATCAATCCGACGGTGGGGGATATCGCGGGCAATGGGCGGCTGATTGAGCGGGCGATCGCGGCGGGGCGGGCGGCGGGGGCGGATGTGGTGGTGGTGCCGGAACTGGCGGTCTGCGGCTATCCGCCCAAGGATTTGCTGTTGCAGCGTGGGTTTGTGGCGGCGTGCGCGGCGGAGGTCAAGCGGATCGGCGAGGGGCACACAGCGGGGATTGCGGCGGTGATCGGGACGCCGCTGCCGCTCGACGGTGATGGAGATCAGGCGGGGGCGATTGCCAATAGTGCGGTGGTGTATCGCGACGGGGCGATGGTGGAGTATTACGACAAGCGGCTGCTGCCGACGTATGACGTGTTTGATGAGGATCGGTACTTTGCGGCGGGCGAGCGGGCGGTGGTGGTGGAGATCGCGGGCGTGAAGGTGGGGCTTGCGATTTGTGAGGACTTGTGGCGCGGCGAGGATGCGGGGTTTGCTTCGCGGTATCGCGGCGCGGCCGATCCGGTGGAGGAGGCGGCGCGGGCTGGGGCGGAGGTGCTGGTGGTGCCGTCGGCCAGCCCGTATGTGCTGGGCAAGCATGATCGGCATGTGGCGATTCTGCGGATGCACGCGATGCGGCACGGGCTGAGCGTGTGCTCGGTGAATCAGGTGGGGGGGAATGACGATCTGATCTTCGACGGGCGCGCGTGCGCGGTCGATGCGCGCGGCGCGGTGGTGGCGCAGGCCAAGGCGTTTGATGAGGATGTGCTGGTGGTGGAGGTGGGCGGGTCGGCGAAGGCGGCGGCGGCGCCAGCGGACCTTGGGCCCGAGGGGAATGTGGTTGAAGCGCTGACGCTGGGCGTGCGCGATTATCTGCGCAAGACGGGATTCACGAAGGCGGTGATCGGGCTTTCGGGCGGGATTGATTCGGCGGTGACGGCGGCGATTGCGGTCAAGGCGCTCGGGGCGGAGAACGTGCTGGGGGTCGCGATGCCCAGCGTGTATTCGTCGGGGCATTCGGTGGAGGATGCGCTGGAGTTGGCGGGGCGGCTGGGGATGCGGTGCGAGGCGGCGGCGATCGAAGGGGGGCATGCGGCGCTGCGGGCGGCGGTGGATCCGGTGTTTGGGGCGATCGGCGAGCGGCGGCTGGGCGAGCGGCTGCCGGATGTTGCTGATGAGAATCTGCAGTCGCGCGTGCGCGGGATGATGCTGATGACGGTATCGAACCGGACGGGGGCGATGGTGCTCACGACGGGGAACAAGAGCGAACTGGCGGTGGGGTACTGCACGTTGTATGGGGATATGAACGGCGGGCTGGCGGTGCTGAGCGATGTGCCTAAGACGATGGTGGTCAGGGTGGCGCGGTGGTTGAACGAGCGGTGGGAGGCGTGTGGGTTTGTGTGTGAGCCGATCCCGCAGCGGTCGATCGACAAGCCGCCGAGCGCCGAACTGGCGCCCGGGCAGGTGGATGCGGATTCGTTGCCGCCGTATGAGGTGCTTGATGCGATCGTGGAGATGCATGTGGAGCAGCGGCTGGATGCGGCGGAGATTGCGGAGCGGACGGGGTTCGAGGCGGGGCTGGTGGCGCGGCTGGTGCGGTTGATGGATCGGAGCGAGTACAAGCGGAAGCAGGCGGCGACGGGGCTGAAGGTGACGGGGGTGGCGTTCGGGTCGGGGCGAAGGATGCCGATCGCGCGTGGGTGGTGGTGAGGTTACCAGGCGCCGGCGTAGGTGGTGATGCAGGGGGAAGCGTCGCGCTGGGCCAGTTCGTGAAGGCGTTTTGCGATCTGGCGGAGGTGGAGGGTGTCGTGGTCGAGCCACGCGCCCATGAGATCGCCGGCGCGAATGGGGCCGAGGGCGGGGTGGGTGTGCGTTGCGTCCCAGTCGGGGTTGGTGAGACTCAGGAGCCAGGTGACAGAGTGCTCGCGCTCGACGGTGAAGCGGGCGAGGGTTTCGGGTGCGGATTGATCGGCGTAGTGATGCAGTGCGGGCCAGGCTTGCGGGTCGATGGGATCCCAGGGTCTGGCGGTAAAGGTGCGTTCGAGGCGCGGGCGAAAGTCGCGGGTTTCTTCGTCGAGCAGATGGCAGAGGATGTCGAGGATGGACCAGTCATTGGTCGTGGAGGCGTAGCGGAGATCGGCATCGTCGAGGCCTGCCATGATGGAGGAGATGACGCGGGGGAATGCGGCGAAGCGGGGCAGGGCACGGGCGAAGTCTGACATGGGCGTGCTCCGGGTGGTGGAATGCTACAGTCGAAGCGTGAGCCATGGCGTGGCGGAGATCGGGGGATCGCAGGACGCTGTTGAGCAGTTGCTCACGGAGATGCCTCAGGCGCTGTCGACGTATGGGACGCCTTCGCATCGGCTTGAAGAAGCGATGGGATTGTGCGCGGCGAAGATGGGGGTGCAGGCGGAGTTTTTCTCGATGCCGACGGCGGTGCTGTGTTCGATCGGCGCGGGGGCGGCGATGCGGACGCACATTGTGCGCGTGATGCCGGGGGATGTGAATCTTGAGAAATTGGATCGGGTGGATGAGGTGCTGGGGAAGGTGTTTCGGCGGGAGGTGACGGCGGCGGAGGCGTTGGCGGAGGTGCGGGAGATTCGGGCGGCGCCGGTGCGGTATGCGGGGTGGATGACGGTGGTGTCGTGCGGGGTTGCGGCGGCGTGTGCGGCGCGGTTCTTTGGCGGGGCGTGGGTCGATGCGGCGGCGGCGAGCGTGATCGGGCTGATTGTGGGCGTGTTTGCGATGATCGCGGCGCGGCGGCGGCAGGTGTCGCGGGTGACGGATTTTGCGTCGGGGTTTGTGGCGGCGGCGCTGGCGAATCTGCTGACGCGGGTGGATGCGGGATTGACGCCAAGCGTGGTGACGATCGCGAGCGTGATTGTGCTGGTGCCGGGGCTGACGCTGACGGTGGCGATCAATGAACTGGCGACGCGGAACCTGGTGGCGGGGACATCGCGGTTGATGGGCGCGCTGATGATCTTTCTGTCGATCGGGTTTGGGGTGGGGATCGGGCAGGCGCTCACGGCGGGGCTGGCGGTAGCGGGGGAAGCGGATGTGCCGATGCCGGCGTGGTCGCAGGCGCTGGCGATTGCGGTGATTCCGTTTGCGCTCACGGTGTTGTTTCGGGCGCGGCCTCGGGACATTGTGGTGATTGTGCCTGCGGCGGCGATCGGGTATTACGTGTCGCGGCTTGGGGCGACGTGGGCGGGGCCTGAGATCGGGGCGTTTGTGGGTGCGATTGCGGTGGGGTTGTATGCGAACGGGTATTCGCGGGTGAGCCGGAGGCCGACGGCGATCACGATGGTTCCGGGGTTGATGATGCTGGTGCCGGGGTCGATCGGGTTTCGGAGCGTGTCGTCGTTTCTGGCGCACGATGCGGTGGCGGGGGTGGAGACGGCGTTTCTGATGGTGATGGTTGCGACGGCGATCGTGACGGGGCTGCTGCTGGCCAATGTGCTGCTGGCGTCGAAGCAGAGTTTATAAATTGGCTTCGCTCGTGGACTGGGAAGACGTGTTGTGGGGTAGAGGGGGTTTGATGGACGAGGCAACACAAATGAGAAGATGAGCAGAGTTGTGGCGATTAGGCCGTTCTGGAGTGCGATGGGCAGCCAGTTGTCAACTGGGGAAGTGCTGAACGCACAGCCGCAGGGGACTGGAATGGGAGGGGGTTTGAGAGCAAGTGCGGTTGCATAGAGTGCAAAGCAAATAAATAACGCGGAGGTAGTTCGTGCGGCGTGCCGCCAGGAGCCTTTAATTAAGGCCCATAGAGACCATGTGCCGATCGCGAGTTCAAGCGCGATGATGATCCACGGGGCGGCATGGCATCCCATGTTGGTGGCGGCAAGACCTGATGGGCGGCGAGCGTGTCGCGAAAGGTAGCCGAGCTTTGGACTTTGAGTGTCGCAGCGGTGATGAGGACGATCGCGGCAGCCAGCACACTGCCTTTAGCGAAGAATACGACTATCTTTTTGACCGCCACCATGCAAAACCTCCGAGGCCCAGAACAATAGATCCACCAACGAGAAACGTTCGACTCCAGTTTGCACCGGAGGACTTGGACGTCGGATCAATGAGAGGCATTGCTTCCTGTTCTGCGGCTCTTGGGGAGGTGTGCCAGTAGTAACTGTCTGCAAACGCTTGTATCAAAGGTTTAGCCGCATCAGCGGCCCGGGCGATCGCGCCACTTCGAGTGAACAGATCCGGCGGCGGTGAGGCGATCAGTTCGGCTGAGGAGAGTTGCCACACCTGCGGATGTGGCGGGCGGCGCGTCCGGTCGAAAAAAGAATCGACATATCGAGGGATTGCAACGCCTGCAACGTCAACAGTGTCAGAAAAGTCATGAGTTCGAACAGCCCCGGATCGCGGGGTAGGAAGTGTTTCGAAGTGTTGCCATGAAAGGATTTGTCCGGCCTTCGAGATTTCGAAGCGTTTGTGGCTTGCGCTTGTTACTTCGACGGGGCCGCCCGGGCTTGAACGCAGGGCAATGCCATCTGGAGCGTTCCAGATCACAAGCCAGCCATTCGCGGTCTCCTCGATACTGGTGAGGTTGTCTCGTTCTGCCAGAAGGAGAAGTGCTTGCGAAACAGGATGCGGCAAATCGAACAAAGAATTGACATAACTTTCGATGTCATCATCCCAGCCTCGCAGTTCGCCGGTTCGGGTGTCGGCACCTGTGCCGCGTGAATATCTGCCGCTCTTGTCGCGGAGGAAAACCCGGCTGCGATGGATGTGAAGAACACATTGAGATGAAAAATCCAGCCAGAATTCAAAGGTACCATTCAGGGCCTCAGCCTCGTAGACCAGATGCAGGACACCGTGCGGCGGCATTGACCGCTCAATTGCGGCAATGGGATCGCCAGGGTTGCTGCCACTGGACGAAAGTCCGATCAGAATTGAAATGAGGGGAGCAAGCACGGTGGGTGAATCCAAGTTGGCACTGAAGTCATGCGATGTTAACTGATAGGTCCCATGCCGACGCAATTAGAGCCAAAACAATCCTTGATCTGGAAGCCCGCATTTGATTCAACCCCTTCTGTGTATTTAAGTTTGGTCCAACAGCATTGTCCACTTTCGAGTCCGCATGTTCCGAGCAAGTTCCACGAGATTCCAGTCGGCGGTTCTGAGCATGGGCCTTGATACCAGTCGGTCGATTCACTGCTTGATACAGTCCAGCACAGAGCGTCCCGGGTAAGAGTTGTGAGTTGAGGTTTTCCAGATTCTCCTTGATTGGCATCGCGAGGGGCCTTTTCACAGATGGTCAATACGGACACTGCTGCACACGCAGATCCGGACCAACTGCAGTTGGTTTCGCCACAAACATAACAAGCGGCGAGGGCGAACGTAGCGCATACTGCACTCATCGACAATGCCATGAAAAGATCTGAGGGTCTTGAATACGCCATGTTATCTCCCTTTGAGTGTAACGGTCGGTCTCATTTCACGGAACGAGAACATCCCGGCCGGCCAAGCCGTGCCAAGTTGTGGCGACGGGTGTTCCGACATGCAGGTGAAGGGCAGGGGTCGGCTGGACATCGAACTGTTTGTATGTGGCGAGAAGTGCGCTGCCATCGGCAAAGGCGATTGGCGCGGTTGGCGCGTCTCGGCCGCAGCACCACTCGGTGGCGGGCATTTTGCCAGAGGCTTCGACGTAATATTGAAACAAAATCCCTTTTTGCGATGAATACCGGATGGTGCTGGTCTGCTGTGATCGAAGCGACTGCTCGTGCAGGTGAAGGCCCGCGCCGGGAACAAATGTGTTCTGGTTCAGGATCGCAGTTTGTGTCATGGCGATCAGGGTGCGATTTTGATCGCGGTTGGAAATGCCAAGGTCTTGCCATGAATCGATGTGGCCCGAGATCTGCAGGGGCAGATACCAGTACATCGCTGCGTTTACAACATCGGTCCATCCAAGCGGGTAATACTCCTGATGATCGGAGGTGTATTGCGTAAGCATCATCATGGCACCGCGGATGGAGGAGAGGTTGTGCGTGCGCCGTGCTTGTTCGCGTGCCTGGCCGATGGCGGGGAGCAGCAGGCCGATCAATATCATCACGATGCCGATCGTGACGATGAGCTCAACGATCGAAAACGCTTTGCGATGCATGGGCTGCCGTCGCAAAGGAATGGTGGGAATCCCCATGGCTCCACTCTACTCCCACTCTCTCCTCCCGGTCAAGGATAATCTGGGGCGGGTTCCGGCACCGGATGTGGGGTTCTGCGAGGAAGGGTTGCGGCGACTACGCTTTGCCTTATGAGTTCAAAAACACGTATTCTGACGGGTGATACGCCGACGGGGCAGTTGCATCTTGGGCACTGGGTGGGGAGCCTGGAGAACCGGGTGGCGTTGCAGGATGAGTTTGAGTGTTTTTTTCTGATTGCGAACATGCACGCGTTCACGACGCGCGCGGACAAGCCAGATGAGATTCGCGCGTCGACGCTGGAGATTGTGAAGGACTGGCTTGCGGCGGGGATTGACCCGGATCGATCGACGTTTGTGTTGCAGACGGAGGTGCCGGGGATTGCGGAGTTGACGTGGTTTCTGGCGATGCTGCTGCCGTTCAATCGGGTGATGCGGAATCCGACGCTCAAGACGGAACTGGAGACCAAGGGGCTGGGGGAGAATTATTCGTTTGGGTTTCCGATGTATTCGGTGGGGCAGTGTGCGGATATTTTGGTTTTTCGGCCGGAGTTGGTGCCGGTGGGTGAGGATCAGCTTGCGCACATGGAACCGTGCCGTGAGGTGGCGAGGCGGTTCAACCAGTTGTATTGCGGGGTTGATCCGCAGACGGAAGATGAAGAATATGTGCGGGCTGGCGGGCTGTTTCCGATTCCGAAGGCGAAGGTGGGGCGTGTGGCGAGGCTGATCGGGACGGATGGCGTGAACAAGATGAGCAAGAGCCTGGGCAATGCGATCTTTCTGACCGATGAGTTCAAGCAGATCAAGAAGAAGTTGGGCGGGTTGTATACCGGGCGGCAGACGATGGATGAGCCGGGCGATGTGAACAACGCGTTGTTTCAATATGTGCGTGCGTTTATCACGGATGCGGAGCGCGTTGCGGAACTCGAGCGGCGGTACGCGGCGGGCGACAATATTGGTGATGGGCATATCAAGGTCGAGGTGGCGGAGGCGATTGATCGGTTGATTGGGCCGATGCGGGAGCGGCGCAAGGCGTATGAAGGTGCGGCGGGGGATGAGAAGATTATGTCGCTGCTGCGCGAGCACGCGGCGAAGGCGAACGCGGCTGCGGAAGAGACGTTGCACCTTGCGAAGAAAGCGATGCGTCTTGATTTCGGGCGGCGTGTGATCAGCTTCGGGTGAGGGTCGGGTGAGAGTCGGGGTGCAGAGCCCTCGCTTGCGCTCGGGCCTCTTTTGGTTATGTGTTTGTGATTGCGCTGATGTCGAGGATGTACATGGCGCGTGAGCCGTCCATGGCCGAGTCGATGCAGACTTTGGTGGCGTCGTGATTGAAGCGTGGGTGAAGATCGACGCGGATGTCGCCGTCGAGGCTGCGGGGCGTATGGAAGCGGCCGATTTCGTAGCCTGTGTTGTTGAAGCAATCCCAGAGGAAGAGGGGCTGGCGTGATTTCATGTCGGGGTAGCCATCGGTGAGGACCCAGCGACCGGGGTCGCGTCCGGCGCGATTGAAGGTGCAGTGGCCGTCGCAGATGAGTTGGCCGGCGGCGAATGGTTGCGGCGGTTGGGCAGCGGGCGAGCGGAGGTCGGTGTCGTCGATGAGGAGATAGGAGTCCTTCATGATTTTGTTCATGAGGAAGCGGGGCTTGCCGAGGGCGTAGTAGATGGGTTTGAGCCCTCGGCGGGCGAGGGTCATGCATTGTTGTTTTGGAGACTTGCGGGCGCTGGCCGAGCCGAGGAGGGACCGTTTGCCGGCCCACGCGAGGATGGTGTGATCGTCCTGCCAGTCGTAGTGGCTGCACATGCCTTCGAAGAGGAGGCGGATGTCGCGGCCTTGGGTGTCCGCGGTGAAGAGGCGTGAGTGGAGGATGCCGTCGTCGCGTTCGAAGCGGTGCATGAAGCAGAAGCGCGTGCCGGAGGGGTTGAGCATGAGGTGGTTGACGTGTTGGTGAAGTTGGGTGTTGGCGCGCGGGGAGTTGTCGGCGGTGATGCGGTCGAGCGTGTCGATGGAGATGAGGAGCGTGCGTGAGCCATCGGGGTTGATGCGGAAGATGCCGTCGTCGGCGGGAGATGGGTTGTCGGGGTGCGGATCGGATGCGATCGGGTAGCCGTATTCGGGTCGGAGGCGGGAGAGGCGGCCGAAAGAGAGGGAGAGGAGGCAGTCGTGGGCGACTGCAACGTGTGGATGAGGGAGCGTGAGGAACGGCGAGCCATCGGGATTGATGATGCGGGTGATGAGCGAGCCGTCGGGTGCGGAATCATTGAACATGATGCGCTGGCGGGCGCGGGGGTCGGAGGCGCCGAAGTGTGTCCAGCGGAGCATGGCGCCTTGCTGCCAGTTCCAGGCGTGGGTGTCGGCGAGTTTGATGAAGCGTGGGGCGTTGGTGTGCCAATCTTCGATCCAGCCGATCTCGGCGGATTCGCCGGGGCGTGGGAAGCGATTGCAAAAGGTTGTGCGGTGGGTGAGGAGGAGGGAGTTGTCGACAGACCACGGGTTCTTGTCGTAGTAGCCGAACCAGTACTGGTGGTTGTCGCGTGGGGTGGCACGGTGGATTGGGCAGGGACGGGAGAGCATGGAAGTACAGTCGAATGAAGATTGATGATGCGAGGTTGGTCAGTCGGTGGGTTGGTCGGTGATGACGCGGTCTTTGATTGGTTGTGCGGGTGATCCGACGCAGACTTTCCAAGGAGGGAGGTCGGTAAAGACGCTGGAGCGTGCGCCGACGACGGTGCCTTGGCCGATGGTGAGACCGGGGCCGACGAAGCAGTCGGCGGCGATCCAGCAGTGTGGACCGATGGTGATTGGTTTTGGCTGAAGGGGGAAGTTTTTATGTTGATAGTCGTGCGTTGCGGCGCAGAGGTAGGTGTATTGGCTGATGGTGGTGTGTGCGCCGATGGAGATTGGTGCGACGCAGTAGCAGTCGACATCGTCGGCGAGGGTTGCGTAGTCGTCCATGATGAGGTTCCATGGGCCCCAGATGCGGACGCGCGGGCAGACGCGGGCTTTGAGTGAGACACGTGCGCCGAAGAGGCGGAGGATGCGTGCGCGGAGCGAGTGGAGCGGGCGAGGGATGATGCGAAAGAGCGTTGCCTGAGTGAGGGTCCAGAGGAGTCGCGCGATTTTATTGCGAGTGGAGTGAGGGCTTGGTTTGTTGGAGATGTCGACGGCGGGGTTCACAACGCGCCTTTCCAGCGGGGTGTGTTGTCGTCTTCGGGCCTGCGGAGCATGGGGCGCTCGCGTCGAGGTTCGGAAGGTTGGCCGGTGCAGATGGTCCAGGGTGGGAGGTTTCGATCGACCATGCCTCGCGCGCCGACGACGACACCTTCGCCGATGGTGATGCCGGGCATGATCATGACATCGGCGGCGACCCAAGCGTCCTTTAGGATGTTGACTGGAGCAGTGTAGAGGCGAGCGTCGGGATCAAGGGGGTCGTCGGCCTGTGTGTAGACCTTGCTGTGCTGGCTGATGGTGCAGAAGTCGCCGACGTTGATGCGTGAGCGGCAGTTGAGGGTTGCTTTGTCTCCGACGGCGGAGAGTTTTCCCATGGTGAGGTTCCATGGGCGATCGATGCGGGCGCTGGCGCGGATCTTGACGGAAGGGTGAAGGTGCGCGCCGCAGATGCGGAGGATGATGCAGCGAAGGGCATACCAGTTGTGGAAACTGAAGCGGAAGATCCATTGGCCGAGGAGTCGCCAGAAGAGTGCGCGGAAGAAGGGATCGCCTGGGCGGTGGCTGGGGAGTTCGGCGCGTGGGTGGCGGAGTGGAGCGTTTGGGCTTTCGATCTGCATGGATTAGCCTTCGGTGACGCCGAGTCGGATTTCGCGTTGGCGCTCGATCTCGTGAATGACGGCTTGTTGCTCTTGATCGCGCAGTTGTGTGGGGTCGAAGGGGCGTGCGGGGTTTCCGGCGATTGCGGTGCCTTTGGGGAAACTTTTGTAGACGCTCGCGCGTGGCCAGACGCGGCAATCGTCGCCGAGTTCGACACCGGGTGCGATGTAGGAGTCGATGCCGACGAAGCAGCGGTCGCCGAGGGTGATGGGCATGCGGACGAGTGGGAAGGAGGGATCGGACATGTCGTGCGTGCCAGCGCAAAGGTGGGAGCGTGCGTCGAGGACGCAGTTGTCGCCGATGGCGATAGGGCCGAGGGAGTAGATGATGGAGCCTTGGCGAACGCGAACGTTGTTGCCGATGGTTACGTTCCAGGGGATGGTGACTTCGACGGAGCTGGAGAAGACGCAGTTTTTGCCGACTTTACCGCCGAAGATGCGGATGAGTGCGGTGCGGAATGGCGGGAGGAATGCCCATGCGACGCGGCCAAAGGTCATCCAGATGGTGCGTGCGATGTTCTGCTTGAGTGTCCAGGGGGTCTTGCGCGTGAGCGCTTTGTCGGGGGAGAGATCGTCGATCGACTCGATGGGTTGTGTTGCGGGATCTGTGGTCACGGCTGGAGTTCCTGAATCGGTCGAAGTGGTTACCAAGCGTATCCGAGGCGAGTGAGGGTTGGTTGCATGTGCGGACGGACGAGGGCGAGGAGTTCGTCGTCGAGTTCGTCACGCCATTTGTTGGCGCGGGCGGGGTCGGCGGTGCGTGCGGCGAAGTCGATGACGGGATCGGGCTTGTCGAGCTGGGCGAAGGCGCAGATTTCGGTGACGATGCGGCGAGGGTCTTTCATAAGGTCTTCGTAGCGGAACTTGAAAACGGGCTGGCCTTGGGTGGTGAGAAAGTCGGCGTCGTCGAGTGCATGGGAGATTGTGGCTGCCCATTGCTTTGCCATGACGACATCGGGGGGGTCGGTCCTGAGCCAATCGCGCCAACCGGGCGGGCGCGGTCCCCAGTAGTTGAGTTTCTGGCCGGTGACTTTGCGGTAGATGGTGCTTGCGGTTTGGCCGGCGTAGGCGGGCCACTCGCGGAGAGGGGTCTGGCGTGCGCGCGAGATGATGCGCGACATGGGCACGCCGGAGGCGAGGATTTCGTCGGTGGAGCGGAGGACGCTGCGGCCATCGCGGATGACGAGGAGGATCCTGGCGTTTGGATAGATGGCGTGAATGAAGCGTAGACGGAGGCAGTTGGAGGGTGTTTTTTCGCAGAGTCGGTCTTTGCCGCGATCACGCACGAAGTTTGCGAACGCGTTGTGGATGTGGCTGACGACGCGCGGGGTGGCGTGTTGTTCGGTGAGCAGATCGTCGGGGGTGTAGGAGTTGCCGAATGTCCAGATGTGGCGTGGCTCGACGGCGTAGGCGAGACGAGGATGTTGTGAGAAGACTTCGCCGAGCCAGGTGGTGCCGGAGCGGTGGGTGCCGATGAGGATGATTGGTTCGGCGGTCACGCGGCGTGCTCCTCGATGAGCGGGGCGAGGGTGCCGAAGTGGTTTTCGAGGACGGTGCGGCAGGTGCTAAAGCGATGGCGCTCGAGAAGGGCGTCGAGTTTGCGAGCGGTGGTGGAGGTGCCGACGTAGCACTTGAAGTAGCGATGTGGCGGCATGGAGACCTTGGGGCAATCGGGGGCGAAGTCGCGTGGGTGAAGGTAAATGACGGTTGGGCGTGATTCGGCGGCTTCGGCGGCGATTCCCTGCTGGATGAGCGAGAGTGAGAGGAGTCGCATGTATCCGCCGCCGGAGAAGCACATTCGTTTTTTGAGAGGCCCGTAGCCGACGGGCGCGATTGACATGGGGAGTTCGGGGATTCTGCGGCCTGAGGGTGCGGCGTGGTGGTGTGGGCCTTGTGGGCAGGCGTATCCGCCATGGCCTCGTTTTGCGGGGAATAGGCTGGCGTCGTAGAGGAGGCCGAGGTCGGCGATGACGTCAAAGGCCCATTCGGTGCCAGCGGTGATGCTGAAGGAAGGTGCGCGGAATCCGGCGATGCGAGTGCCGGAGGCGGCTTCGATGACATCGATGGAGCGCTGCATGTCATCGCGGAAGGTTTGTGGCGTGAGTTCGTAGACTTTGCGATGCCAGTAGGAGTGTGTTCCGATTTCGTGCCCGGCGGCGGCTATGCGTGCGACCATTGCGGGATGGCGCTCGGCCACCCAGCCGAGAATGAAGAAGGTTGCGTGGGCGTTGTGGCGTGCGCAGATTTCGAGAATGAGATCGGTGTAGCGTTCGACGAGGGAGGATTTGGCGTGGAGGTCGGGCCAGAGGTCAGGGTTCTCGACGGCCTTGACTTCGACGATGTGAAACCAATCTTCGATGTCGAAGGAGAGAGCGTGCATGAGGTTTGACGATTGTGGCGTCATGGTCAGAAGAACTTGTGTCCTGCGGCTCGGAAGCGTTTGACGTCGGCTTTGGTGGGCATGGAGAAGTGCGAGAGTTCGGAGGCGGGGTTGGCGATGAGGGCGGGGTTGCCGGCTTCGATTTTGCGGACACACTCGATGATGGCTTCGGCGGCGAGATCCTTGGAGCGTGCCATGACATCTTCGAGCGTGTCGTGCGAGTGAATGCGGTATGACTTCTGCACGAGGATTGGGCCGTTGTCGAGCTTCTTGTCGACATAGTGGACGCTGACACCGCCGAGTTTTTCGTCGTTGGCGAGGGTCCAGAAACTGGGCATGAGCCCGCGGTATTTGGGGAGGAGCGCGCCGTGGCAGTTGACGATTCCCCAAGGCGTTTGCTCGCGAAGCGGGCGGCGATACATCTGTGTGCCGGAGATGGAGACGATGAACTCGACGTTGTTCTGGCGGAGCATGGAGAGGAAAGAGTCGCTGTTGACATCGGGCGCGTCGTGGACGGGGATGTTGTATCGGCGTGCGACAGCGCGGACGGAGTAGCAGCGGCTGGTGGAGCGGAGGATGTCGTTGAAGAGTTTGGCCTGGAGTTTTTTCCAGAGGTAGTTTCGGAACTTCCACTGGAAGTACCATGGGCCATACATGTTGAGGAGGTCCATCGCGGTCTGGATGACTGTGCGTTTGCCTTGCGCGACGGACTGGATGTTGATGCCGGCGGTTGAGTCGGCGAATTCGCGGAGATATTTGTCGAGAACTTTGGGGAGGTAGAAGGGATCGTTCTGTATGAAGACGTACTTGGTGAGGGGGCGATCCGGCGGGTCCATGCGTGGCATCGGATCGAGGTTGCCGTCGATCGCGGGGGAAGGTTGAGCGAGTGTTGCAGCGGTCACGATGCACTCCTTGCAGCCGATTCCGACGCGCCGATCCATGCGTCGGAGGTTTCGTATCCGAGTTCAATGAGCATGTCGCCGGCCTGTTCATGGAAGAACTGACGGTCTTCGTGTGTGAAAGCATTCTTCCATTTGACGGGTTCGAGGCCCTTGCCTCGACCGCTGATGTTGGTGCTTTCGTCGCGTCCGGTGAGGCGGCTGAACCAGTGTTCGAGGCGTGACTTGGTGGGTTTTGGGAGGAGGGGTTCGACAAAGTCTGGGTTCATAGAGAGCGCAGCGGCGAGTTGTTGAATCTGCTCACGGGTTTTCTTGACGGTGTCTTCGAAGCGGATGGGAACGACGTTGGGGGCAGCGAGCCATGCGCGGACATGATCGGCCCATGCGCGTGCGCGGGAGCGGCCGTCGCCGAAGTCTTCGCGAATGAATGCGCTGATGGATTCGGATGCGGTGGTGTCGAATCCCTGTCGGAAGCGCTGGAGTGAGCAGAGGACGCTGCGGCCGTCGCGGTAGCAGTAGCACCAGGTGGATTGTGCGAGAAGTGCGTTGATGTAGGCACGGTGCTGAGGCGCGGTGCGTTCCATGCCTGGCGTGTTGTGAGTCTTGAGGCATGGGCGCTTGATGGCGCGGAGAACGCGGTCGCACTCGGTGGGCGAACCGGGGCGATGATGATTGGCATTGAGCCGGTCGATGGAGTAGTAGAGCGAGTCGTGGGGGTTTATGAATCGTCCGGCGCGGCCTCGGCATTCGGGGAATTGCCGGCGCAGGAGATCCATGAGGAGATGTGTGCCGCTGCGCTCGTGTGAGGCGACGAGGATCGGCCCGGTGCCTGTTGGAGTTGGAGCGGAGATGGTCATGAGTTGCTTGTTTGTGGAGAGGGATGGGTCCGGCGGCCGGGGATTGCGCGTTCGACAACATCACAGAATCGGCCTCTGAGGGCCTTCATGCTGAGTTGATCGTCGATGACTTTCTTGGCGCGCTGACCCATAGCGACGAGTTCTTCGCGCGGGGTGGCGATGATTTCTTCGATTGTTTTGATGGCGCCGTCGATGTCGTTGTGAGTGATGGTCCAGCCAATGCGGTGGTCGCGGATGAGGTCGGAGACATGGCAGGGGTCTGGGCCGAGGAGGAGGATTGGTCGTGCGACGGCCATTGCGCCGTAGACCTTGCAGGGGTGGACGACGCCGACGACATCATCGCCGACGCTGACGAGGTGAACGTCGGCAGCGGAGAGGGAGTACTTGATGCGATCGAAGGGTTGGTAGGGGAGGTCGGTGATGTTCGTTGGTTTGTGTTGTGCGATGGTGTCCTTGACGTCTTTTTTGCCGACGCCTCCACCGATGAAGAAGAAGCGGAGTTGGTCGATATGTTGCATCCTGACGGCGGCTTGAAGGACGGTGAGGACGGGAGTGGAGAACCCGTGGTTTCCGGAGTACATGACGACGAACTTGCCGGAATTACCGGAGCCGAGGTGGTGTTCCAGACGGAATGGATTGGTTTCGTGCGGGACGACTTCGAGGGCGTCGTCGTGGGGCCACGGGGGCATGATGTCGAGTTTGGCGTTGATGTCGAGTTTTTTGTTGAGGCGGTCGGCCATGAAGCGATCAAGCGCGACGATGGCCTTGGCGCGGCGGAGGATGTAGCGGTTGAAGGTGTCGAAGAGTTTGACGATGGGGCTTGAGGGCTTGAGCTTGCCGAGTTCGACCATCTGGTCGGGGTTGAGATCCATGACCCAATAGACGAGCGGTACACGGCGGAAGAAGCGGACGATGAGAGCGGCGACCGAGGCCATGGGGGGAGAGGTGCTGACGAGAATACCTTGCAGGTTGCGGGTGAAGAGACCTCGGGCGGCGCACTGGACGAGGAAGATAAGTTGAGCCAGGACGCGGAGGGGGATTGATTTTTTGCCAAAGCTGGAGAGGGGCATGCGCCGGATTTCGACGCCGTCGCGAGTCTCGCGGAGGTTGTACTTCATCGTGGGGTCGTCGTAGCCGCGTGCACTGGCGAAGACGAGGACGCGATATCCGCGATGGACAAGTTCCTCTGCGGCGTCATGCATGTGCTGGCCGACGCTTGCGGGATCGGGGACGTAGACCTGGGTGATGATGAGGATCGTCCCGCGTGAGTTGTTTTGGTTGGAGGGGTGAGCGTTCATGTGTTGATTTGTAGAACGAAACAGCGCGGCTGGCGAACCGGCCGCGCTGTTATGGGAATCTGGTTTCTCCTGCGAGAGGGTGGCGTTCAGACGGTTGCGGTTGCAGGTTTGTTGCCGTACGTGGCCTGATATTCGCCGAGGATCCAGTCGTAGGTTTTCTTCATGCCTTCGCGGAGGGAGACGGAAGGCTCCCAGTTGAGGTACTTGCGAATGAGGGTGTTGTCGCTGTTGCGGCCTCGGACGCCCTTTGGTGCGTCGAGGTTGTAGTTGCGCTTGAGTTTGAGGCCTGCGAAACCTTCGACGATATCGACGAGTTGATTGATGCTGACGAGTTCGCTCGAGCCGAGGTTGATCGGTTCAAGGATGTCGGAGTGGGTGATGGAGTCGATGCCCTTGAGGCAGTCGTCGATGTACATGAACGAGCGGGTCTGCTCGCCGTCGCCCCAGATTTCGATGGAGTGATTGCCGGTGAGTTTGGCTTGAATGACTTTGCGGCAGACGGCAGCGGGGGCCTTTTCGCGTCCGCCATCCCAGGTGCCGAATGGGCCGTAGACATTGTGGAAGCGTGCGACGCGGGTGTGGAGTCCGAAGTCTTCGCGGAAGTGTCGGCACATGCGTTCGGAGAAGAGTTTTTCCCAGCCGTAACCGTCTTCGGGCATGGCGGGGTATGCGTCTGCTTCCTTGAGTGCGGTGACATCGGCGTTGGTCTGTTTGTCGGCGTTGTAGACGCAGGCGGACGAGGCGTAAAAGAAGCGGGAGATGTTGCAGTCCTTGGCAGCCATGAGCATGTGAGTGTTGGTCAGGACGGAGAGCATGCAGAGGGCTTTGTTGTTTTCGATGAAGCCCATGCCGCCCATGTCGGCTGCCAACTGAAAGACTTCGTCGGCTCCCTGGCATGCGCGGTAGCAGTTGTCCTTGTCCTTGAGGTCGGCCACGACGTTCTCCGCCTCTGGGTGGACCTGATACCACTCTTCGAGGGGTTTGATATCTACGGATCGAACGCGGAATCCGCGATCGAGCATGCGTCGGGCGAGGTGTCCGCCGATGAATCCTCCGCCGCCTCCGATGACCGCCAACTTTCCACTCATTGATCTTCTCCGCGACTGAGGCCCGTGGTTCGGGCCGAGATTAGAAATGCCGATCCTTGGCGGCCTGACCTGAATTTTGGGGCTCCTGCGCCCTGGTGTTTGCGTTGTGTCCGGATGCCTTGCGTTCGGGTGGAATTTGGAGCATCAGGCCTCTTGCTGCGAGGTACGAACCATAGGAAGGATGGGTTCGAGATGCCAGATTCGAGGGCATCGCGAAGGGCCATACTCCTGTACTGCGTTGATCGGCGTAATGCGGAGTCCGCTTGACCGTGCGAGGGGCGTGAGAGGGAGAAAAACGGTGTGCACGGTGTGCGCGATGGGTGTTTATCGGTCCGGGCGAGGTTTGGGCGTCTACCCTGCTTGCGTCAGGGTCGCGAGAGTTCGCAGAAATTGAACAGAATGACAGGGAGTCGCCATGTTTGAATCAGTTCGCGTCGGGTCGCGTGGGAATGTGGACACGCTTGTTCTGGGGTGCTTTTCGGGTGAGAAGTTGGATCGGGCTTCGGCGCGACGAGACTCGGACGGGGCTGCGCGTGCTGCGATGGATCGCTGCGGGTTCAAGGGCGAAATCGGGTCGATCGCGGAGGGCAATCCGCGTGAGGGAATTGCGCGGGTGCTGGTGATTGGGCTTGGTGCGAAGGAGGGATTCGGAGCAGATTCGCTGCGGACAGCATCGGCGAGCCTCGCACGCCGGTTGGCGAGTGTGAAAGCGGCGAATGTCGAGATTGATTTTGGTGCATCGATCAAGAGCGCGCGCATGAAAGCGGCGGTTGCGGGCGCGATCGTGGGAGAGACGGTTGGCATCGCGGGATGGGTGTGCGATGAGTTTCGGGGTTCGGCGTCGAGTGCAAATAAGCGGGAGAAACTTTCGCTGCGGAGTGATGATGCGGAGTTTGTGCGTGGGCTCAAGCGGGGGCTTGGGATTGCGGAGGGCGTGAACATTGCGCGGACGCTGAGCCAGACGCCGCCGAATATCGCTACACCGATGGAGATTGCACGGCGTGCCAAGGCGATGGGTCGGAAGTTGGGGCTGAAGGTTTCGGTGATGTCTGGGGCGAAGTTGCGTGAAGAGCGCATGACCGGGCTGGTAACGGTTGGGCAGGCGAGCGAGAATGAGCCGTGCCTGATCCGGATGGAGTATCAGCCTGCGCGGGCGAAGAAGGGTGTGAAACCTGCGGTGCTGATTGGCAAGACCATCACGTATGACACAGGTGGGTTGAGCCTGAAGATCAACAACGGCATGAAGGGGATGAAGCGAGACAAGGACGGGGGGTGTGCGGTGTTTGGCGCGATGCATGCCATTGCGACGGTTATCAAACCGAATAGGCCTGTGGTGGGGATTCTGGTTGCCGCGGAGAATTCGATCAGCGATGAGGCGTATCGGCCCGACGATATCATCACTTATCGCAACGGGGTGACGGTGGAAGTGACGAACACGGATGCGGAAGGGCGTCTGGTGCTTGCTGATGGGTTGTGCTGGGCGATGGAGAAGGAAAAGCCAGCGTATGTGGTGGACCTTGCGACGCTGACGGGCGGCGTGGTGATCGCGCTGGGCAAGGCGTTTGCGGGGTACTGGTGTGAGGATGAGGCGCTGAGGGCGCGAGTGGAGGCAGCGGGCGCGGCGAGTGGGGATCGGGTGTGGAGGCTGCCACACGATGAGGCGTATCAGAAGATGATGAAGTCGCCCGTGGCGGATATCGTGAACTCGGCACCGGTGCGTGAGGCGCATCCGGTTCAGGGTGCGGCGTTCTTGAGGTACTTTGTTGATTATCCGCAGAAAAACGGGGCGAAGCCGTTTGCGTGGGCGCACGTGGACATTGCGGGGACGCATGTCGTGGAGTCGGATACGGGACCATTTGTGGCGGGTCCGACTGGGTTTGGAGTGCGATTGCTTGCGTCGTTGCTCGAGGGGGATGATGAGGGGTGAGAGCGCTCCTGCCCGGACCTTTGAGCGAGGCGATCAAAGATCTGGCATCTGAAAGCAATTGGAGATCGAGCGTCTGGGTTCTGGAGTTTGAGATCTGGAGTTTGATTGTCGTGCTTGAGGTCGGGTGTCGTTTGCGGGAGCGGCGAACTACGAGTCTGCGGCAAACTCGCGCAGGGCTTCGAGCGGGATGACATCGAGTGCGCGTTCGTGGGTTGCTTCGAGGATGACGCGCGGAGCGTTGCCAGCGTGCCACGCTTCGAGCCAGCGTGGGGCGCAGAGGCACCAGCGATCACCGGGCTTGAGGCCAAGAAAACGGTACTCGGGCATGGGAGTGGAAAGGTCGTTTCCCGCAGACTTGCTGAAGGCGAGGAAGTCGGCGGTGGCGATGATGCAAACGGTGTGCGAGCCGAGGTCTTCGGGACCTGTGGAGCAGCAGCCGGTGCGGTAGAACCCGGTGAGCGGTTTGTTGGAGCATGTGGCGAGCGGTCCACCGAGGACGTTGCGTTCGATTGGCGTGCTGCCGTTGAGGCTTGCGATCATGAGGTGCGGTCCTGGAGCGGTGCGGCGGGTGAGCGTGGTGGTGTTTTGTTGAGTGTATTGGGGAGTCTTGGGCGGAGGACCCGGATCTTTGAGCGAGGCGCTCAAAGGTCCGGCGTCTCAAGGCAATCGGAGATCGGGCGTCAAAGGGCAATTGGAGATCCGGCGTCTAAGGGCGCTCAAAAGACGGGCGTTTGGAAGCTTGGGTGATGAGGGTGCGTGATCATGGTGTGTGGTCTGGGTGGGATGAGCAGCAGGATTTTGAGGAAGTGGTGGAGCAGAGGCTGGGGGTGGTGAGCGCGTTCCAGATTCGCATGGTGAGTGACCAGCCGAGGAGCATGCTGAAGAGGATGCTGCCGATGGCGAATGCGGCGTTGAGTCCGCCGTGGTCGCGTGAGCCGAGCGTTTGGGCGAGTTGAATTGTGTGGATGAAGAATGTATCGAAGAGCAGGCCTGCGACGACGGCGACGGTTGCGATGACGGCGAGATAGATTGCTGTGGCACGCAGGCCGAGATCTTTGAGTGCCCAGGTGATGGTTGCGATGTTGGTTGCGGGACCGGCGAGGAGGAGGACGAGTGCTGCGCCCGGGCTGAGACCTGCGGCGACGAGTGTAAAGGCGAGGGGGGTTGAACTGGTGGCGCAGATGTAGAGGGGGATGCCGACGAGGAGCATGAGGAGCATGGGCACGAAGCCGGTGCCGATGTTGGACTCGATCCAGCCGACGGGGATGGCTGCGGTGACTGCGGCTGCGGCGACGAATCCGATGGCGAGCCATGGGGCGAGATCCATGGGCATGGTGATGTATCCATGACGAAACCCGGAGCGGAGGCGTTGGGCGACAGTGGGCGCGGCTGCGGGCGCGGAGTGGCAGCAGGCTTTCGGCGCGGGCGTAGCGGGCGCCTGGCAGCAGGAGGCCGACTCGATTTTCTGTTCACCGATAGTGATTGTGCGGGGCGCGGGGTTCTTTCGGTTTGTGAGTTCGATGAGCAGGCCCGCGGTGAAGGCGGTGATGATGGCGATGACGGGGCGTGTAAAGGCGTAGAACGGGCCGAAGAGGGCCCAGGTGAGCGGGATGGATTCTTCGCCGGTTTGTGGTGTAGAGATGGCAAATGCGGCAGCGGAGCCTTTGGAGGCACCGTCCTTGCGGAGGCTTGCGGCGACGGGGATGACGCTGCATGAGCAGAGGGGGAGCGGAATTCCGAGTAGGCTTGCTTTGAGGATCGGCCAGGGGCCCGAGCCGGCGAGATGTCTGGTGAGGAAGGACTTGGGGACGAGGGCGTGAACGGCTCCGGCCATGGCGAAGCCGACGATGAGCCAGAGGCCCGATTCGTGGACAAGGACCCAGAAGGCTTGCCACCATGCTGCGAGAAAGGTCATGCGAAGACTGTACGTTCGCTGGGCGCGAGGGAAGGATGAGGGATGCCAGGATGGACGCGGGCGGAGGTATTGCTGGAGGCCGAATTGCGGCAGTGTGCCGAGGCGGGGCAGGATTTGTCGCGGCTGAACGAAGCGGTCAGGGCGCGTGAAGCGGGCGATGCAGATGTGTTGCTAGCAGCGATGGATGCGATGGCGAAGGGAGAGATTGTTGATCCGCCGGGGGAGCCGAGCGAGATTGAGGGCATCGAAGCGCTGGCGGCGGGTGCTGCGGAGCCGGGCTGTATGCTGGATGAAGAAGTGCTGTTCGATCGTCTACATGGGGCGTGGCTGGGCCGGTGTGTGGGGTGTGCGCTCGGCAAGCCTTTGGAAGAATTCATGCACGAGGCTGGGGGTTTGACGAGTCGTGCGCGTGTGCGGATGTATGTGGAAGGGACGGGGGCGGGGGAGTATCCGATTCGTGATTTCGTGCGCGGACGGTCGGCGAGCGAGGCGCGAACGGGTAAGGCGTGCTGTCCAGGTTCGACGCGGGAGGGCATCGTGTGCATGGAGCCGGACGATGACATGCGTTACACGGTGCTGGCGACGAAGGTGCTCGAAGAGTCGGGGGCAGAGTTTGATTCGTGGGATGTTGCGAGGGGGTGGATGAAGCACCTGCCATATATGGCGGTATGTACGGCCGAGACGCAAGCGTACAGGAATCTTGTGGAGCGTTTCGAGTTTCATCTCGGTTCTGACTGGTCTCGTGAGCGTCAGGCGGTGGATTGGGGGTGGGTGCGCACGCGGCAGAACCCGTATCGGGAGTGGGTAGGGGCGGCGATTCGGGCCGATGCGTATGGGTATGCCTGCCCGGGAGAGCCGAAGCGGGCGGCGAGGCTGGCGTGGCGCGATGCGCGGATCAGCCATACGAGCAACGGCATCTATGGCGCGATGTTTGTTGCGGGAATGGTTGCGGCGGCGTTGGTGTCGTGCGAGGTGCGCTCGGTGGTGGGGGCGGGGCTGGCGTGCGTGCCGAGCGAGTCGAGGCTGGCGCGTGCGGTGCGCGAGGCGGTGCGGGCGTGTGAGAGTGCGTCAGATGATGAGGCGGCGCTTGACGAGGTGGACCGGATCGTTGCAGGGTTGGATGCGGCGCACGCGATTGTGCACGCGGTGATCGTGGCAGCGGCACTGGTGCGTGGCCGGGGCGATGTGATGCGCGTGCTTTCGATTGCGGTGGGAGCGGGGCGTGACACAGATTGCAACGGGGCGACGGTGGGGTCGATCGTGGGGGCGATGGTGGGGGTGGGGGGCGTGCCCGAGCACATGTCGAGGCGGCTTGGTGATGCTTTGGAGACGGGGCTGGGCGATGAGGGGCGGGTGTCGATTCGCGCGATGGCGAAGCGTTCGCTGGGGATTATTGAGTGCGTTCGGTCTGGTGGGCGGTCTGGTGGGCGGGCGTCTACGATCGGGGACTGACGGGAGGTCTTACGCATGCCCTATACGCTGCGGCCCGAGGATGGGCTGACGGTCGATGCCGACACGATCAACTACATCAATCAGCACGTGGACACGGGCGATCGGTGGGTGCTGAACTTCGGGCCTCAGCATCCGGCGACGCATACGACGCTGCGGCTGGTGCTGGAGCTTGATGGCGAGCGCATCGCGCGATGCACGCCGCACATCGGGTACCTGCATTCGGGGTTCGAGAAGCTGGGCGAGCATCTGGATTACAACCAGTATGTGACGATCGTGAGCCGGATGAATTATCTGAGCCCGATCAGCAACGACATCTGCTGGCACCACGCGGTGGAGACGCTCTTCGGGATCGAGATCACGCCGCGGTGCAAGGTGGTGCGGACGATCATGGCCGAGTTGGGTCGGATTCAGGACCACCTGTTGTGTCTGGGGGCTGCGGCGCTGGATCTTGGGGCGTTTACGGGCTTTTTGTACGCGTTCAATCCGCGTGAGAAGATTTACGACATCTGCGATTTCATTTCGGGGCAGCGGTTTCACCCGGACTGGTCGCGTGTGGGCGGGGCGAGCCAGGATCTGCCTGATGAGGAGACGTTCAAGCGGCTGGTCAAGAACTTCATTCACGATGATTTGTCGACGGCGCTGAAGGATCTGGACGGGCTGGTGAGTCGGAACCGGATCTTCATGGACCGGACTCAGGGTGTTGGGGTGCTGACGCTCGATGAGGCTGTGGCGTGGGGCACGTCGGGCCCGATTGCGCGGGCGAGCGGGGTGAGGCGGGATCTGCGCAAGGATGAGCCGTATTTGTGCTATGCGAAGAACTGGGACGGGCAGGGTGCCGAGGCGGTGAAGTTCAGTGTGCCTCTGGCGTCTGAGGGCGACGTGTACGCGCGGTTCCAGGTGCGGCTGGAGGAGGCCAAGCAGGCGATCGGGATCATCGATCAGTTGATTGACCGCATCCCGCAGGGTCCGATGGATGTGTTCAGCGATTCGAAGATGGTCAAGCCGGCGAAGAAGGATGTGTATGGGTCGATCGAGGGTTTGATCCAGCACTTTGAGTTGATCATGAGCAACCGAGGGTGGGAGCCTCCGGTGGCCGAGGCGTATGGCGCGAACGAGACGGCGAATGGTGAGCTTGGGTATTACATTGTTTCGGATGGTTCGCCGCGTTCGTGGCGTGCGAGGACGCGGCCTCCGAGTTTCATCAACTACCAGGTGATGGCGTTGCTGATTGAGGGGCACATGCTGGCGGACATCGTGGCGGTGCTGGGGAGTCTGAACATTGTGGCGGCGGAACTGGACCGCTGAGGCGTGGGTGCGTGTGGAGAACCGGGCATGAAGAGTTCTGGAATGGTGGCGTTGTTGCTGGTGGTGCTGGTGGGCAGCGGATGCGGGGGGCGATCGGTCACGGTGCGCAACGCGACGAGCAAGTCGATCGAGGTGCGGGTGGTGCATGATGCGTTTTTGAGCGGGGATCGCACGCTGGGCGCGGCGCGGATAGCGCCGGATTCGACCGAGTCGTTCGGGCCTTTCAAGGGTGTGCCGCTGCTTGATCCGGTGGATGTCGAGGTGAGTTTTGTGTCGGCG